>Ga0209698_10001234_pt1 | contig 29624 bp, 21 predicted proteins | sample LitLauG_LLR_2012_FD_187203 | JGI IMG/M metagenome (GOLD analysis project Ga0209698, IMG submission 187203) | Freshwater sediment microbial communities from Pennsylvania, USA - Little Laurel Run_MetaG_LLR_2012 (SPAdes) (version 2) | ecosystem: Environmental > Aquatic > Freshwater > Creek >... | reverse complement strand
ACACTGATTGCGATTTCCGACAGCAACCAGGCCGATGTCTGCGCGCTGGACGGGTTGTGGCTTGAGCCCGGAGCTTTCCATGTGCTCGATCGCGGCTAGGGTCGGTAAATGAGCCGGTAAAACACCGAGCCGTTAATGGAATTGATAGTGTTGGTGAATTGATTAACTGCCGATGAACCGGGCAAATCCGTCCAATTGGTGCCGAGTTCCGTCGCCAGCGGGTTGGTCTGCGATTGCAGCGTCCAGCCGGTGTGATCCGCCGGCCAGCTTAAGACGAGCGAACCGCCGCTGACGGTGGCCGTGAGGTTGGTGGGATTGGTGGCCGGCATCCCTAAAGCGACAGCCGAATCAAAGGTCAGCCCGGCAATCCCGGCGGACTGGCTGCCCGCCCGCACCGTGGCATTTAGGGAATAGTTGCCGTTGGCGGTAACGTCGAAGAAGACCCAGCCACAGGAATCTGGCACACCGGCGATAGGCTGGTCCGTCAGCGGAACCGTGACCGCGTTGCCGACGGTGGCCGAATTGCCGCCTGTGGACAAAGTGATCGCCGCCGGATCCCACTCGCCGGTCGTGGCAACATCCACACCTGCCAGCACGCCAACCCGCACTACGGTCCATGGGGCGAGTCCCGCTACTGTGAATTTCAGGAGTTGCTGGCTGCCGTTCGCGCCGCCGCCGGTGCCCCACAAAATCGAGGCGGGCACTTCAAGACTGTTCGTCAGCAGCGGACTGTCCATAACGGCGAAGCTGCCATTTTCCGTGATGCCGCCGTAATTGGTTCCCGGCGTCAGCGCCGTTACATAGGCGGGCAATTGGGCGGTGTAAAGGTCGAAGGCCGGGGCCGTTTCCGCAGTGTAACTTCCGTCAAAATTTCCGAAAAATACATAACCGTCCATGCCCAGATGACCGCTGTTGCCAATGTTATTCTGGTCCAAGGACTGCCAGTTGCCGCCGGTTTCCTGATAACTATTCGTGCTGCCGTGAATGGTGATGGCCGCCACGGGATAACTTGGCAGCGACGCCAGTCGAAAGCAATAAAGCGTCTGTCCGTTGAGCGTGTAACTGAACGTGGAACCCGCAGCAGTGAAGCCGGACATCGTGCCATATTTTTCTGCGTCATAAGAGGGATCGGAGGCCGGCGTCCCGCTGGCATACCAACTGGACACCGTCACGTTGCGGCCGGTCAGGTTCTGGCCGGCAAATTGAAAGACGACGTTCGTCAGCGGAATGGCGGTCAGGTTCAGCACCCAAACGGTCTGAACGCCGTTGTTGGTGAACGCCGCCGCTTCCACCGCGTTCGACAAGCTGCCCGTGCCCACGCCGACATAGTTGCCGCCATTGGCATTGTTGACCAGTTGCTTGAAGATTTCATATTTGCAACCGGTGCGCACCGTGCTGAAACTGGAGAGCAACATGCAGTGACCCTTGTCGCCGTAGGGACCAAAGAACAGCCAGGTGTCAATGCCGTTGAATCCGGCAATGAGATGATCCCAAAGATAGGTGGTGTTCGTGACCTCACCCCCCATGTCGGTGCCAACCCAGTTGTGGAGTTCCGTGTTCCATATTTCCTTCGGGTTGCCAGTCGTGGCGGTTTTGACGGTCGCAACAAAACTGCCGGGATCTTCCAAGCCGCCGGTGTTATGCGTGGCGGCAATGTCATAGGTGTCGGGATTGGCACCGCTGATAAAACTCGCCGATGAATCCTCGCTCCAGCCCGACGGTGCCACCAGAAGCGGTCGCGGCACGCCGGGATTCAAAAGCGCGTTCAGATGCGAGGAAACGTAAGCCACATCGGACGGCTGCACGAATGCCTGTTCATTTATGACGTCCAGATAATCAAGCGTGAAGCCGTGGGCATACATGAAGTTAAGGTAATCGGCCAGATATTTCGTAAGGTTGGCGTCATTAAGTGACTGCGCCACCCATTTGGTGGTGCCGTCGTTGTTCGTGCCTTGGGCGGCGAAGATTTCCACCCACGGCGGATACGGCGACCAGGGCACGTCGCCGCCCCAGAGATTGGTCACATCCGCCGCCGAGTAGGCATACGACAGCGGCAGAGGTGAAGCAAAAAACTTGATGCCGGGATTGGCCGCTTTCAGCGCGGCCATTTCGCCCAGAATCGTGTCATAGGTGGATGGATTGAAAATTCCGTTGGTCAGTTCGTAGGCACAACTTATGGCCACCCGCACATAATCCGCTTGCAGATTTTGCACCGCATATTGGGCCAGCGTGTTCGAGAGATTGGGATACCAATACCAGAGCACTTCGCCGTCAATGCCCAGCCGGATAAGCTGCTGCGGCTGGTTGGAAATAACAAGGGCTCCGGCGTTGTAAATCGGCAAAGTCACGCTGCCGGTCACCGGCGAACTGGTCAGATAGTTCTCCGAACCGCCAGTGCCGTTCAATTCATAAACCGCCACATAGTAAGTCGCGCCGGTGGTCAACGCGGTGAGCGTTACGTTCGTGCCCGTGCCGAGATAGGCCACATAGTTGCCTGCGCCGATCTGGCTGCCGCTCCCGAAAATCGGACTTGCGGTATAGCTGGTTCCATCCATCGGTGCGGCGTTCACCGGCGAGCCAGACTTCGCGAGAACAATGCACTTTGCGCCGTTACCTCGCATCCACGAAATAGTCACACTGTAGAATTGAGCGTTGGAGAACGTGGCGCCGGAAGCCGGCACGGTCGGTTCGTTCGTCAGGGTGGTGAGGGAGTCATCCACGCTGTAACTCGTGCCGGCGGCACTGATCGCATAACCGCGGTAGTGAACAATGGTGTCGACCGGCAATCCGGTGGCGCTCACGGTGAAGGTGTTCGGCGGCGTCACCGACGTGCCGGCGACGATCCGGTCGTTGGCGGTCGTCGGATTGGTTGAGGTGCCCCAGACGACGCCATAATTTGTGACGGAGTAGTCGTTGTCCGCACTCACCGTGGCTCCGAGCGTTGCCGTGGTGATGCCAATCGCCGATTTGGTTGGCGAGACAATCGTAGGCAAAGTCCCAGTGGCTTGGCTACCGGTCGCGGGCGAAGTGGTCAGGTATTCGGCCAGCGGCGAACTCAAGCCATTAAATGAATATACCGCCACATAATAAGTCGTTCCCAACGTCAGGCCGCTGATAGTCACACTTTTGCCGGGACCTTGATAGACGACATAGTTACCCGAACCAATCTGCGAGCCGCTGCCGAACGCGGCGTTTTCGGCATAAGTAGTCCCATTGACCGGGCTTGCGTTGACCGCCGAGTTGGCTTTGACGAGCACGAGGCAATTGCTGCCATTGCCGGGCGTCCAAGAAATCGTCATGCCGGTTGAACTGACGGCGGAAAAAGTTACTCCCGACGCCGGGATGCCGGGCTGAACGTAGTAGGTGAATTGAACCTGCCCTGACGCTCCAGCGGCACCCTTTGAGCCGCTGCCGCTGGTGTCCCGGCCACCACCGCCGCCGCCGCCGGGAATGAATCCGGCCTGGAGCGTGGTGGAAGGTGAGGCCCCAATGCCGCCCGCGCCGCCACCGGCAACCGGTGTGCCTCCCGCTGAACCCGATGCAGGATTGCCTGGGCTTGCATAGCCGCCACTTCCGCCACCGCCGCCGGCACTCGGTGGATTACCAGCCGAATCCGCACCACTACCGCCACCATAAGCGGCGTTACCCGTCGTTCCGACTGCGCCACCACCGCCACCAATCCCATTCATAACGTTTGATGTGCCTGTGGCGTTGACTCCACCCAATCCGCCCTTCGCATCCAACGTTGTGCTGTTGAGAAGCCATGAATCACTGCCCGAGGCACTGCTTGTGTTCACGCTGCTGTTGTTTGTGCCACCACTGCCGCCTACACCAACAGAGTAGGCATAGCTGTTATTGGGAGTGGCACTGAAGGCATCAAACCGGGCATAGGCACCTCCGCCACCACCCCCGCCACCGGCATTTTGATGTTCTTAAAACCGGCACCGCCGCCGCCGCCGCCGCCCCAGACTTCGACCTGCACGAGGTTGACGCCTCCGGGACAAGTCCAGGTTCCCGAACCGGGATTTATAAACGTTGACACTATCGGCAGCTCTGCCTGTGCAAAGTTTGAAAGAAACAAGGCGCTGCTGGTCACAAACAACAATGTTGACTTGCAGAGAAATTTCCAGCTCCAACCCGCAGCCCTGATTTTACAACTCATACGATTGAACTGAAGGTCAATGGAGTTTGCTTAATCATTCTTCACAATTTCAAGTTTATGGCAAAGGCCATGCAATTTGCCGCCCCATAAATTTATTAGCCGTCACCCGGCTAAAAACACTCGCCACGGCACAAACCATCTGTGTATGGAAAAACTGAAAAGCATCGGTTGACATGTTAAATTAATGCAATGGATTGGTTGTTGGTAAACTTCGGCTTTGGCCACTAAAAAATCCATCGTTATTTTGAACAAACGGTTGCTATTTTTAACATAAATCCTCTGATGCTGATAACCGTCATGCCATGAAGCGATGCGGCGAACTGGCTGGTAAAATGAAATCCGTTTTATAGGTTACAAGACCGCTTTAAGCTTTCTTATTGGGCGGAGCGGAGCCGCGCACGGCCGAGAGCGGACCCGAGTGCAGCCGCAGGGCGTCGCAGACATCATTGAGCCCGATGGCGTGCGTCGTTGGGCGTAGAGTAGACTCACCACATGACTCCACGGCGTGAAGGTGCGCGCCCGGTCGGCGACGCCGGTGTCCCGCGCCAGCTGGGGCACCAGGTGGGCCGGAATCAGAGTGCAGAGTTGCTGCAGCAGCGAGCATTTTCCTGCCGTTGGCTTGCGTTGTTTTTTCATACCCCGCCTTGTGGCAGGGAATAAACCCGCAAGCCAACGTTTTTTTGCCCCTCAACTAGAAAATCCGCAGGACGACTGTGTAACCAAATCGTTACCGTACCCCTCTTGCCTAATCACGCAGCCGAGGCAGAGTGGCGGTGTTCAGGGGTTGTGTACGCGCCTCAACCGGTATAAACATGTAGCCAAAACACGCTGTGTTGTCATGTCGGACGCCATAAACATGGTTGACGGGAGTCAAACCGGGCCGCGCATCCGAGCAAGCTGCCGCGCCCTTGAAATTGCAGGCAACACCAGATTTGCCGACTGCGTTTCCTGCGATCCGGCTCATTGCCGGTTTGCGCTGCAATTCGAGGCCAACTGTTTTTGCTTTCATCCGCTCCGCGGGGAAATCATCCAGCGGACGCTTCGGGAGAACCAGGCCGGGCATTTGGCCTCCAACGCCGCAGCCAATGAAATACGGAGGCCCGGGTCCGCAGAACCCAGTCAGATGTGATCCATGTTGACCGCTGGAAAGCAAGAAACCCCGCTCCCGGAAACGGGAGCGGGGCGTCGTTCCAACTGCTCTTGCCGGTGTAGCGGCCCCCCAGCCGCAGCTGGAAACCTTTCAAGCGGTTGCGGGCCTGGCGTTGATCGGTCATTGCGGCAAAGCGGGCGCGGACCAGATCGCGCACGGCTTCATCCTCCGGATCGGGCATGTGAATGGCGGTCAGTTCCCCGGCGCGACACAGGCGAGCCAGTTGATCGGAATCGCCGCGGTTGGTTTTGATGCGGTCGCAGGACTTCTTGGGAATAAGCGAAGCAGCGTAGAACAAAAAAAATTCTCGCGACGGCTGCCCGTTTTGGCGAAAGGGCCGCGAGGCAAGTCAAAATAAACGCAAGTGCTTGACAACCATGCGTTTAAATTGACGGTAGTGGCGGGGCTCGAACCCGTTGTCAGGAGCGGGCTACATCAACGATGCCCGGATTCAAGAGCTTTTTTCAAAAGCAATCTTCCAGGGTCACCATGGGCGCGGCGATAAACAGTATGATGAATTGTACATTGATCCTGCGAACAACCAGCACCGCCTCAAAGACGGGCTTGAGTGACCATGTAAATGACGGAAGGGGCGCCAGGTCCGCATTTTCTTGCCTTCCCCATTAGAAGCTGGTGCCGGCAACCTGGAAAAAGCTTGACATTTTTTGGCCACCAGAGTGCATAATGTAGCACGCTAATGATGGTAGCGGGCGTGTAATCAGTTTGAAATCCCGATTGATATGAAACGAACCGTGTTGAATCGCGCACTCATTGCGCTGATGTTTTTGATCAGTTGCTTGCAGGCTTTTGGAAGACCTGGCGATGTGTTGCATTTAGATTTCCCGGCTGGGACTAACGAAAATGCGGCGATCACCGCACTTCTTAGCAAGCCTGATGGAAGCATTCTGGCAGGCGGCACTAATGGTTTATTTTCCTATTCTTACCAAAACATGCACCTGCTTGCCGGAACAGCTTCTCCGGTTCAAGACATGGCCCTGCAGACCGATGGGAAGATCATTGTTGCACAGGTAACATCACAAGCCGATAGCGGACATAGCTCCATCACCAGGTACAATCCCGACGGAATGATTGACGCATCTTTCGGAATATCGGGAACCAGCAGCCTTGATTTCGTTATTAACTCGGTGGCTCTGCAGCCGGACGGCAAAATTCTCGCCACAGGGTATCAATTGACTACGTTTTCGAATACTCTCTCATACTGCCTTTACTGTACTCCTTCGGTCCAGTTGGACCGACTCAATCAGGATGGAACGTTAGATACGAACTTGGCCAATACAGGCGAAATTGTTGTGCCCTTTTCTCAACTGGATACACCTGATCCTGGAGTTAACCATTATGGGCAAAGAGTTCTTGTGCAGCCGGACGGCAAGTTAATGGTTGTAATTGCCTGGGATACGGGTATTGCTTGCTTTGGTGAGTGTCAATATGCATTCGCGGTTTTACGTTACAATTCCAACGGTACTCTTGACACGGACTATGGCAACTTCAACTCGAACTTTGGAAGAATAGGGTTTGTAAAATATTGGGGTCGTGATGCTGGCGACGGCTATGAAATGAGTGCTAAACCACAGATTTTGGGAGAAATTGATAACTATTGCATTTCAACCGTCAATTGTGCTGTTTTGCAACCAGATGGCAAGCTGGTCTTGGGAGGATGGTTTGATAATAATCACAACAAGTTGGCCATGCTGGTGCGTCTTAATCTCGACGGGAGTTTAGATAATGGATTTGGTAATATTGGCAATGGTCTCCTAACAGCTGATATTAATGCGACATCTGATGATGCCTCGATCAATGCTTTAACCCTGCAGCCGGATGGGAAAATAATAGCGGCGGGATACGCCGACAACTCGCATAATAAAAACTTTCTTCTGATGCGCGTCAATACCAATGGGACATTGGACGACGGATTTGGCGGCTACGATACAACCCCTGTCCTCGGTGTCAGCTATCATCTGAACGGTGTGGTGGTGACAAATTTTGTCGACACGCAGGATGATAGTAGCGCAAATGCTGTGTTGGTAGATGGGCTCGGGAACATTCTTTCAGGAGGGTTCGCCCAAACGCGTCCTGTTTCCGACCTGCATCAGTATATGGCATTCGCCTATTATCAAGGCAATCCAGAACCCCTGTTGCAGGTGCAAGAGCCCGCAGGAACGGTTCAGAGCGGGATCTCCAATGTGGATTTCGGCTTGACTTTGCTGGGTGGAGGACATTCCAAAGACTTCACCGTTCTCAACAGCGGAAATTCGACATTGCATGTTGGTTTGAACATCATTCCGCCGGATGGCGGAGGCGATGCGAGCAGTTTCTCCGTCGATACAGGAGGGTACAACCCAAACAGCATCAGTCTGAGTGCGGGTCAAAGTGCTTCATTTAAAGTTTGGTTCAATCCAACGCAGCAGGGCACCTTTAACGCCAAATTGCATGTCACCAACGACGGTATCAATGGCCCGTATCTGGACATTCCTTTGACGGGAACCGGGACACCGCTCTCCCTGGCATTAAATAACCCAATGACAGGAGGTTTTGACACCGAAGGATTGAGCTGCTTCGGACTCGGTGCCAATTTCACCCTGGGCTACGCACCGGTGATTGGCACTCAGTTTACGGTGGTTACAAATACCTCCTCCGACCCTATTTTTGGTATTTACACCAACATGCCTGATCACGCGCCGGTAGTCCTGGCTTTTAACAATACCAACTATGGCTTCATGGTGAATTACGAGGGCGGTAATGGAAATGACATCGTTTTGACCTGTGTCGGTGCCACGCCCGATCTCCAACCGACGCCTGTCATGACCCTCCAGAATTTTTATAACACTTCGGGATTTTTGGACCTATTTGGAACCGCCAATGACATCGCGGGTGGCATTTACCTATCAGGCAACTCTTGGGCTCAGACGGCACCGACGATATGGGCACGAAAGGAGATGAACCTTTCAAACGGGTTCATTTGCCGTTTTGAGTTCATTCCCGGTTCATACGACGGTTACAATGATATTTCAGCGTTCTCCTTCGACATCCAGAATGGCAGGAACTCCACCTCAATCCCGAATACGAGCGGTGATCCTTTCAATATGGCTTTATACGTATCCGGTTCACCGGGATATTATCAGGCGTCTTTTCAAATTGAAGGCACAGCTTTGCCCGCGGCCGGCCAGCCCATTCAGCTTCAAGTCCCAATGCCTGACTCCTACAACAATTCGGACAAACATGAGGTGATTTTGTCCTACGACGGGTCTCGATTGAATATCTTGCTGGACGGCTCCCAGGTCCTTGCGGATACCCCCCTAAATTTACGGGCTCAGTTGACCCTGGATGGATATGGTTTACCGGGTTTTAGAAGTGAAGCATTTGATAATTCTATTCCAACTGAAAATGGAAGCCTCACGTCGTGGCAGATGTATCTCTGTAACCCGGGCTCAAGACCTGTTTTCCCCACAGTTGAACCCGCCTCAACTTTGGCTGGGTCCCAAATGATCATCAGCACTAGAGACACCGCCGGTAATGTTGTGGGAAACCAGCAAATGATCACCTCATTTATCGTGGACCCCTCGGTTGAAATCAGGTCCAACTCGCTTTTTACCAATTTTGATGTCGATGTTGGGAATGACACCATCCGCATTTTTAACTTCCGCAATAATGGCGGCGTGTCCGGCCCCGGCCAAATCAATCCCACTAGTGATTCCCTGGTCTTTCAGTTTTACCCCTACAACATAAACACTCCTTTCATCACCGGGGTCTTTATTGATGTCTCCAACAATGTGGCCGCTTTTTCCGACAACAGCACAAGGGTGCAATTCATCGGGGATACGATTTGGCTAAATCTCAACGGCTTGTCGCTCAACAGCAGCAACGTCATCGCACTAAAAGTGCAGACAATTCCCGTGAACAACCGCCTCGTGCTGAATCCTTCCAACGGCCATTATTACTCCTTCTTTCAAGCCTCCGGTTCCTGGGCGGATGCAAACCTCAACGCCGGTCAATATTACTATAACTTTCCTGCGGGTTATCATGCCAGGCTGGCAGCCATTCATTCGCAGCAAGAACAGGATTTTATTTCCCAGCAATTCGCACCCTTGCTGGGGCCGGGTGGACGAAGTGGAGTCACCTGGCTAGGCGGTCAGATGGACAGCAACCGGGTGTTCCAGTGGACTGATGGCAAACCATTCAACTATACGAATTGGGCCGCCGCATCTCCGGCAAACATATCCGCAACCAACAATTGTATCGCGCTGCTGTCGGATGGAACCTGGAGCAATTTTAACGGTTCCCTTCCGGGTGTCGGCACTGGTTTTCTCATCGAATCCGCCCCCATACCCGAGCCCATTTTGATAACACCGGCTTCATCCAGTGTCGCGGGTAATATACTCCCCGTAAGTTTCAGCCTGTTCGATAACTACGGCGCCCCTGGCACGGCAAAACTCAGTTTCATGAAGTCTGGAGTCACCAACGATTATTTGCTGGCACCCTGGTTCCTTCAGGAGGGCACCTTTGGTTTTGACATGAATATCCAAAATCCATTCGGACAATCGTTTGCGAATATCCTGAGCGGCGCTACCCTTGGGGCTGGAATTTATTCGGTTGTCTATTCCTATATGGATATCTACGGCAATCGTCATTCGTCCGCTATCAGCACGAATGTGGAAATTGATCTTCCGCAAAACATAGTCTCTGATGGCGGCTTTGAATCGGTGAACGCACCTTCCGGTAAATTTGCCTATAGCCCTTCAAGCTCGGCTTGGAGTTTTCAGGGAAAATCCGGTGTTTTCATCCCCCCCGTAGGCGCGACGGGCGTGACCGCGTTACAGGGTTCCGTGTCCGCATTTTTACAGGCTGGCCCGCAAACCAACGGCGCATTGGCATCTTTCTCGCAGACAATCACTCTAGGCGCGAGCGGCACGTATTTACTTTCCTACTACGTCCAAGCCGACTATCTGGGAGATCAATTTGCTTACCAAATCCTGTTGGATGGTCTTCCCCTGGCCACAAACCTAATTGCAATCAACCCCTCTTACGCCCAAAAAAATTCGCTGTTGTTTCATGCATCTGCTGGACAGCACACCTTGACATTCGGCGTGGATCCTTCTCAGCCATCGAATAATGCCATGGCCTACTTCGATGCCATCTCGGTGAATCTACCGGGCGACTCAGGTTTGCACAGCTACCCGGATGGGACACGACTACGCATCGTGGTTACCCGCGACCCATCGCAGACCGGCACGACTTTGATTGTGGAGGGCGCATACAGTCTTCAAGGCCCGTGGACCGCCCTGGCTACCAGCGCGCTAGGGACACCTTTTGCCGGCCCAGGCTATGTTAGCGGCGAGGATGGGCAATATGGATTGCAAACCGTGGTAATCCGCGACACTGTTATTGTCAGTGATGCCCCCAGCCGATTCCTTCGTCTGCGAGCGCAGTGAGTTTCAAACGACTCAGGTCGTTTGTTAAATCCACGTCCGGATGCCCACAGGTCAACAGATCGACAATGGCCCTGCTCTCACCTTGAGGCATTCGTTCCCCGCTCGAGTGTGTGAGGCAAATCTTCGCCACGGTTTGACCGACCTCAATGATTTTGGGAATCTTAGTCGGCCCCGGGCGCTCCACGCCTCACATTGGCGAAACCTCGAAGGATTCTAGCGCTGCGATTTGACGTTGCAGCCGTGGCGGCTCCCTAGGATACGGGGCAATTTTGTCAGGAAACTGTCGGGAGAATCAAGAAAACTTCAAAAAAGCCAGTAAAAAATGGCGGGAGTGGCGGGGCTCGAACCCGTAACCTCTGCCGTGACAGGGCAGCGCTCTAACCAATTGAGCTACACCCCCGCTCGGGGGGAACAAGACCCTAGGGAAATGCCGCCGGGAGGTCAAGCTCGTTGAAAAAAATATTCGGGCAGCAGACGCCAAGGAGGTGGGGGTGGGGAACCCCGCTGAAGAAACGTGCTGCCACCCGAACACTGGAAGCTTAAGGAATATCCCGGGATTGTCAACCAACTTTTTTGAAATTCTGCTCGGGGTTTTTGAGGATATCGCCTGTGTAGTTGCCGGGCCTGCGCTGCGAGTTCTGGCGTTGCCAACTTCGCTGCGTCCGCCTAGGATGGGGTCATTCCGCGTTTTGTGCGGATCACCGCATGGCCGAATACAAAGTCAAATTCGAGGTCTTCGAAGGCCCGCTGGATTTGCTCCTTTATCTCATCAAGAAGGAGGAGGTGGATATTTACGAAGTCAATCTCACCTCGCTGGCGACCCAGTTCATTGCCTACGTGGACACGATGCGGCTGCTCGATCTGGAGGTGGCCGGTGAATTTCTGGTCATGGCATCCACTTTGATGTTCCTCAAGAGCCGCGAACTCCTCCCGGTGGAGCAGCGCGCGGAAACCGGCGAAGAGGAGGAGGGCGAAGACCCGCGCTGGGAACTCATCCGCCAGCTCGTTGAATACAAGAAGTTCAAGGACGCTGCCGCGAAACTGCAAGTTCTGGAAACCGCCCAGGAAAACACTTTCCCGCGGCGGCCTGGGACGCCGGAGTTCGCGGCGGAGACCGTGCCCGCCAAGTCAGAGGTATCCATTTTCGACCTGCTCAACGCCGTCAACTCCATCCTCAAACGCTTCGAGGAAAAGACGGAATCCACGCGTGAGATTTTTGAGGACAAGTGGACGGTCAGCGAAAAAATTGAATTGTTGCTCCAGCAAATCGCCGCGCAACCGCGGCTCAAATTTTCCGAACTTTTTGCCGACGCCACCAGCCGCTCGGAGGTCGTCTGCACCTTCCTGGCGCTTCTGGAGTTGATCCGGCTCAAACAACTCGTCTGCGCGCAAAGCGAAGTCTTCGGCGACATCGAAATCACGCGCCCGCAGACGGCCACGCTCGCCCCCGCGCCCGGCGTCGAGCCCTGGCAACTGACTCCCTCCGACACCGAAACCGCATGACCATGGATTTAAAATTCATTCTGGAAGCGCTGCTCTTCTCCGCCCAAAAACCGCTCAACGTGAAAGAACTGCGCGACGCGCTCGTCGGGGCCACCGAACACGCCGAGGGCGACGCCACCGTGGCTGGTTTCAAAAAAGCAAAGGAGACGGAACTGACCGCCGCGCTGGAAGCGCTGGCGCGCGAGCACGAAACAGCCGCGCGCAGTTACCGCTTGGTCTGCGTGGCCGGCGCGTGGCAGTTCGTCACGCAACCTGAGTTCGCACCGTGGCTCAAGGCGCTCGTGGGGGTGCGAGCCCGCCCGCCGCGCCTATCGCAACCCGCGCTGGAAACCCTGGCCATCGTCGCCTATCGCCAGCCGCTCACGCGCGCCGAGATCGAGCAGATTCGCGGGGTGAATGTGGATGGCACGATGCAAACGCTCACGGAACGCGGCTTGGTGGAGACAACTGGTCGCGCCGAAGCCGCCGGTCGCCCGCAACTTTACGGCACCACGGCCCTGTTCTTGGAATACTTCGGTTTGCGGAGCTTGGAAGAATTACCCGCAGCGGATGAATTGCGCCGCATCGTGATTGAAAAACCGCCTGCACCGCTCACGGCCGATCCCGGCTTGGCCACCGTGCCACCGGAGCAGTTGCAAATGAACGAAACCGGCGAATCTTCCAGCCTGGAAAAAAACTCAGCAGGAGAAACAACGGCCAGCGTCTAAAAGAGCCGCTCTTTCTCGTTGCCGATTTCGCAACCTTCATCTCTGCGGCTAACCATGAGCTTTGCCACATGCAGGAATCGCCCCGCCCACGCCTGCCGCACAAAAAGGCCGGGCATCCCGCGCAATAAATCGAAATGCCGCCGCAAAATAATGCAACAAACCACCTGTCTGCGGAAGAAAGGCTTGGTGCGAGCGTGTTTTTGTTTTTAGGATGACAGGGCGCTGCTGCGCAAAGCCTTGAGACTCGTTTACAACATTTTATTCCTGGTCTTTTTCGCCCTGTCGTCGCCTTATTATTTCTGGCGATTGTGGCGGCGGGGCAACTGGCAGAAGGGATTCGCGCAGCGGTTCGGCCAGTTCGACGCCGGGTTCAAGCAGGCCATCACCAACCGCCACGTCCTCTGGCTGCACGCCGTGAGCGTGGGCGAGGTGAACCTCTGCGCGCAGATCATCCGCGCGCTGGAGCCGCGCATGCCCAACCTCAAAATCGTCGTCTCCACCACCACCACCACCGGCATGGGCGAACTGCAAAAAAAACTGCCGGTCCACATCAGCAAAATTTACTACCCGATTGACCGCCGGAAATACGTGGCCCGTGCCCTAGCCACCGTGCATCCGGAGGCGGTGGTGCTGGTCGAGGCCGAAATCTGGCCGAACTTCCTCTGGCGGCTGCGCGACCAGAAAATCCCGGTCTTCCTCGTCAACGCCCGCCTGTCCGACCGCTCGTATCCGCGCTACCGCAAATTTGCTTTCCTCTTCCGGCCGATCTTCGCCGCGCTGGCGGGCGTCGGGGCGCAAACCGAGGCGGACGCCGTGAAATTGCGCGAACTGGGCTGCCGGCCGGAAACCGTCCGCGTCCTTGGCAGCCTGAAGTTTGACGCCGCCAGCCGCGCGGACGGACGCGGTCTGGACGCGCCGGCGCTGCTGCGCCAGTTGGGCGTGCCGCCCGGCGCGCGCGTGCTGGTGGCGGGCAGCACCCACGCCGGCGAAGAGGCGCTGCTGGCCGAACAATTCCTCCGGCTGCGCGCGAAGTTTCCGGATTTGTTTCTCGTCCTGGTGCCGCGCCATTTCGAGCGGAGCCAGGACGTGGGCCGGGAACTGCGCGAGCGCGGCGTGCGGTTCGCGCTGCGCAGCGAGGTGACCAACGGGGTCAATCCCAAAACCGGCGAGCTGGACTGCCTGCTGGTCAACACCACCGGCGAACTTCGGTTTTTTTATGAGTGCGCCACGGTCATTTTCGTTGGCAAAAGCCTCACCGCGCGCGGCGGACAAAATCCCATCGAACCGGGCGCGCTGGGCAAAGCGATGGTGTTCGGGCCCAACATGCAAAATTTCGCCGAAATCGTCCGCGGCTTTCTCGACCGCGACGGCGCGGTGCAGGTGCGCGACGCGGCCGAACTGGAAAAAAAACTCGGGGATCTGCTGGCCGATCCCCGGCGGCGCGACCAACTCGGCAGCAACGCGCTCAAGGTCGTGCGAGAAAACCTTGGCGCAGTCGAGCGCACGGTGGACATGATCGTCGAGCATCTGGACGACAGCGAAATTTACATCGCGCCGGGAAAGTGAACCGATTGATCCGGCGCGTCCGATGAAACTGGCGCGCCAGCTTTGTGCCAGCGGCACCACGACCCAAATAATTCGTGGACTTTGGCAGCTGCATCTGCCATTCTACCCGCGTTCCCCTTGGCGAACTGCTCGTTTTCCACCGGAAAAAACTATGACCAAAAAAACCGTAACTGTGCTGTCCGCCGCTCTTTCTCCGGGCAAGGAAACCGAACCACAGCGGTTCGAACGCATCCTGGCACGCCCCGAATTCAACCCGCTCAAGGCCGTTTTTGATCAACTGGCCGGTGATACCGCGACGAAGTTTGCCGCCATCATGACGACCAACACGTATCAGATGTTCCTCGGCAAACTGGGCTTCCGCGTGGACGTGGTGAAGCAAATCCATGAGCAGGACTGCTATTCTCGGCTCGGTCGGGATGGCGGCATCCGCGCCGTGGTGCCGCTGCACGACACCGCCACCTATAGCACTTTGGTGACGCTGGTGAACTACGACTCCACAATCACCACCACGCACAAATCCGTTGATTTCTACGACCTCCAATTGGCCGCCTTCAAGAGCCAGCTGGCTAATCGGTCCGGGAACGCCTCCTGATTCTTTAATATGTCACGGATCGCTGCGGGCCGCAGCGCGGACGCGGACTCCACGCGCCGCGCCTCACCACGGACGCGAGCGGTCGGGACGGCTTTTGTTGGTATCTCGACTGCGCGCTTTTCGGCCGGTCATTGCCCCAGCTTCCGAGCCGGACCCGCCGTCCGGTGTCGCTTGAATCGGCACTGATTGAATCGCCGTCATCGCCTCGTCAATCACCCCGAGCAACTCCGGCCGGCCGCGCCGCGCCGCCGCTGAACAGGTGAAGACGGCTGGCGACTTTTCGAACCACCGGGCGATGTGGTCCGTGAACGCCGTAATGTTCGCCTGCACCGTGGCCGCCGAAACTTTGTCCGTCTTGGTGAACACCAGGACGAACGGGACAGCGTGGCGGGCCAGCCATTCCACGAATTCCAGATCAATCGCCTGCGGCGGCAGGCCGGAATCGAGCAGCGCGAAAACCAGGCAAAGGTTTGTCCGATGCCGGAGGTACTCGTCCACGGCCTGGTTGAACCGGGACCGGTCCTGGCGCGCAACTTGCGCAAAACCGTACCCCGGCAAATCCACCAGCCGCCAGCACTGGTTCATCGTGAAGATATTGATGAGCTTGGTGAATCCCGGCGTGGGCGAGACGCGGGCCAGATCCTTGCCGGCCAGCAGGTTCAGCAGCGACGACTTGCCAACGTTCGAGCGGCCGATGAAGGCGAATTCCGGCAGCGACTCGTCCGGACACGAATCCAGGTCCGGCGCGCTGCAATTAAAAATGGCGGATGAAATGTTCACGCTGAAAAACTGAAGCGGCATTGTCGCAGCAATTTTGCTTCACGGATACACCTATTTTGATAAGCGATCACGGGGCACAACCCGCACCTGCGCTTGCCGATCTCTGGGAAAAAGGGCGTGAAGTCAGCGAACTGGCGTTTTGGGCTGGTGAACTGGCGGGGTGCTCGCTGACTCGGCGGCAGATTCGCTGAGAAAACCATCGAGCACTTTCAAATAAGCATCCAGTGAGTCGCCGACCTCGGGACCAAGTTCGCTTTTGAGCGCGCGCAATTGATCTGCCGAAGACCTGGCCTGGCCGCGCAGATCGTTCAGGTTCAGCTTGCCGGTCATCAAGCCGTTGACCAGTTCATCGAATTTGCCCGCCGCTTCGGGGCTGCCGGCGAGCATCTGCTCGCGGATTTGCCGCGCCAAATCCGTGTTCGCGGAAAGACTGTGCGGTCTCACAGACGCGTCCGTGTTGGTCCTCGGCAAGGCAGCCATCAAAGCAACGAATGAGTGATTCGTCGTCACGGATGCTGGCGCGGCCACGCCGGCTGCCTTCGGCACCCCGCCATTCACGCCAAAGGCCAGGCTCGCGACTTTGCTGCGAGGAAGACTGATTCTGCCCAACACTTCGCTTTGCAAAACCACGGTGTTCGAGGAAACGGACAACACCTGTCCCAAGTAACGGTCCCCATTTTGCATCTCCAACTGGTCGGTACAGAAACCGGAAGTGGCCAGCCACAGAAGACCGACTCCTGTCGCAGTGCAGTGCAGTTTGGTCGTCATGCCCAGAGACTAATCCATGATCCGATCCACCGCAAACAAAGCAGCCCGGCGTTTACCGCAAAGGCAGCCGGAGAAGCAGCATTAACTGCCCCGCCTTGAATCTTAGCGACAAGGCTTATGCGGGTTTTCCTTCATTCACTGACGGCCTGGAATTTTCCGTACCGCAGCGCCAACGCCGGCAACACCAGCAGGTTCAGCAGCGTGGAGGTGATCAGGCCACCAAGTATCACGATCGCCATCGGACCTTCGATTTCTCGGCCCGCCTCGCCGGTGCCGAGCGCCAGCGGCAGCAATCCGATGCCCGTCACCAGCGCGGTCATCAAGATCGGCACCAGCCGTTCCACGGCGCCGCGCAGCGCGGCTTCGAGTCCCCACGCCATGCCTTCCTCGCGCACCAGATGCTCGAAGTGCGAAATCATCATGATCGAATTGCGCATGGTGATGCCGAACAGCGTGACAAAGCCAACCAGCGTTCCCAGCGACAGCGTGGGTGTTTTTGATTCGCCCAGCCAGCCGCTGATCGCGATGGCCAGCACGCCGCCGACCAGCGCGAACGGGACGTTGGCCAGCACGAGCAGCAGATTTCGTCCGTTGCGGAAAACCATCGCCAGCAAAATGATGATGCCCACGCCGGCGATGGCGGAGTGCAGGAGCAGTTCGTTCCGCGCTTTTTTTTGCAGCTCTGCCGCGCCGCTGAATTCGAGGTAAACGCCGCCGGGCAGCGGTACTTTCGCCAGTTGCGCCTTCGCGTCGGCCACGAACGATTCCACGTCGCGGCCTTTCGGATTGCAGGTGATGGTCTGCCGCCGCCGCGCGCCTTCGTGCAAAATCGAGTATCGCCCGGTGGTTTGATAAACGTCCGCCAGTACCTTCAACGGCAGCCGCCGCGTTTTGTCCGCGTTGCTCAAGAGCAGTGAGCCGACCGTTTCCGGGTCGCGCCGCTCGGCGGGCGGCAAAATCACGGCCACTTCAAAAACTTTGTTGCCTTCATAGGTCTGCGCCACCACCGCGCCTTGGTAGCACGTTTCAATCGCCTCCAAAACTTCGACCGGACGAAAACCAAATTGCAGCAGGCGGTCGTTGCGCAAGCGGATCGCCAGGCGCGGCGAACCGGGCGGCGCTTTCACCGCCACGTCTGCCGCGCCAGGAACCGCTGAGAGTGCGGAGGAAATTTCCTGCGCTTTTTGATCCAGCACGTCGAGGTCGTCGCCGAAAACATTGACGACCACTTGCGCGGTTTCACCGGAAATGGTTTCGCCGATGCGATCGCCGAGAAACGTCAGCACCTCGGCCTGGAGGCCGGGAAATTTCGCGAGCGCGTCGCGGATTTGTTGCTGGATTTTTTCCTCCTCCTCGCCGCCCACCGGATTCAGCTCGACGTGGAATTCGCAGCGGTGCGGCCCCCAGGTGTCCTCGCCGCGTTCCGCGCGACCGGCCTGCTGCTCGACGGACTTGATGCCTTTGATTTTGAGCACGTCCTCCGAAATCAGCGCGCCCATCCGCAGCATTTCCGGCAGCGAGGTGCCGGGCGCCATCGAAACCTGGATGACAAAATGGCCTTCGCGAAAATCCGGCATGAACTCGCCGCCGAAAAACGGCAGCGTGGCCGTCGCCGCCACAAACAATGCCAGCGAAACCCCGATGACCGTCTTCGGCGCGCGGCTGACTTTTTCCAGCGTCCAGCGGTGAAGCGATTTCAGTTTCGTGATGTAGCCCGGCTCAGTGTGCGGCTGGATGCGCGAGAGAATCAGCAGGCAAAGTGCGGGCGTGACCGTCAGCGCGACCGCCAGCGACGCCATGATTGCCAAGATGAACGCGATGCCGAGCGGCGTGAAAAATTTTCCCTGGATGCCGGTCATCGTCAGCACCGGCAGAAACACCAGCGCCACAATGAACGAGGCGTAAACCACCGCGCTCCGCACTTCGAGCGAGGCGTCGAGCACGACGCGAAACAGCGAGCGCGGCTGCGGCAGATGCAGGTTTTCGCGGAGCCGGCGCAGGATGTTTTCCACGTCAATGATCGCGTCGTCCACCACGACCCCGATGGCGACGGCCAGTCCGCCCAGCGTCATCGTGTTGAGCGTCGAGCCGAATCGGTCCAGCACAATCACCGCCGCCAGCAGCGACAGCGGGATGGCCGTGAATGAAATAAAAGCCGTCCGCAGATCGAGCAAAAACAAAAACAACACCCCCGCTACCAGCACCGCGCCGAGCACGAGCGACGATTTCATGTTGCGAATGCCGTTTTCGATGAAATTCGCCGGACGGTGCAGCGCGGGAACGTATTGTATCCCTTCCTTCTCAAACACCGGCTTTAAATCTTCCAGCGCCCGTTCCACCAGCAGCGTGACTTCCATCGTGTTCGCACCATACTGGCCGGCCATCGTCATCAGGACGCCGGGTTTGCCGTTGATGAGCGCGCCACCGACGGGCGGCTCCGGCGCCGCGACCACGTCCGCCACGTCTTTCAACCGCACGCTCCCGCCGTTGTGCTGCGTGACGACGATTTCGCCGAGCTGCGCCGGCGTGAGCGACTGGCCCTCGGTTTGCAGCACGATGCGCTGCGCCGCCGTCTCAATAAAACCCGCGCCGCGCACGCCGGTGGATGCGCCCGCCGCCGTCAAAACGTCCTGGAGCGAAAGATCGAAGGCGAGCAGCCGGTCCGGCCTCACTTGAACCTGAATCTGCCGGATTTCACCGCCGAAAACTTTCACGCCCGCCACGCCTTGCACCGCGAGCAACCGCGGCTTCACCGTCCAGTCCGCGAAGGTTCGCAGCGCCATCGGCGAAAGTTTTTCCGAGGTCAGCCCGAACTTGAGCAGGTCCATCGTGGACGAAGTCAGCGGCGACATCGTGGGCGCTTTCACACCCGCCGGAAGCTGGCCGGCGAGCTGCGAGAGATTTTCCGCGAGCATCTGCCGCGCGATGTAAATGTCCGTGCCTTCCTTGAAGACCGCGTCCACGACGGCAAGTCCCTCGATGGACTCGGAGCGGATGGATTCGAGGTTGCCGACGCCGTTGAGCACGCTTTCGATGGGACGCGTCACCAGCGCTTCGACCTGTTCCGGCGCGAGCCCCGGCGCCTCCGCCTGCACCGTCACCTGCGGCTGGACGAATTCGGGAAAGACATCCAGCTTCGCGTGCCGCGTGACGAACGCGCCGTAACCAATCAGCACGCACGCCAGCACCAGGACGATGCCGCGGAATTTCAGCGCAAGTTGGACGATGCGGTTCAGCATGTCAGTCCCTCTGGCCGCCTTGAAACGCCGTGCTGCTCAGTTCCACGGACAGCAGCGCCTGCGCGCCGGTGACGACCACGAAGTCACCCGCCGTCAAACCGCCGCTGTTGAACCAGCCGTTCTCCGTCGGACGATCCAGGGAGACTTCCTTGCGCGTAAACGACTCGCCGTTTTTGTTCAAGACATAAACCCAGCCTTTGCCCTCGGTGCGGATCACGGCCGCGCGCGGAATCAAAATGCCTGCCAGCGGTTCGCCCGGGAGTTTCAAGAAGCCCGCGACGCCTTCGCCGGGCAGCAGGTGCGCGGTGTTGTTTCGCACGAGAAAAAAGAAGCCGCGTCCTTGAAGCTGCGGATCAGTGCTCGCCGCCGCGCCGAGCAATTCGGCTTCGACGGAATTTCCCGACAGCGTCTCCAGCCGCGCGCTGGTGGGCAGCGCGTCCAGATTTTCTCCCGCCGGCAAATCAATGCGCACCAAAAGCACTGACTGCGATGTCAGCGAGCGAACCAGCGCGGGCAGATCGTCCCGTTCCGCCAGTGCCTGGCCGTAAGCCAAAATAAAACGGTCGCCCGCCGCCTGGACCGCAAGCTGGTCGCGCTGTGCGGCGGCTTCGGCGGTTTGCAGCGCACGCGGCGAAGCGTTGCCCTGGTCGGATAAAGTTTTCAATCTGGCGAGTTCATTGCTCGAAGCAATGCTGGCGGCACGGGCGGCGGCCAGATCGTTCATCATCCCGGCCAGCGGCGCGGGATCGAGAATTTGTCCGTGGCCTTTCAACTCGGGAGCGAATTGAGCGGCGACGGGATTCGTCACCAGGATGCCCATGTCACCTTGAGTTTCGTCGCTCATAGTGATGACAACATTTCCGTTTTCGTCGCGGCTGACGGCCGGCTTCTCGCCTTCCTCGGCGGCGGGCTTTTCCTCCGCCGGTTTTGCGTCGGCGGATTTTGCGTCGGCCGGTTTGGTGTCGGGGGTGTGGGTTTTCATCCACACGGCACCGCCGCCCAGTGCGGCACCGATGATCAGAAAAATAATGGCTCGTTTCACGGTTGGTTCTCCTTCGCCGCCTGCGGACGCTGTTCAATCACGGCTGCGTTCATGGTTTCGATGGGACGCTGCACGGCGTCTTCGAGCGCGCCGGCGGCCTGCTGAAATTTGATCTGCGCGTCGAGCTGCACCAGCTCGGCGGTGATGGATTCCAGCCGCGCGTTCTGCAAATCCAATTGATCCGCCGCGCCGGCCTTGAATTGCGATTCCACCGACTCGCGCTGTTTCGCCTGCGCCTCCGCCAGCGCTTGCAGTGTCGCCCGATTTTTTTCAGCGACTTGAAATGTCGCGACGGCGCGCTCGATTTCCGCGAGCACTTTGGCTTGAAGCGCGTTGAATCTGGCCGCGACTTCCGCGCGATGCGCCTCGGCTTCGGCGATCGGTCCCTGGTTTTGATTCAGCAGCGGCAGGTCAACTGTCAGGCCAAGCTGCCATTGGTTGTCGCCGGTTTGATTTTGGTTCCACGCGTAGCCCGGACTCAGATGCACGTCGGGGAATTGTTTCGCGATTTCAAGCTGAAGTGCGGACTGCGCGGCGGCGTAATCCTCCAGGGCGCCCAAAATGTCCGCGCGGCTGCGCAACGCGGCGCTGCGGACTTCGCTTGAAGTCAGGTTGGTAACTGAAGCCCCATCTTTCAGCGGATCAAACGAAAGTTCGGCCTCGTCCAAAGCCGCGACGGGAACACCGATGGCTTCGGCCACGCGGACCCGCGCTCGGGCAAACTGGGTTTGCGCGTCGGCGAGATCGAGCCGCGCTTTTGCCAGCGTCACCCGCGCGGGCGTGAGTTCGGAACGCGCGATCGCGCCGGCCTGCGCCTGCTTTTCGAGCGAGTTCACAATTTGTTCCTGGATTGAAATCTGGCCTTGCAGCAACGCGAAGCGCTGGTGCGCCGCCGCCGATTCGATCAGGCTCGAACGCAGTTCGCTGCGGGCCTGCCACGCGGCCGTCGCAAGACTGAACCGTGCCGAATCCGTCAGATGCGTTGCCTGTTCGATGCGTCGCTGGCGTTTGCCGGCGGTTTCCACCGGCACGTCAAACGAGATCGCCGGCATCCACGGGCTGAGGCTGGTGATGTCGGAATTGTACGCCGATCCGGCGGTGACGGAAGGATTGAGCCGGCCGCCGGCGGTCTTGATGCCGGCTTGCGCGGAGTTCCACTGCGCGCGGGCCACCGCGAGATTCGGTTGATAATAAAGCACCGCGAGCGTGAGCATGTCGAAATCCCACAGCGGATGCGGCCAGCCGGAGATTTCGCGGCGTAGATTTTTTTCGAGGAAAACTTTCAGCGCGGCATTCGTCAGCGAACGCGCTTCCAGATTGGCGGCATTGGTTTCCGGCGAAAGCGGTTTCGGCACAAAACGCGCGCAGCCGACCAGCAGGCAACAAAACAGAATAATCGCGGCGGATTTCACGAGTTTGCCTTTTCAGACGCGAGCGGCAGGCTCACGGTGACCGTGGTCAACTTGTCTGGCACGGATTCCATTTTTATTTCGCCATGGTGCGCGGCCACGATCCATTGCGCAATGCTCAAGCCGAGACCGCAGCCGTCCACGGACGAATTGTGCGAGGGGTCGCCGCGAAAAAACCGCTCGAACACGCGCGGCAAAATCTCCGGTGAAACGCCCCGGCCGGTGTTGGAAATTTTCAGCTCGGCATTAGTGCCGCCGCTGCGGAGGGAAAACTCCACTGTGCCGCCGGGCAGGTTGTATTTGATCGCGTTGTCAGTGAGGTTCAACAGCAACTGGCGCAGGCGGTGGCGGTCGCCACGAATTTGCAGCGCCGCGCATTCAGCCAGGCGCACGGAGAGGTTGGCTGGTTTGGCGAGAATTTGCGCGTCGTCGAAAATGTCGCGGACGATTTCGTCCAACGCCAGCGGCTCGAATTTCAGGTCGATCTGCCCGGCGTCGGCTTTGGTGAGCAGCGTCAGTCCGTCCACGATCTTGGTGAGCCGCTGGATTTCATCCAACTGACTGGACAATTTTTCCCGCTGGCCCGGCGGCAGCGCCGCGGACTGCAATTCCGTTTCCAGTTCGCCGTGCAAGACGGTGAGCGGCGTTTTCAATTCGTGCGAGGCGTGCAGAGTGAATTCGCGGATGCGCTGGAACGAGCCGTTGAGCCGCGTGGTCATGGCGTTGAAAACTTCGGTGAGGCGGTCCAGTTCGTCGCCGTTGAGGGAACGCGAAAGCTTTTGGCCGAGGTTGCGTTCGTGGATGTTTTCAACGGCTTCGGTGAGCGCGGACACCGGCGACAAGGCGCGGCGCATGAGAAACCAACCGCCGACCGCGGCGATCAGCGCGGCGGGAAGCCCCGCCCAAAGAAGGTTGCGCAAAGCTTCGCGCAAATCGCCCTCGTCGGATTCCTCCTCCGGCCGCAACGCAGGCGTCGGCAGGCCGCGCGGTTCGGGGGCAAATTGGCGATACATCAGGATTCCCATCGCGAGCAAGGAAACCAGCATGACGCCGGCGTACCAGAATGTGAGCCGTGTGCGGATGGTCATGCCGGCTCCTTGATGACGTAGCCGACGCCGCGCACGGTGTGCAGCAGTTTGGTTTCAAACTCCGCGTCAATTTTTTCGCGCAGGCGCATCACGTAAACGTCCACAAGGTTGGTGCCCGGATCGAAATCGTAGTCCCAGACTTTTTCCAGAATCGCCATCCGTCCGCAAATCCGCCCGGCGGAGCGCATCAGAAATTCCAGCAGCCGGTATTCTCGCGCGGTCAGCTCGAAGGTGACGCTGCCGCGCTGCGCCAGCCGCGTCACGGTGTCGAGCGTCAAATCCGCGACGCGCAGCACGGGCGGTTTCGGCTCGCCGCCACGCCGGCCCAGCGCGCGGACGCGGGCGACCAGTTCGGCGATGACGAACGGCTTTGGCAGATAGTCGTCCGCGCCGAGGTTCAAGCCTTCGACGCGCTCATTGACTTCGCCGCGCGCGGAAAGCAGCAGCACTGGCGTGGTGTTTTTGTTTTCGCGCAACCGGCGCAGCACGCTCAACCCGTCGCGGCCCGGCAACATGATGTCGAGCACGAGGGCGTCGAACGGCGTGGTTGCGGCGGCGGCAAGCGCGTCGTCGCCGTTGCCGCACACATCCACGGCGAAGCCTTCGGCCTGGAGGGCTTTGCGGATGAACGAGGCGGTTTTCTTTTCGTCTTCAACGACGAGCACGCGCATGAAAAATCAAATCACTTTCCCCGGCCGAACGAAAAACATTTGTTTATTGCACAGGCCGGCCCGCGAGCAGGTTGACCAGATCTTTATAGGCTTCCGCGAACGCCGCCGCGTTGACCTGGTCAAGGGCGTTGGGGGCAAGATTTTCAATCAACTGCAGCCGGTTCAAGATCAGGGGCACGTCCTGGGGACCGGGATGCTTGGGATCGGACAAGCCGTCCTCGTTCAAGTCCTCGATCAAATCCTTGCGCTCGTCGGCGGGCAGGCTCGGATCGTTGATCGCGGCCATCCAATACTGCTCGGCTTCCGGATCCGCACCGACAAAACTCAAGGCCGCCCGTGCGTCCGGGTCTTGAATCGGATCTTTTTGTCGCTTCGGTTGTGACGGTTGCGCGGCTGAGCCGGAGCTTTTTCTCACCTTCGCAGCCGGAGGAATGTCCGCCCGAGTCGGTTCAACTTGCGGCTGGCTTTCGGGTGCCGGAATCGGCACCGCAGACGCCGGTTCGGCAGCCTGTGCAAGCGGAGGAGCGATTAATTGCAGGGGTGGCGGGGCGGGCGCGGGCGGTTCAGTCTGGCGATGGCTAAACATCACGCTGATCGCGACCACGACCGCGACTGGCAGACTCAAAAGAAGACTGTTTTTGGTTTTCATTTAAACTCCAGTTTTGATTCAACTTGGGAAACATCAGATTTCCACAATTTCCACGACTGGAATGTTGGTTGTTCGTTTCGATCTGGTTTATCGGGTCGTATGTGAAATCAGCAGTTCGTCGCCGGTGGCAGGCGTTTCCCGCACCACGCCGACGCCCGGTGCGTAAAGTTTGAATTCGACCGCACCGTCCGCGAGCGTTTCCTTCATCTTCAGGCAGTTTTCGAATTTTCCGGCCGGCACGGTCGTGGTTGCGTCAAGCGCCACGACCTCGTCGGTCTCGTCAATTTTATCTGAAACATCTTCGGATTTGAACTTGTCGCCGACTTTCGGATGCGCCGGCATGATGACGCCGGGCGCGGGCGTGTCTTTGCCGGTCAGCCAAGCGTCGTCCGGCGGGTTGTGCTTGGCAAGCTTGCCGTGTTCGTCGAATTCGTCCACGTCCTCGCCGAGATAATAAACCGTGCCGGCATCGTCCTGCGCGAAATAATCCAGCGCCACTTCCTCCAACACGCCGTTCACGAAAATCCGGTCCTCCATGCAGAGCGACTCGACTTTCTGGCCGGCGACTTTGAAAGTCTTGTGAACCTCCGGTTTCAATGTCCGTTCCACGCGGGTTTTCTTGCCATCTTCCGAACCTTCGATGATGTCCTGCTTCAACTTGGCCAGCGGCAAGTAGGTGTTATCAATGTCGCGCGGATGGCTGAACTTGATGCCCGCCAGAATTTTTTCGGCGCGGGCAACCCGCTGCTCACCCGCGGCGTCGGCGGCATCATCGTGCTTGGTTTCAACCAGCTTGCCGTCCTCGGTGATGACGAGGTCGGCGGAATTCCCGTTTTTGTCCTTCACGCTGGCTTCATAAACCGCCAATCCGTGTTTCTTGCCGTTCTCGCGATCAACCGCCTGGCCCGCCGTGCCGCCGTTGGCCAACACGGTCGCGCGCACCGTCTCCGGCACGTCGGCCCAATTTAATTCGGTACCCGCGCGGCAGACGGATGCCAACGCGCCAAGCAACAACACCGCCGCCATTCTGGCGGAGAATCCCACAGTCGGCGCATTCTTAATCCTCATAGTTCAACCTCTTCTTTGCCGGAAAACGCCGCCGGGAAAAATCCCCGGCGGCATTTTTGCGGAAGGTGTTTAGTCTTTTTCCTTTTTCTGCTGTTCGGGCGTTTCTGTTTCCACCGAGACGACGTCGCCCGTGATGGCGTCCACGTTCACTTCGGTGATGTTCGGTGAACCGGGCGTGGTGATGTCAAACGACCAGATCAACTTGCCTTTTTCCTTTTCCAGTTCGCCTTCCTTGACGGTGCCGCCCGGTGCCTTGGTAAGCGCGGTTTGTTCCGCCTGTGCCTTGCTGATCTTGGCCTGCGCCTGCAATTCCGCCCGTTGCTGCTTTTCCGATTCGCAGCCGGCCAGTCCGCCCGCGACCAGTCCCGCCGCCAGCAGACTGCTGAGGATGATTTTATTTTTCATAATTGTTTGATGTTTCGTTGATTGGATTTGATTCCAACGCGACCAGTTGAACAAAACTTTCTGAACCGCCGATGAACCGGCGATGACAGTTTCGTCATTCTCTTTCAATTCGCGCTGGAAAATCCGGCGAATTATTTCGCGGTCTCCATGCCGAAGACCAGAATCTTGAAACTGTCCGGCACCATCTTGCCGCGGCGCTGGCCTTCGGGCGCGGGTTCAAACTTGGCGGACGCGAGATAGATTTTGTGCGTCTTCGGATCAATCGTCATCGTCCGTGCGCCGCGTTCGGTCTTGAGCGTTTGCACCACGGTCAGCTTGTCCGGCGCGTCCTCGTGCGCAATCGTCACCGTGCCGTCGCCGCAGGAGGCGAACGCGAGCATGGTGCCTGGATCAAACGCGTTGGCGTCCACGCCGTCGCCAATGGGAACGGAACCGACAACTTTGCCGGTCAAGCTGTCCATCATCACCATGAGTTTGTTGCCGCAGCCGAGGAACAGCCGATGGTTTTTCTCGTCGAACGCCATGCCCGAAGCTTCCTCGCCCGGCGCGATCGGCCAGCGGTTCACCACCGCGTGCGTCTTGGTGTCAATCGCCACCACTTCGCTTTTGTCCTCCAGATTGTTATACACGCGGCCGGCCTTGGAATCGGCCTGCGCGAATTCCGGTTTGCCGCCGAGCGCAATCGTCGCCACGACTGTGCCGGCCTTCGCGTCAATCACCGTCGCGGACTGGCCGCGTCCGTTGAACATGTAGGCTTCCTGCTGGCCCGGCTCGTAAAGCATTCCGTCCGGATTCTGGCCGGTTTCCACCTTGGAAAGCATTTCCAAAGTTTTCAAATCCACGATGGCGCATTTATTTTCGCGGCCGCAACTCACAAAGCCCTTTCCCAAATCCGGCGCAGGCGCGAGGCCGTGGACTCCGGGCGTGTTGGCGATTTCGCCAACGACCTTGTACCCCGCGAGGTCAATCACCACGACTTTGGTTCCGTGGCTGACGTACAGTCGGGCTGCGGCGGAATCCACCGAGCAATAATCCCAGCCGCCGTCGCCGCCGACGGGAATTTCCTTGAGCAGATGATACGGTTCCGCCGCCTGGCAGACCACAATCGCGGCGAGGCCGCACAAACCAATGGCAATTTTTCCAAACCCGGACAATGAACGTATTTTCATGGACAATTTCTTTCGTTTGATTGTTTGACCGACGGTACGACTGGCACCAGATGCCCAGTTCAACATGAACCCGCAATGAAAATCAAATGACAATCCTGTCATCCGCGCGCCAGTTCAACCCGGCAAATCCTTGCCGGTCGTCGTCACCGTGAGTTTGCCGTGCTTCACGCCTTTCGCGGCGATGAGCGCGTCGGCGATCTTTTTGATCACGCCCGACTGTCCGCGCACCACGAGCACTTCGAGGCAGTTGTGGTGGTCGAGATGGACGTGGATGGTGGAAACGATGACTTCGTGATGATCGTGCTGGATGTCCGTGAGCGTTTCCTGGACGTGCTGTTTGTGGTGGTCATACACCAGTGTGATCGTGCCGGCGATTTCGACTTTGGCGTCCTGCTGCCGGTGCTCGACGAGCTGGGCGCGGATCATGTCGGCGATGGCGAGTGAGCGGTTGTCGTAACCCTTTTCGCGCGCCATCTCATCCAGTTGGTCCAGCAAGCCAGGCGGCAGGGAAACGCTGAAGCGGGCGACACTTTCATTTTTCATGACGGAGAAAATCGTAGGCCAACAACGCCCTTACTCCAAGTGCCAAAGCGCACCACGGTCGCACATGGTTTTGAAACTCCTGCAAAATTTGCTCCTCCCGCCTCGTTCGATTTTTTGACGAAAGAATTGCGCAACTGACGCCGGAGCCGTCAGTTATCCAGCTTGAACCGCACCGGCACCTCGATTTCGGACGCCACGGCGATCGGGCCGATGCGGGCGGGTTCAAACTCCCAGTCCCGCACCGCTTGAACGGCGGCTTGGTCGAGGAGAGAAAAACCAGAACTTTGTTTCACTTCCAACCGCGCCGTCCGTCCTTGGGGAGTCACGGTCACCGCCAACAAAACCAAACCTTCCTGACGGCGGCGGCGAGCCGCCAAAGGGTATGCAGGTTCCGGATTCTTCAGGTAGTCGGGTCGCGCCGGAACGCTGTTGCGGACGGCTGCCGGTACCGTGACCAAAACCGGATTGGTTGAACCTCCGATATAGGCAACGACGGTTCGCACTGCTTGCGTTGGAACGGAAGCGGCTGGAAGGGGAACCGGAGCTGTTGCTAAGGTCGGAGCGGCGGGTTCGACTAGAAGAGGAAATTGCTTGAGCGTTTCTGCCTCCGGCGGTTTGGGCGGCGGCTCGGGCACTGCAGCGGCGACGACCACAGACCTTTGTGCGGGTTCGAGCGCAGGTTCTTCCGACGCGGCCACGAGGTTCAGCACCAGCGGTTCTGCCTCCGGCAACACACGCGGCCGGCGGAGGTTGGCAGCGACCATCGCCAGCCCGCCAAACAGGACGGCATGAAACAACAGCGAGGAACAAAAACAGAATTGAAGCCGGCTGAATTTCATCGGTCGCTTGGCATTGACGCAATCAGAATTGGGCCGTCAACCCAAACCTCACCTGGATCGGCTCCACGGGGTGGTAAACTTTTTGAAAAGCCGCCGCGGTGCCCGGCGTCACGCGGGACATGTAGGCGTAATCAATATCGTGGTCGCGACGGTCGAGCAGGTTCAGGACTTCGGCGGTGATTCGCCAAGTTTTGCTGATTTGATAGCCGGCTTCCGCGTTCAACAAAATGGTTTGGCTGGATTTATACAAACCGTCCGAAGTCAGATCACGCGGACCGAAGTAGCGCAGCCGGAGGCTCGCTGAAAAACCATTCCAATCATGCAGCGTGAGGCCGGAAGAAATCACGAGACCAACCGCTTCGGGCACGCGTGTGCCGCCGGGACTGCCGGGCGCGGCGTCGCCCGAATCCACCGAAGTGAAGCGGGCGAGGGATTCCGCTGCGTCGAGGTCGAGCGAGACATGTTTCGTCAGCGAATAGTAATTGGCCCACTCGATGCCGTAGCGGTCGCTCGGCTGTTGCGACGCCGTGGTGCCGCCGGTATCGCCCGATTGCATCAGTTCAGAATCACTGCGCAGATACCACAGCGAAAGGGTGCTTTGCAGTTTGGGAATGACCAGCGTGCGCAGGCCGATTTCCGCGCCCTTGGTCTGGATCAGTGCGGGAATTTTGGCGGTCGGGCCGCCAGTCGGATTCTCAGCCGAAATAGGTTCCTGCGTCTGCGCGGCCCCGCGCCCGTCGTTGCTGTGAAAACTGAATCCGCCTTGCAAATAAAATTCCGTTTTAGCCCACGGTCCGAAAATCAAACTCAATTTCGGGCTGGGCAGA
>Ga0209698_10001233_pt1 | contig 29655 bp, 30 predicted proteins | sample LitLauG_LLR_2012_FD_187203 | JGI IMG/M metagenome (GOLD analysis project Ga0209698, IMG submission 187203) | Freshwater sediment microbial communities from Pennsylvania, USA - Little Laurel Run_MetaG_LLR_2012 (SPAdes) (version 2) | ecosystem: Environmental > Aquatic > Freshwater > Creek >... | reverse complement strand
CGGTAAGAGTGAGCGTCAATTTCAAAACCAATAACTAACAAACCTTCTAGGAAACGAACGGCGCGAGGCGGCGGCAATGTGTTCGCCGTCGGCGTTTTGTCGGTGCGTGCTCCGTAAACTTGGCAGAAACGACGGAGTCGCCCGGCAGCTGCCCTGGTGACAAATGCGTTTATCCGCCAGAGCAGGGCACGTCTCCAGCAATTGGCCCCAAGCCGAACATGCGTACCGATGGTAGCCTAAGGTCATTGTCTCGGGGTTGGAGACTTCGCGTCACTCATGCCCAACCGGACTGCAGGTAGACCGAATCCAACCACTGGCCGAACTTCCATCCAACAGACTTCATCTGGGCCCGATTGCCTGAAGCCTAATTTCTTGAGGGCCAACCAGCCCTATTACGACAGACGCATTACTCAATGACGACACAATGCAAGCGCCTGAGTGATGATGTCGCCTTATGGCCCCAAGCGGAACTGCTGCTTACTCACAGTGGGAGAGCGATCGAGGGATGATGTTGTGAGTCTAGGTACGCGCGATGCGCTGTGAACCCTCTCCAAGAAGCCGCTCGGCCTGCATTACCATCTCCTCAAGAATGCGGTCCGCGGGTCGTACATCGCGGATCAATCCCGCGGCTTCACCCATGAAGACGCCAGTGTTGTTCGCGTCACCAGACCGGAATGCATGCCAATAGCTTTTATTCTCCACGGCGTTGATCGCCGTCTCGGCCAGTACGCTTTCGCGTCCATGCCACGAGTCCACGAAGCGATTCTTCAGCGCGCGGCCACTGAATTCTGGATCCGGCCAGTCATAGTTACGCACGATGTCAATCACGGTGGTCTTGATGGTCGCGTCACCGTCGGCGGCTACGATCGCGTCGTGGAACCCGGGAGGTGTCGCCGCTTCGGCGCTTGCGACCAGCCGCGATCCGATCAGCACTCCGTCGGCACCCAGCATCAGGGCAGCCGCAAGGCCCCGGCCGTCGGCGATGCCGCCTGCTGCGATAAGAAGCGTATCTGGGGCGACCGCGGCCAGAAGGTCGGCGACCTCGGGCACTAGCGTAAACGTCGAGCGATTTCCACTGTGACCGCCGGCCTCACCACCTTGGGCGACAATCACATCGGCTCCAGCGGCGACGGCCTCCCGAGCATGCGCCATCGACTGCACTTGGCAGATCATGGGCACGCCGAAGTTCTTGATTCGCTGCGCGAATTGCGCTGGTGGACCGAATGAAAGCATAAGCGCCGCCGGCGACGCTTTTAAGACCTGATCGAGCAGTTCCGGCTTCGTCGCCAACGACCAGGTAATGAAGCCGCAGCCGACGCGAACGTTGCCGGCTGCTGCAAACTCGCGTTCCAGCCACTCTGCATCACCGTAGCCGCCGCCTATCAATCCGAGGCCACCAGCATTGGATACTGCGGCGGCAAGCCTTCCTCCGGCCAGAACGCCCATCGGAGCCGAAATGATCGGATGTTCAATGCCGAAGCGTTCTGTCAGACGTGTCCGCAGGGCCATCCGTTCGCCTCCTTACACATCGACCGACGTATCAACTGGCCGGGCCACAGGAGCTTCTACCCAAAGTGACTAGAGTACCGCGGACACCGCTCCCGTCGTTTGGCGGTTGATTCGTCGAAACAAGAGACATGCGGAAAAACAGTGGGCCATTCGTTTCTTGCACACCAACCAAAATTGGCCATGAGCCATCAACGCAGTGAACCCGCCGCAATCGGCTCGCCACCACTTCCGTTGGTGACCCAAGGCGGTCATTTTTACCGCCAAACGTGCCTCGGCGCCAGCGCTGCGACAGCATCGGCGCCGTCCTCCATGGTCGGCATCGCCAGTCTGCGGACCTTGGCGCGCACAAAGTCGTCAGCGAGAAAGCTTTTCATCGCCGCGCGCAGCGCCGGTGGATGGCGGTCGAAGACCACAGCTCCAAGACTGGCCGCCGCGACGGTTCGAGCATTGCGCGGCTGATCTGCGAAAATCGGTGCGACCACAACGGGCAGCCCCGCGGCAAACGCCCCAAGTAGGGTGCCCGAGCCGCCATGACAGACGACGGTGCTCGCATAGGTGAAGACGTCGTTCTGTGGAACGAAGGTTTCGACCAAGACGTTGGCTGGAATGGCGCCAAGCTCCTCGCGGTTCAATACGGGCCCTGTGGTCAGGAGCGCGCGGACCGGCAGCCCCGCCACGGCCTCCAGCGCCGCGCGATAGGTCGCCTTGGCTCGCTCCGAGGAGCAGGCAAACGTGCCAAATGTTATGTAGACCAGAGGTTCTGCGTCCAGAGGCGCCCAATCCGGCGGCCTCACCGGGCGCGCAGCCGGGACATAACGCTCCCGCGCCCGAAACGGTGTCGGCCAGCCAACCGACTCGTCGCTGCCATCGATCGACGCCGGGAATGCGGAGAAGATCGGCTCCGCCCTCAGCGCAGCGCCCCCGTCCGGAGATAGGCCGGCCGCGCGGCGAAAATCGTCGATTCCTTCCAGCAGGGACCGGAATAGCGAGGCTTCATGCGCGTTCGAGTGGACAGACACGCGGGCATGCGGGATCGCCGCTCGCTCGGCGGCAAACTCGAAGGAGTCCCGTAGAACGACATCAGGCCGCCATTCGCTGATGGTGACCTGAAGCTTTGGCAGCGCATGCTTGGCGAACAGACCTAGAAAGGCGTCCCGGATGCCTATGCTCAGGGCGTCTTCGGCGTTAGCGGCGTCCAACTTGGCCCAGACCGCTGCCATCTCTTCCCTGGGGGCGAGATCCACTGGGGCATGTCCAATGCCCGCCTCCTCCAGCGTCGCATGGACCGAGGCCGGGCCGGACACGAGAACGTCGTGGCCCCGATGCTTCAGGGCGCGCGCGTAACTCATGATCGGGAGCAGATGTCCCGAGAAGTACGTCGAGGACAATAGGATTCGCATGCGTCCTCCCTAAGCGCCTCGGCTGCATCGACCCATCAGCAAGCTCGTGAGCTGAATAATCACTCTTATGCTGTTTTGATGGGGTGACCGATGACCTGTGTGTTGGCTCGCATGTCGGTAGTTGGCCCTTCTCGTCGATTGCGACTACCGCCGCAACAGCACTGATACAATGAGGTCCGGACATTCCGTTGGATTTCGGCAGCAAAGATCCGCTCATTGGGGGTCTTCAAGCATCTCCGAGATAAGGCCAATGCATACTTTTCGACGTAGGTTCACAGGTCGCCGTCGCAAAGTCTTCAATTTTGATTGCAATCCAGACTGATGAGAGCGACTAAGCTGTGCGAGACCCGATGCCGCGTTTCGCGGACAAGGCATGCTTGTACTAGCGTACGACCCGTGGCCGTAGGGTACCGGCCCGTCTCATTTGGGGGATAAATTGGGGGATGCAGATCCAATTCAACTTGTGGCAGTATTGGATTCGTTGGCTTATTTGGATATACTAGAATCCCTCCCCATCCGCCAAGCCGGCATTGAGATTATTACATTTTCGGCATTTGCATTTTGTCCGCCCAAATTTCCGCCCTAACGAATGCTTTGGACTTCGGCGGATTGGTACGCACGTCGGCGATCGCTTGAAGTATTTGAGCCCTGATTTCTAATCTGGGGGCCGCATTGGCGCATCCCAAGGTGAGCAAGGCGATCAAGCGACGGCTGCGCGAGATGTATCGGACGCTCGATCCTGTTGCACCGTTGGCCGAGATACGGGCAGCGACGCGTTCGGCCAGAAGCAGCAGCTTGCGACTTCGGTAACATTCTGAGATGAGACAATACGGGGGTTCAGTCTTCGACGCCGATTCGCGCGTTGACCCCCGCCGATTCACAAGCAAGTTACTAAAGCTGATACTGCTGGCTTAAGGTCAGTAATGTGCGAAGGGTGTTAGTTGCCGTTACGGGGACACCACGCTGGGATCAGACTTCCGACGTCGCACCCAGTTTCGATCATTTCCACATTAATCAGAAGCTGATGTTGAATTTGGGACCGGCAGCTTAGGATTGCCCTGCGCTCCTTTCTGGCCTCAGCTGCGGATGCAACCCGTCCGAGAGCTGCGGTCGAGGTTAGGAATGTGGCTCAATTGCGTCAGCTCTCGGACGATCTATTCTTGTTGGCAGGGGGTTGTTTAGGTGACCGAAATCCGCCGCGGCTTTGCCTGCTCGGCTTTGGGCAAGATCAGCGTGAGGACCCCGTCCTTCATCTCGGCCTTTATCCGGCTCTGATCGATTCGGCTCGGCGACAGTGTGAAGCGCCGGCGGTAGTGACCGATGTTGTACTCCGTATAGATGGGCTGCATCATCTCGTACTTCGAGAAATCAATGCGGCCCTCCACGCTCAGCACTTCGTTCTCGATTTGGATGTCGATCTTGGAGCCATCCACGCCGGGCATTTCCATGACGACGGTCAACGACTCCTCATTCTCGAAAATGTCCGTCGTCGGCATAAAGATGCGTGCGGGAATAGTTGTTTCGTCCTTCTTTTGCAGCTCGCGCTTCTCCTGCACCTGCAGCTCTTGTCCTGCAACCATGGCACATCTCTCCTAAATTGCCTGCACTTTGATGACTTTCATTTGATCTTGATCGATCGCGGCTTGTCGCTCTCTGCTCTGGGAATGAGTAGTGCGAGGATGCCGTCACGGCACTCGGCCTTGATGCCGTCCGGGGCGATTTGGATCGGCAGTGTGATGGTGCGGTCGAAGTTTCCGGCTACGCGCTCGCGGCGATGGACGCTGACCTTGTCGCCGTAGTCGACGGCTTTCTTGCCTGAGACGCGGATCGTGCCTTCCTTTGCTTCCAGTGTCATGTCGTCCTTGCTCACGCCCGGCATTTCGATGAGGGCGACGAAATCGTGGCCCTGTTGAAAGACGTTAATCGGCGGGAAAGCACCGACACCGGCCGTTGCGCCATCGAGCCAATCGCTGGCAAGGCGGGCTTCCAGTTCCCGCTGCAAGCGGAACAGTGAATCAAAGGGATCGGCGAATGTGGTGAGCATGGTATCTTCTCCTCTCGGTCCAAGCCTTCTCAACGCAACTTTGCAACGGCGAATCCGTGCGGCCAGCACATACCATCAGGCCGCCGCGTACCACTGCCCTCGGACGAAGGCGAAAGCGACGGCGTCAGTCTCCGCCCGTGCCGCTTGGATCAGCCGCTGCATTTCGGGCACGGCGTCGACAAATCGATGTTTTGCAGCGCAGTCTCGATCTGCCATCGGAATGAGCGCGAGTATCTCGCGTCCTGCGATTCTTAGTTTTGGATACGACATGCGTGGCCTCATGACGCAATTTGTCGACTCGCTTGATATGGCGAGCGGTCACGGAATAAGAGGCCCGACCTCCCGGCCAACACAAGCTAAGCAGCAGAGCCGACGTAGCCAACGCCGCGCCGGCTCCCTTGACCTCGCGTCAATTCGAGCTGTTACTTAGCGATCTCGATCTTGCTGGCAACCATCTTGCCGTCCTTGGTCTCGTAGTCCACCAGGACCTTGTCGCCGACCTTGAAGGCCTTCAGATCAAGGCTTGCGGTTTCGAACGTCTTGCCGGTGTCGAGGACGATTTGATGCTTGGCCGAATCAAGCGTCTTGATCGAGCCGGTCTCAGTTGCCGCTAGAGCCGCTGACGAGAGCATGAGACTCGCGACAGCAGCGGAAAGCACGCCCTTGATTGACATGATGTCCACTCCTTTGATTGTCGTGATGTCTCATGGTCATCCGACCATGAGCAGGGACCACCGCTGGCCCCTTGCCAATCGATATTGTTAGACGGTCAGCACTTTCAAGGGGAGAGTGCCAAAAAATTTCGGAAGGGGATTTTGTTCGCCGAAGTCTCTCCTAAATCGCCTGTAGAGGAGCCCATTTGGGTACCCGAAGATTATGAAGTCCCTGGCTGTCGCTTCGAAAGGAGGACGGCTACGGAAACCATCGACTTACGGTCTCCTCGTAGGAGCGCCTCGAGAAGTGTTCGATGGCAGCTTGCAGAATCCGCTCCCGCGTGTCGTTCGCGACTGGCGGCCGGCCCCGCATACGCTCTTGCGCGACCGTTTCGTTGGACATCTGCGCCCTCTCCGAGCGTGCAATCACTGTCACAAATTATTTACTCAACGTATGTTGAGTAAATTAGAAGAGTCGTCTACTTGGAATATTTCCAAGTAGCAACGGCTGGTTCGCGGTTCCCCGACGGGTGTGCCGCAGCCGCAATCCAAACTGGACATCGGCGTTGAGACGACGGCGGATATTCTTATTTGGCACTATGTTACGATTTGGTGCAGACTTTCGCCGCTGCAATAGTGGGTCGGCACAAGGGTCTGCTGTGGCTGCCGCCCAGGGTTCTCGGCGTTAGGCAAGCGCCCGCTCAGTTGTGCGATGAGTGCTTTGCCAAGTTCGGCTCCGACGGCAGTCCAGTCGGTCTGAATGGTCGTCAGCATCGGTGACAGAAAATCACCCCTACGCTCAGGCAGAAGTCCGATTACGGAAATATCCTTGCCAGGTCTCAGACCGTGCTCGCTCAGCCTGCGATAGACACCGGCGATTTGGTTTGCGTCGGTGAGCACAAATGCCGTGCAGCCCGGTTTGGAGCCGAGCAGGTGCTCGGCTGCATCAATGCCCCCTGTCTCGGTTGCTGCGAACTTCACGCAAGCCGTTGCGGAGGAATTCAACTGCCTCTTTGCCAGCTCGACAGCAAACCGCTCTTCGATCAGATGCACATAGTGCGTTGTGCGTTTGGGAAGGATCAGGCCTATTTGCCGATGTCCGAATTGAGACAAGCGCTCGATCGCGCAGGCCACCGCCTCCTCGAAATCGGGATCGACCCAGGCATGGTTACCGCCACTCAAACTACGGCCGAAGGCGACGAAGGGACGCCGCTTTTCAATCAAGTAGTCGATGCGGGGATCCTCATGGAGCGTATCGGCGATGATGAGTCCGTCAGTCAACCGGCGTTCGGTCAGTCGGCGGAGTGCGACGAACGGATCCTCCTCTTGCCCCTGCAGAAATATCGCCAAATCCAAACGGTTCGCAGCGAGCGTGCGCCGTAAGCCATCAAGCACCGATAAGAAAACCTGATTGATAACCATGGCGTCGGATCCGGTCGGGATAATCATTCCGATCAAATCCGTCTGTCCACGCCGCAGGCTTCGTCCCGACTGATTTGGCGAATAGCCAAGCATCGTCGCTGCCTCACGCACGCGTTGGCGCGTCAGCGAATTGACGTCCGTCTTGTCGTTCAGCGCGCGCGATACCGTCCCGATCGAAATGTCCAGATAACGCGCGAGATCTCGAATTCCGATCAAAACAACCTCACTGCTCTAAGCCGCTCGGGTTTGACATGGCACTCGCATGTACCCTTGACACCATGCGACCGCAAGGATAGCGTCGTAAACGTTTACGAGGAAACCCGCCAAACAAAAAGTAATGCGGGTGCTCGGGGGAGAGAACGAATGTCGTTGACGGCGGCGTTAATAGGCTGTGGGGCCATGAGTCGAGCGTGGCTCACGGCGATCGAAAAGCTTGACGGATTGAAAGTCGTTGGGCTGGCGGACATTGAAGCGGCGCGGGCCAAGCAGAGAGCGAGTGAGTTCCGACTGACAGACGCGATCGTGGCATCCACGATCGAGGACTTGCTGGCCGAAGCCAAACCAGACCTTCTGTTCGACGTCGTCGTCCCGGCAGCGCGGCATAGGGTTGTGGCTACAGCGTTGGGTGCCGGTTGCCATGTTCTCAGTGAAAAACCCATGGCTGAAACGATGGATGAGGCACGCGACCTTGTAGCCCGCGCGACGCAGGCTGGCCGGATCCATGCTGTGATCCAGAACCGGCGATATCTCGGCAGTGTGCGCCGTATAGCGCGGGCCGTGCGCTCGCAGCTATTCGGCACCGTCACCAGCGTGCACGCCGATTTCTTCCTCGCGCCGCACTTCGGCGGGTTCCGCGAGGACATGGATCATGTACTCCTTCTTGATATGGCCATCCACGCCTTCGATGCTATGCGCTGCATGACCGGCATTCCGGTCCGCGGCGTCTATGCGCGTGAATGGGACCCGCCCAACTCCTGGTACCGACATGGTTCGTCAGCTACCGCCGTTTTTGACCTCGATAACGGTGGTGCGTTCACTTATCGCGGCAGCTGGTGCGCGGAGGGGCTAGGCACGAGCTGGGAATGCGCATGGCGGATTATAGGCACCAGGGGCACATTGGTATGGGATGGCCGCGAGAATATTCAAATCGAAGTTGGCAGCGGCCAGCGCAATGGTCTCTTCGATGGAACTGCGGAGGTTGCCGTCCCGGCGCTGGACCTGGCTGACCGTATCGGCGGGCATTTCGGGGTGCTGCAGGATTTCGTTGCCGCTGTCCGCGACGGCAAGGAGCCCGAGACGAGTGGCAATGACAATATCCGCAGCCTCGCCATGTCGTTGGGTGCCATTCAAAGCGCGCAGACCGGTCGCAGAATAGACATTCTAAATTAGTGGGTGGGTATGAGAGCGCTGAGGGACATCCGTATCGGGACGATGGTCAAGGCAAGCATCGATAAGCCTGGCCCCTATGTGCGTCGATTGGTTGAACTTGGCTTCGAGAGCATCGAGCCATTCTTCTGGCAGGTCATCGACAAAGATCTGAAGAAACTGGCGCGCGAGCTGAAGGGAGCAATCGGCGATGCGGATGTCGTGATCGATACGCTCGGCATGTTCGGCAATCCGTTGGAGGAGGGCGAACTCGACCGCAAGACGCTCGCCGGCTGGGAGGCACTCATCGACAACGCCCATCTGTTCGGTGCCAAGACTATCGCGGGCTTCACCGGGCGCATTCGCAGCAAGCCCATCGAGGACAGCCTTCCGCGATTCAAAGCTGTCTGGGGCAAATTGGCCAAACGTGCAGCCGACAACGGGCTTCGCCTCGCATTCGAGAACTGCGCCATGGACGGCAATTGGCAGTTCGGCGACTGGAATATCGCGCACAATCCCGACGCGTGGGAACTGATGTTCAATGCGTTGCCCGATGACAATCTTGGTCTCGAATGGGAGCCGTGCCACCAACTCGTCTATCTCATCGATCCTATCTCGCAGATCCGCAAATGGGCGCCGAAATTCTTCCACGTACATGGCAAGGACGCGACGGTTCGCTGGGACGTCGTCAAGGAGCATGGCATTTTCGGCAAATATCCGTTCGTACAGATGCGAACGCCCGGCTTCGGCGATAGCGACTGGACACGGATCATCAGTGAGTTGCGACTTGCCGGCTTCAAGGGTGCGATCGATATCGAAGGTTGGCACGATCCTGTGTATCGCGAGGAACTCGAGCTAACGGGCCAGGTCCACGCGTTGAACCATCTCAAGGTTTGCCGGGGGGGCACGCAGCTCATCGCCGACCAGGCATAGAGACGCCGCCGGCGGCGCCCGCCGGCATCCGCCCCCAACAGGTCTACGACCTTTCGGGGCTCTAACCGGCGCCAAGCCGGATCAACGATAGGGAGTGAAACTCATGCAGGCTCTAGGCATCCAGGGATTGCGCAAGACATTGGCCCTCTCGCTGGCATTGGCGGTCACCGCCGGTGCAATGGGCGCGGCAAACGCCGATGCGCTCCGCGACAAATGGTGCAGCAAGGTGCACTTGCGGTTCTTCGTCGGCGGTGCCGAAGGTGATGCGTTTGGCACAATCGTCTACAACGGCGCGCGGCAGGCAGCGGCCGACACTGGCGCACAGGTCGACTACGTTTTTTCGGGCTGGGCGAACGAGAAGATGACCCAGCAGCTGCGGGAGGCTGTGGCTGCGCATCCCGACGGCATCGCCATGATGGGCCATCCGGGCGAGGCGGCGATCGTGCCGCTGGCGCAAGAAGCCGATAAGGCCGGCATCAAGATGATGTACCAGAACGTGCCGGTGCCCGCAGCCGTTGCCAAAGTCGGTGGCGGTTACGTCGGCGCGCAACAGGGGCCGCAGGGCCATGCGCTCGGCGTCGAGATCGTGCGACGGTTCGGTCTCAAGTCCGGCGACCTGGCGATTGTCATCCTGGCCTCCAACGATAAGATCCGGGCCGAGCGCGAAGAGGGGACGGCCAAGGCGATTGAGGAAGGCGGTGCAAAGGTTGTCCGGCTTGTCAGCGTGCCGGAATGGGCCGCTGATCCCAACCTTGCAATTCCCGTGATTACTGCCGCTTTTCAGGCCAATCCGACAGCCAAGGCGATCGTCTATCCGGGCGGGCAATTGCTGGGCAACGCCGGCGTGTACATGAAAGCGGCCGGAAAAAAGCCGGGCGAGGTCTTCAACATCGGTTTCGACACCAGCCCGCAAATCGTGCAAGGGTTCAAAGACGGTTGGGTGCAGTTGACAGCCGACCAACAGCCATTCCAGCAAGGTTATATGCCAATCCTGAGCCTCTGCGAGACGATTGTGTACGGCCTTGCGCCGATCAACGTCGACACGGGCGCGGGCTTTGTCACGCCTGAGAACTATAAGGGGGTTGCGGATCTGGCGACCGAGGGTCTGCGCTAGTCTGCCGACGCCCTTCCCTCCTCGCTGGTGAGCGAGGAGGGAAGTATTTACCGGCCCCGCACAGCGTGAAGGTTTGCCGCAATGCCTGAGCGCCTCATCGAGTTGAAAGACATCGCTAAGTCCTATGGCCGCGTTTTCGCGGTTGGTGGCGTTAACTTTCACGTCGATCGCGGCGAAGTCGTCGGTCTGATCGGCGACAACGGTGCGGGCAAGTCTACTCTCATTAAGATGCTGGCGGGCGCCATCCGGCCAACCAGCGGCGATATCTTGGTACGCGGCCAGCTGGAGCGCAACTGGGATGCCTCCCGCTCGCGCGCGGCCGGCATCGAAACGGTGTTCCAGGATCGTGCGCTGTGCGTGCAGCAGAGCATCACCCGCAACATCTTCATGGGCCGTGAGCTGCGCAACCCACTGGGCTTGCTCGACGTTGCACGCGAGCGCCTCGAGGCCGAGCGGCTGATGCGCGAGATCGGCTTCACCTCAAAAGTCTTCACACCCGACAGCGTCGTTGGCCAGCTGTCGGGCGGCGAGCGTCAGGGCGTTGCGCTCGCCAGGGCCATCTATAACAAAGCGGACTTGATCGTAATGGATGAACCGACAACGGCGCTGTCCCTGACCGAGACCGCTAAGGTCTTCCGCTTTGTACGCACGGTGCGCGAAGGTGGCCGCTCGGTGCTGTTCATCGGCCATAACATCCATCATGTTTTCGACATCGCCGAGCGCTTCGTTGTCATGGACCGCGGGCGCGTTGCCTTGCAGGCGACCAAGTCAGAGATCGGCACGGCAGGCCGGTTGATTGAGTTCATGGAAAAGCTCGCCCACCCTAGCGGCGTGTCGACTGAAGCCGGAGCTGCGCCATGACCATGCAGCTACAAAGTACCGAAACACCCGCTGCACCGGTCAAGCACCCGCCCGATACGGCGCTGCGCCAGTTTCTCGATTCCAACCGGGCGGCGCTGGGCACGCTTGCCGTGTTCGTGGTGATGATTTCGGGCTTTGCCATCGCCAGCCCGCGGGTGTTCTTGCATTGGCCGATCTATTCGTCCGTGCTCGTTACGCTGCCTGTGGCGTTGTGTCTCGTCGTGCCGCTGGTCTTTGTTGTGACGGTAGGTGAAATCGACCTGTCATTTCCTGCGACCATGGGCTTCTCGGCCTGGATCTTCGCGCTGGTTGTGCAGGCGGGCTATAGCCCATTTTTGGGCATCGCGGCTGCGCTGGTGACGGGGACGCTGCTGGGCCTGGGTGTCGGTGCGCTGGTTGTGGTTGCGGACTTGTCCTCGCTGATTGCCACACTCGGACTCAATTACATGCTGCGCGGCTTCATATTGATCTGCACGCAAGGAAAATCGATTGCTCTGTCGGACCTTGCGGATTCGCCTGCTTACAACCTGCTCTCAAGCCAGCTGTGGGGCATCCCGGTGCAGATCTTTTGGGCGATTGGTTTTGTCGTGCTCGCCGGTGTGCTGTTCAACCGCCATCCGTTCGGCGCGCGGGTGAAAGCCGTTGGCGATAACCCTGATAGTGCTGGACAAATGGGCATAAATGTGAGGCATACGCGCATTGCTGCATTTGCCTTCATGGGGCTTGGCGCTGGGCTATCGGGCATCTTTACAACAATGATAAATTTCACGTGGTGGCCGACGACAGGTGACGGGTATTTGCTGCCCGCAATCGCCTCGGTGTTTGTTGGAGGTACACCGACATGGGGAGGCGTTGGCACCATAACCGGCGGTGCGATCGGCGCGCTGATCGTCTCGTTCATCCAGAGCGGCATCGTGGCGGCGGGATTGAGCGGCTTCTACGTCCAGTTCTTCAACGGCCTAATCATCATTCTGTCGCTCCTTGGCCACCGCTGGAATCAAAAGCGCTATCGGTGATTCAGTTCGCGGTCTGCAATGTTCGGGTGTGACTATTGCATTTCAAGACGGGGCAATCCGGTGCGCGTCGCGCAGTATCGCATCACAAGGTTTCAGTTCGCCAGGGATCGCGTTATCGGCGATAGCCAAGTTCGTGCCGATACTGTGAATGTGGCCGCACTGGAATTGGTTTCCGAAAGCGGACTGACGGGCCTCGGCTTTGTGCAGTCTTTGTTCCATCCGTTACCCAGCCAGACCGAAATCGTCCGCGTGTTCGAGGAAGAAGCGTGGCCTGCCCTCGAAGGACAGCCGCCCGTGGCGCTGATCCATCGCGTCAACCGCCCGCGCGGAGGCAACCAACGCGCCTATACCTTGCCGTTCCACGAGGCGATCCAGGTGGCCCTTTGGGATCTCGCTGCCAAGCAGGCCGGTTTGCCACTTCACCAGTTCCTTGGCGGCCGTCGCAATCGCGTGCGGGCCTATGCCTCTGGGCTGGACTATCACTTGAACGACAGCGAGTTTGAAACCTTCTTCGCCAATGCGGATGCGATCGGCTATCGGGCCTTCAAAATCAAGGTCGGTCATCCAGACTTCGAGCGCGATCTCACCCGGCTGAGGCTCCTGGCAAAGACTGTGCGGCCCGGTTCTCTCATCATGATCGACGCCAACGAGGCCTGGGGGGCCAAGGAAGCGTCGGTCAAACTCGAAGCGATCCGCCGGGCTGGTTTTGACCTCTTCTGGGTGGAAGACCCAATCCTGCGCAACGATTTCGAAGGTTTGAAGCTGTTGCGCCAATGCGTGCCCTGGACTTTGATAAATTCCGGTGAATATCTCGATGCCGCTATGAAGCGGCAGCTGATGCTGGCAGGCGGGACCGATATTCTGAACGTCCACGGCAACATTACCGACGTGATGCGGATCGGCTGGCTCGCAGCCGAAATGGGAATTCCGGTGACGCTAGGAAACACGTTCCTGGAATTCGGGGTGCATATGGCCTGTGCGTTGCCGGAGGTTGAATGGCTCGAATACTCTTTCCAGAATTTCGAGCATCTGGTCGACGAGCCAATGGCAATCAGCGACGGCTGGATCACTGCGCCTGACCTGCCGGGCCACGGGCTCGTGCTCTCCGAATCCGCCCGGCGCCTATGGGCGCGCCCCGCTGTTCTCGCGCCCGAAATGCTGGGCGTCCCGCCGGTCAACTCCGTGGCTTCCACAAACCGGAGACAACCGTGAAGCTAGCAGGCCAAGTCGCTGTCGTCACCGGAGCGGGCCGGGGGATCGGCCGCGAAATCGCTCTTGTCCAGGCGAATGCCGGTGCGAAAGTCGCTCTGCTCGCGCGGACCGCAGCCGAGATAGAATCGGTTTCGGCGGCAATTGCCGAGGATGGCGGCGTCACGCGAGCCTATGTTGCCGACATCATCGACCTCGACGCGGTGACGAGGGTGTTTGCGGCGATCGAAAGTGAACTTGGTCCGGTCAGTCTGCTCACAAACAATGCTGGTGCGTTTGGGGCAATCGGACCGATTTGGACAGTCGATCCGCAAATGTGGTGGCACGACCTCGAGACCAATATTCGAGGAACCTTCAATTGCTGCCACGCTGCGATTCCGGCGATGCTGGCGCGCAAACGGGGTCGCATCGTCAATATGACGGGTGGCGGTACGGCAAACTCATTTCCCAATGGCTCGGGATACGCGACAAGCAAAGCCGGACTGTTGCGTTTCACCGAATGCATTTCTGATACGCTTGCCGGCACCGGTGTGCTGGTATTCGCGATGGACCCAGGGCTAGTGCGAACCACGATGACCGAATACCAGCTGACGAGCACGGCCGGCCGCACCTACCTGCCTGACATCCAGCGCCTCTTCGACAACCACATCGATGTGCCTCCGAAACTTGCTGCCGAACTCAGCGTTGAAGTCGGCTCGGGCCGGTTCGATCGGCTTGCCGGCCGCATGCTGATGGCAGCACGGGGTGATCTCAATCTGTCTGAGGCGGCCATCAATGAAATCGTTGGGTCGGATCTGAGGAGCCTCCGAGTCAACGGAATGCCTCCGGAGCGGCCAATTCAGAAGTCTGACTGAGGCATCGACACCCTGCGACCACCAGAGCAGTGGCAATATCCACAATATATCGTTGGCACCGGCCAGGGCCGCCTTTCGTCGGACCGCCACAGCTCCGAATCAAGGTGACCTCATGGACAACCACGTCCATGGCCCTTCCCCGTTTGTGGGAGGGGCCGTCAACAGAACCGGTTGCCGCCATCATCCTGTTTGCTTTCAAAACCCGCGCGATATTGAATTTTGCCTTGGTACTTTGCAGAGATTGCACTCTGACAGTGGCTAGCCCTACGAAAGTTGAACGTAATCGGCTAAGAGAGCTAGATGAAGAGCGAGACCGTTTTCAAAAAGGCCTTCAACGACCTCCTCGACCACATTGCGACGCCACATGGCGGGCAGCGCTTGGACTCCGAGTCTCAACTTGCGGGTCAGTTCAAAATCAGCCGGACGACGGTCCGCAAAGTGCTCGCTGAGTTGGATCGCCGTCACTTAATATCAAGGGACAACGGTCACCTACGCGTCGCCAGAAGGCCTACGGGCGACGACTATTTTCCACTGGCGGACACGGTTGCAACTGTTGATCGTATCGAAGAGCAATTCATGGAATGGATGTTGCGCGGTGATCACAAGCCCAACGAGCAAATCAATGGTTTGGAACTAGCGCGCGAGTTCGACGCGCCGGCTGGAGCGATCCGCGAGTACTTGAATCGCTTCGCCCGCTTTGGCCTCGTCGAAAAGCGCCCCAACTCTGGATGGGTCCTCCGCGGGTTCACCATCGAATTTGCTCTCGAACTTTTTGAAGTGCGCGAGATGTTCGAGGTTCGCTCAGCCAAGGCGTTTGCCGAGCAACCGGAAAGCTCGCTGGCCTGGGAGGCGTTGAGACAGATAGAAGGCGAGCACCGCGAGCTGCTCGCAAGGATAAAGTCGCGCTATCACGATTTCTCGAACCTAGACGAGCGTTTCCATCGCCTCATTAACAACGCATCGCGGAATCGATTCATCGCCGATTTCCACGACGTCATGTCGCTCATCTTTCACTACCACTATCAATGGAACAAGGTTGACGAGAGGGAGAGGAACGCCGTGGCGATCCACGAACACCTCGATTACATCAAGGCTCTCTACACGCGCAATCCAGATCGCATCGAATTGGCTGCACGGAAGCATCTGAAATCGGCGCGGAGCACGCTGCTCGCCTCGATCTCATGATGAACGGCCAACTTGCTTTCGGCCAGACGCCAGAACGGGCTGTGCGCACCTGCCACGCATTGAGCGGCGGGTATGCCACCCTAATCATGCGTGGGCATTGGCGATGGCAATCAGCCTCGGTAGAGGCATTTGCGGATCCGTCGCGTGCACCCAGTCTAGAAAGGCGCCAATGCGACGGCCGACTTTGGCCGGGTGGTTGTTGGCAATATCCGCAATACGATGCTCCAGAAAGGGGTTGCGCAATCGCTCGATAGTGGTTTGCACATAGCGCTCTGCTTGCTCTGCCATTCCATGCACGCCAAAGCCGGGAACGACCTCACAGGCGTAAATATCGGCGAGACGCGCCAAGGTTTTCGAATCCGATAACATGCGCGACACAGTTTCGGTCAACTTCCTTCCAGAGCCTATCCACTCCTCTGCAAGAAGCGTGTGGCCGAGATTTAGGATGTGTAGCTTCAGCCGTTCGAATGGCTCCAAATTGTCTGTCATCACCACTGCCTGATGTGTCAACAGGGGTTCAAAATTTTCTCGACGAATTGCCCATAGGGCGTATGGCTCGGCGACGGCTCCGACGGGTTCGATCGCGCCCGACACAATCCGGTCAACCAGGCAATCGGCAAACACAACCGAGCTCCCGAAACGCTTCGGTTGTTCTCCACTGCCCCGCGAGCTCGGTGATGATGCGAGACAGGACATGCCCGTTGGCTGCGACGAGTTCGGCGGGAAGAAAAAGCAGCGGCCGGCCACCTGCCTCATGGCGCGCCATCAGCAGCGCCAACAGCTTCGCCGGGAAGCTCGCGGGCACCCTGCCCGCAGTCGCGTCGAAAACACGGTCTTGGCTGTCGACCTCGTAACCAAGATCGCCGACATTAGACACTGCAATCTCCGCCTCAGTTGCAAAGACATCGACGACTTTGGGCCAATCGACGCCGGCATCGTACGCTCGGTCGACGCTGCGGACCGTGATCCGTTCGTGGACCAGTTCGCCCTCGCGGTAACCGCGGATGTGAACCGGAAAGCCCTCGGCCCGGCAGATCGCAGGTATCCGGCCCGAACGCTCGGCGCCCGCGGTCGTTTTGATCACCGCTATCGGTCCGATTTCTTGCCCCGCGAGCCGCGCCTCGTGGACAAAAAGGTCCACGTGCGCTTGGAGAAACCGACTGGTGCCAAATTGGATAATGCGCCGTGTCATTCCATCAGCTTACGTTTATTAGGGCCTTGACCAAGCCTTGCTTTTGTGTCGCCCAGCGTGGCAAATCATCGATGGCACCTTCGAGTGTCGTGCGGTGCGTCAGAAGTCTATCCAATGGGACGGTACCGGAAACCACTGCTGCGGTCACTCGCTGGAAGTCGCTGCGTAGAGCGTTGCGACTCGCTATTAGTGTCATCTCAGCCTTATGAAAGACGGGATCTGGCAGCGAGATCGCATCGCTGACGATGCTGACAAAGACCAATGTGCCGCCGTGCGCGACGCGTCCAAATGCGCTTTCCATCGAAGCTCGATTTCCGGTGGCATCGATGACGACGTCGAAGCCCTCGCCGCCGGTCGCCTCGGCGACTGATGCGGCATCATCATCGCCTCCTGCAAGTATCGATTTTGCGCCAGCAACCGAAGTGGCGAACGACAGGCGCGCTGGATCGAGGTCCATGATTGACACATCGCCGCCGGCGATTTTTGCAAAAATCACGACACCCAAGCCGATCGGACCGGCGCCGATAACCAAAGTACGGGTACCAGGCACCAGACCCGATCGCGCGACACTATGTGCACCGATTGCCATAAATTCGATGCTGGCCGCCTCATCGATCGATAGATCGCCCGCAGGATAGAGATTGACTTCGGGCACGCTGATGCGTTCGCACATGCCACCGTCGCGGTGAACACCTAAAACGGCGATGCGGACGCAGCAATTTGGCTTGCCATTGCGACAGGCGATGCAAGTACCGCAGGATATGTAAGGATTGACGACTACGATTTGGCCAGGTTTGAAAAGGCTTCCTGCGGGCACCTCGAGGACCTCAGCCGAAAGCTCATGCCCCATCACCCGAGGATAGTCGAGGTATGGATGAGCGCCCTCAAAGATGTGGTAGTCCGTACCGCAGATTCCGATGCGCCGTATTTGCACGAGCACTTCGCCGTGAGTCCGCTTGGGTTCGGGCCGCTCTTCGAGCACCAACTGTCCTGGTTTACGACAAACGACCGCTTTCATCGACTTATCATCCGTTGGCAGTTTACTGACGTTCTCGGGCGTTAGGAACAGATCTAGGTGCCCATTTGACGTCTCTTTTGCAAGTTATCGATATAAACCACAAGAGCGATCAGCAGTCCTTCGAGCACCATTTCCCAGAACGGATCGACGTTGAGAAGAACGGCGCCATTGCCCATCGTCGTGAACAGCAGAGCTCCGACCATCGCGCCTAGGACGGTGCCGCGGCCGCCGAAAAGGCTTGCGCCACCAACGACAGCCGCCGCGATCGCTTGGAGTTCGTAGGCGTTTGCCATCGAAGGCGACGCTATGCTCAGCCGCGAGACCAGGAGAACGCCGGCCAGAGCAGCCAGGCCAGAGCTAATGACGTAGGCGACAATCGTGATACGAAGCGTGTCGATGCCCTGTCGACGGGCCGCTTCCGCATTCGATCCGATGGCATAGAGGTAGCGTCCGGTTCGTGTATAACGCTGAAGGTAGTGGATGACCAAGCCAACCGCCAACATCGCCCAGAATAAGTTTGGAAGGCCGATCGCTGTTCCGCGAGCAAAGAGCTTCACGTTGGGCGATACACCGCTAACTGTCATGCCCCCCGACATGAGCAATGCGAGGCCACGGTAGACCTGAAGGCCTGCCAACGTGACAATGAACGGAGGAATGCCTAGCGCGCCAATCGCTAGGCCGTTCAAGAGTCCGACGATCAACCCAGCCAACAGGGCGGCAATCACTGCGGCAGGCCAATCAATGCCGTTGGCAGATAGCTGGGCGAACAGAACACCGCAAAACGCCACCACTGATCCGACGGATAAATCAATTCCTGCTATAATGATCGTGCATAGAACACCGGCAGCGACAATCGCAGCGATCGAGGTTTGCCGCATTATGTTGCTGACATTGCTTTGGGTTAGAAAGCTAGGTGCCGAGATAGACAAAACGATCCAAAGCGCGACCGTAAAGGAGACCACGTAAGTCTCCACAGGCAATTGTCTGAGCAACGAGCGCATCAATTATCCCGAAGGTGAAATGCGGTACACAAAATGGGCCGGAGCGGTAAAGCCCCGGCCCTCGGCTCAGACTCCCACCAGTTCTAATTTCCAATGAACGGAGCTAATTTCCGCTTCGTCACATCCAGCAGACCGGCGAAGGTCGGATCACCCATATTGGCCTTGGTGACAACGCCGACACCGGTGTCGACGTTCTTGGGCAAGCGGGCGCCATGAGCGGCTGCATAACCGTACCAGATGCCGGCAAAGCCCATCATAAAGGGGTCCTGGATGACGAGCCCGTAGATCGAACCGTCCTTCAGGTGTTCGAGTTCGCCAGAGTCCGAATCAAAGGCGACCACGCAGACTTTCGAACCCAGTTTCTGCTCCTGGATCGACGCGCCTGCGCCAGTGCCCATCTGAGCGTTGTCGGCGAAGATACCCGCGAGGTCCGAGTCCTTTGTCAGCATGTCGGCCGTCAGACTCATGCCCTCGGCTTCCTCGTTATTGGCAACCCGGTTGCCCACCATCTTCAAGTCGGGGTAGGCCTTCACGCCTTCGACAAACCCCTTGTCCCGAGAGTCGAGCGACTCGTGGCCGGCCATTGCGGTGATGTAGGCGACCTTTCCGGCGACCTTGCCGCTGCGTTCCTTGATGCAGGCCGCCAGCGCGTCGGCTGCGGCTCTGCCACCGGCCTCGTTGTTGGTGGTCAGGAAGGAGGCAAACTTGTCGGTCTTGGCGCCGGAGTCGATCACAATCACCGGAGTGCCGGCCGCGGTCACGGCAGCAATAGGATCACCAAGCGCTTCAGCGACGGTGGGCGAGATCACGATGGCAGCAGGCTTGGCACCCGCCGCAGTCTCCAGGACCGAAATTTGACCGGCCGCATCATCTTTCGGTGTTCCCAGTTCGTCCACTTTGACATTGAGCTGTTTACCAGCCGCTTCCGCACCTTTGAACACCCATTGCCAGTATTCCGACGTAGTGGCCTTTACAATGACCGCAATGTGATCCTCGGCACGAACTGCGGGGGCTGCCATTAGGCTAAATACGGCAACCGAAGCGGCTATCACTGATTTTCTGTTCATTGTGTCTTCTCCCTGTTACTACTTTTGTTAAGTACCTTTGTCTGCTTCACTGTAACCAGTCATGTATTTTATTAGCGACTCCTGTGAAGTCTCTGCGGCCGCGGTCGTATGCACTACACGACCACGGAACATAACAATTATTCTATCGGCGACCTTGAGGATTTCAGTAAGATTGTGCCCGATGTAAATGACGCCCACGCCGTGCGCGGCTAGATCGCGTGTATGCATGATCACCCGTTCGCGTTCCATGACAGCGAGTGCGGCCGTTGGCTCATCCAAGATCACGACCTTGGCCTTCCAGTAGATCGCGCGCGCGATTGCCACGGCTTGCCGTTGACCACCTGACAGGCGGGCGACTGTCCGTGCTGCCTGCGGTATCTGGCTCTTGATGCGGCTAAGAAGCCCGACCGTTTCCTTTTGGATCGTGCGGTCGTCGACGTAGGGTAGTAATCCGGCGATGCGGCGAACGGGTTCACGTCCTAAAAATATGTTCGCACCGACCGAGAGGTCGTCGGCCAGCGCGAGATCCTGGTAAACCGTCTCGATACCTCTCTCCCGCGCCTCACGCGGTGAAGCCACCTGCAGCGGTTTGCCTGCGAGACGAATTTCGCCTCCGTCCGGCCGATAGACGCCAGAAATGTGCTTGATGAGAGTCGATTTGCCAGCGCCGTTGTCACCAACCAATGCCAGGACTTCACCCGGAAGGAGCTGCAAATCCACACCGCGCAACGCTTCAACGGCACCGAAGCTCTTGCGGAGACCAGTAACTTCGAGAATTGGATTCACTTTGTGCACCGTGAAGTCACATGACCTAGACCCCTAACAACGCCGAATATGCTCCCCAGATTGTTGCTTGCGCACTCGCTCTGCATCGCCATCAGGAAATTCACTTCCGTTACCAGGGTCCTTACCATCCCAACGCCCTAAGCGGTCTTAAGTGCTCTGCATCGTTGTCGGTCTCTTATGGATAAAAACCATTTCGAAAGCAAGCTGTCAATTTTTTTCTGCGCGTCAGAATGGAGGGAGATGCGCTGCGAATTCGGCTCAACTTGCATCCTTGATAGATTTGTGCCTCCGGATTTTCACGATAATATGCGCCTTTGGCATTCGGAACTTTCGTCGGCAGTTAGCGGACGGTTCAAAGGTGATCGCTTGCCGAGAAGGACGATAGGGAGAGGGAAAGACCCAACCCAGACCTGAGGCGTCGACCGCGCCGCAACATATTGGCTGGCAGCGGGCCTGGTCGAAAGCGGCGAGGTGAAATCTGCCGGTTTCCCAACAACTAGTTTTCACGACTGCTAACAGTCAGTGCCGCGATAATAATAAGACCCTTGGCGATCAACTGCATCTCGATCGGAATGTTGAGAAGTCCGAGTCCGTTATTCATCACGCCGATCAGCAAGACACCACTCACGGTCAAGAGGATCGATCCGGCTCCGCCTGAAAGACTGGTACCACCCAGAACGACCGCGGCGATCACGTCCAGCTCAATACCCATCCCGTAGGTAGCAGATGCGGTATGAACCTGCGAGGCCTGGACAATGCCGGCCAAACCGGCCCCAATAGCGCAAATTACGTAAGTCAGTGATTTCACCCGCTGCACATGATGGCCGCTCAGAAAAGCTGCCCGCTCGTTGTCACCGATCGCAAGAACCGACAGACCGAAGGCCGTGCGGTACTGGACAATTACCGCCAGGACGACTGTCGCGGCGAACAGGTATACAGAGAACGGAACGCCCAAAATCGGACCTTCACCGATAAAAAGGAACATGGCCGGGCCCCGAATCAGATGCAATTCAGGACCTGCGATCAGTAGCGCCACGCCGCGCACGATGCTGAGGGCGGCGAGCGTGACGACGATTGGTGGAAGGCCGAGATAGGCAACGATCAGGCCGTTGGCCAATCCAACCGAAGCCGCCACACCAAGTGCCCCGCCGATGGCCAGGGCAAGGTTTCCGGCGGTTAGCGCCAGGATATCGGCCGCGAAGACCCCGGCGATCGCCAACACCGGACCGATCGACAAGTCGATCCCGCCAGTCATGATCACGAATGTCATGCCGACGGCCATGATCCCAATGATCGCTACCTGATGGACAATACTGAGCAGGTTTTCCGACGACAGAAACACCGGTTTGATTACCGTGAAAATGGCGCAGATCGCAATCAGAACGACCGGAAGCATCCAGCCCGATCTGAACACCGAACTCAGTCCGATCCAACGTCCCTGCGCTAACTGCGCCATACTATTGGCCTCCGACATGGCCGACGATGTCATACTCCGATACCGTGTTCGCGTCATAAATGCCTTGCACGCGCCCGCCGCGCATTACCATGATGCGATCTGAAATCGTCATGACCTCCTCCATGTCCGACGATACGACCAAGATGGCCGCGCCTGCGGCCCTCAGGCTGCGGAGGATTGCGTAAACCTCTGCCTTTGCGCCAACATCCACGCCCACGGTGGGTTCGTCCAAAATCAGAATCTCAGGTCGCTTCTGCAGCCATTTGCCAATCAACACCTTTTGCTGATTGCCGCCACTGAGCTTACGAACGGCGATTTGCGGGTTCGAAGGCACTATTTTCAGGGTGGAAATTTGGCGGCTAACCGCGTGAGCCATTAGCCCAGGCCGAAGCATACCGAACCTCGAAATCAAGGTCAGGATTGCCATCACAAGGTTCTGCCCGACGGACATCTTGAGCATCAGACCGTCGCGATGCCGGTCCTCGGGGACGAACCCCATCCCCCGCTCCATGGCGCTGATCGGACTCTTGATCAGTACCTCCTCTCCACCGATAATAAGACGTCCACCGTCGAAGCTGTCGGCTCCGAAAATCACTCGCATGAGTTCCGAGCGCCCCGCTCCGATCAATCCCGTTACGCAGAAAATCTCGCCGGAGCAGAGTTCGAAACTCACATCATCGAAGGCGCCATTCTTGCTTAGGCCCTCGCAGGCCAGCTTTGTCTCACCCGTCCCCCGTGGGTAGCGCGTCTGCGCGCCGGCCTGGCCCGATGCCTCGGAGGCAAGTTTGTCGCCAATTAATTTCTTGAGAAGCTGAGGTCGCGTGATACTCGCGACCGGACAATCTTCGACCACAAGTCCATCTCGCAGTATCGTAACAGTGTCGCAAATTTCGTAGAGTTCATCGAGGATGTGCGATATATAGATGATTCCAACACCGCGAGTTTTAAGCGTCCGGATAGTTCTAAAGAGCCTCTCGACTTCGCTGTGTGAGAGCCAGGCTGTTGGTTCGTCTAACAGCATAACCCTAGCCTCCAGCGCGAGCGCCTTGGCGATTTCGACTTCCTTCTGCTTGACAGGGGGGAGCTCTGAGATCCTTGCGTCGAGATCGAGATCAATTTGATACTTTGACAACAGTGCCAAGGCATCGGCGCGTTGGCGGTGACGATCGAGGATACCCCATCCCAGCGTTGGCTGACGGCCGAGATAGAGATTGTCGAGTACGCTCATTGTCGGAGCTAAATTGGAATGCTGATATACGCCGGCGATGCCGAGTTCGATCATCCGCCGGGGGTTACCCGGCGCGACTTTCCGTCCTGCAATCACGATCTCGCCAGCCGTCGGGCTGATGGCCCCAGTTAGTATTTTTATCAGAGTCGATTTGCCCGCTCCGTTGGCCCCGACAAGTGAACGGACCTCACCTGGTCTGACTTCGATCGACGCATTTGAAAGAGCGACCATCGACCCGTAAATCTTGGTCAGTTCGGTGGCCCGCAAAAGGCTTTCAGTTGTCATGCCGCAGTCCCGGTTCGATGAGTCCGTTTCGTAGCGGCTAGTTTGTCGTAGTAGACTGCGCCGAGCAGAACCGCTCCAGTCAAAACAGGTTGGGCATAGGTGGTCACACCAAGCAAACTGAGGCCGATTAGGATCACTCCCATCAGAAATGCGCCGATGACCGGTCCGATCACATTTCCGGTGCCGCCGACTAGGCTGACGCCGCCAATTATCGCCGCGGCAATCGCTGAGAGTTCAATGCCAATTCCCAGGTTCTCTTGGGAGGTCGTCATACGTGAGACAAGTATCAGCGCCGCTAGCCCGGCACACAATCCAGACATGGCGTAAGAGATCACAATTGCCTGCCCGACGTTGATGCCAGAAAGCCTCGCCGCCTCTATGTTGCCACCGACAGTAAAGAGATCCCGGCCGAATTTTGTGAAAGATAGGACGAGTTGAGCCAATACGGCCACGCCGACCGTCAGAAAGAACGCGTACGGGAACGGACCAATATTGCCATCGAACCCCAGCAGCGAATCATCGTTGATCGACTGTGTTGCTAGCTGAGGGAATATTTGCCGCCCCGAGATTGCATAGGTCAGCCCTCGGTAGGCCGCCATTGTTGCAAGGGTGGCAATGAAGGGTTGTAGGCGGCACTTGACGATCAGCAATCCGTTAATCGCTCCGGCTGTCGTCGCGGCCAGCAGCATGACCGGAATGACCAGCGGGCCGGGAAGACCGAATATCAGAAATCCGTCGAATGCTATCATCCCGGAAAGCGCGAGGATTGAGCCGACGCTGAGGTCAATGCCGCCTAGCAAAATTGGGAAGGCCTGACCGATGGCCAAAAGCCCTATGTGCGAAAAGCCCGCTAGAATATCCTCAATATTATCCTTTGTACGGAAAGTTGCTGAAAGGAATGAGAAAGTCGCGACCGTCGAAACAAAAACAGCCGCAAGCTCCCGGTTCGGAATTCTCGCCAGAAGTTTCATCGGCTGTCCAACCTTGGCTGTCGGTCGTGACGAGTTGAAGCGCGGCGGGGAGGATGCCGCCACGCTTTGCACGGGACCTATCACAAATGACGGCTACCAGCGTTGAAATGACCCGATCGAGCCGACGGTCTCTTTGGTTGCGATAACGTAGGGCATGAGCAAGTGGCCCTGCGAGGTGAACGCCGTTGCAGGTACGCCGCCCGTTGCCAAGACTGTGGCGGTCGCCGCCGCAAATCGCCCCTGCTGGAAGACGTCGGTGTATTGCGTGCCTGAGAGGTCGCCAGCCTCAATCGCTTCCAGGGCATCTTTCTCGCCGTCATTGCCAAAGATGACGAGCTTCAAGCCTTTGGACTTGGCAACATCCATGGCGCCGAGGGCCATCGAGTCGTTGACCCCGTACACCCCGGCGAGATCCGGATTGGCCGTCAAGATGGTCGTCAACACGTCTTGCGCTTTCTTGCGGTCCCAATCGGCGACTTGATCGGCGACGATCTGAATGTTGGGGAAGTTCTTTTTCATGCCGTCGACGAATCCGTTGGTCCGTTGATCGCGGATGATGATCCCGGGCGGCGCATTCAGGATCGCAACTTTGCCCTTGCCGCCAAGCATCGCGCCCATTGCCTTAGCGATTTCGATCGCACCGTAATAGTGGTTCATCTCGACATGCGCGGCGTGCGGGGCAGTTGAATCGATATTCAGAGTGAAAACTGGAATGCCCTTTTTTCCAGCCTTTTTTATTGACGGCGCGATGCCTACGCTATCGACCGGTTGTACAAAGATCACGTTGACTCCGTCGTTGATGACGGTATCCATTAAACTGATTTGAACGTCGGCCTTGGCCTGTCCATCGAGCAGCTGAAACGTCGTATCTGGCTGAATTGATAGCACTTCCTGGATGCCTTTGGCCCAAGCCGTGGACACCGTATGTGGCTGGTATTGGATGAAAGCCATCTTGATGGCTTTATCCGCCGCCCGGGCTTGGCCCTGCGAGCGCGTTAGTACGCCGCCCCCGAGTACGCCGGTTGCAGCTGTTCCGGCGGCTATCGCGCCGAGCGTCATGCTTTTGAGTACGTCACGGCGATTCCCGCGAATGCTTTGTCCGTTCCTGTCATCATTCATTTCAGTTCCTCCCGATTGAACGAGATGTTCGCGCTCCGCGATCCCCGTTCATTGTTTTCCATCCTATTTGATCGAGCGCACCACATCCAAGTACACCTGGCCGATGTTCGCACTTGCTTCTAATCGATAAAAATCGCAAACGAAAGAGGATTCGTAAATAAGAAATCGACAAAGTCAAATTTTTTTGTCGACGAAAGACCAAACCGAGTCGCCCTTATGGTTACGCGTTTGTCTGGTGTCAACGTCGGCCAGAGGTGAACATTTGACGCGGTTTTCACGTGCATCCTGCCCGCCATACGATGTCAGAACCCAATCCCTTCGCGCCCAAGCTGGTATTCAGCAATTGACAGCGCGATCTATTCGTCTGATGTTTTTTACCGACTGAGCGTCGGTACATTTCAAAAAACGGCGCCAGATACTTCGGTATGGGAGGACTTCAGTGGACTGGCAGACGACCGCGGCCAGCACGCTCCTGCGAGGCGGCGCAGCGGAGGATCTACGCCCGATCGTCGCCGGCGATCTGACCCCTGAGACTACTCTTCCCGCTTTCGAATGGCTCGCCAATCAATTCGCGAAATCGCCCATGTCGATGCGCGAGGCGATCAAGCTCCTCGCCGGCAAAGGCCTGGTATCGTCTGCGCCACGCCGGGGGAGGACCCGACACAAGATCGCTCAAGACAACGGCAGCGTCGCTGAGGAGTATTTGTCATGAACGCGCTGTTATGAGCGAGTCAGCGGATGCCCCGGCTTTCCAGTCGATCGTCCGGTTGGAAGGGGTGCAGATGTTCTTTGGTGCCATTCAAGCACTTCGCGACATCAACATAGCGATCGGCAGGAACGAGATCGTCGGGCTTATCGGCGACAACGGCGCCGGCAAGTCGACGCTTATCAAGGTCATGACCGGTGTCATGTCGCCGACCGCCGGCCGCATCTTCGTGCGCGACAAGGAGGTCAACCTCTCCGATTATTCGGTGCGCATGGCGCACGACCTTTCTATCGAGACCGTCTACCAGGACAAGTCGCTGGCGGAAAAACAGCCATTGTGGCGGAACTTCTTTGTCGGGCGGCAGATCACCAATCGTTTCGGCTTCATCGACATCAAACGCGAGAAGGAAATCGCCAACCAGATCCTAAAAGACGTCATCGGCTTTCGCGGCGTCGGAATCTCGGTCGACTCAACGATCGGCAATCTGTCCGGCGGCGAGCGCCAGGGGATTGCGATCGGCCGCGCCATGCACTACAACGCCGACCTCATCGTCCTTGATGAGCCCACGGCGGCCCTAGGTGTTGCCGAAGTGCGCAAAGTTGTTGACTTCGTGCGGCGTATCAAGAATTCCGGTCGCGCCTGCATATACATCGAGCACAACCTCGCGCACGTCCACGAGGTTGCCGACCGGATGGTCGTGCTCGACCGCGGCGCTATCGTCAGCGAAGTCCAGCCGAAGGATATGTCGGTGACCGAACTCACGGAATATCTCATTCATCTGCAGCATGAGACTTGAGGCGGTTGCGGCAAATGGCAAACGGCGGCTCCAGTTCCATTCTGCAGCGCTTCGAGGGCCTGCCGATCATCATCGTCTTCGCGCTGATGCTCGCCTTGTTCATGTATACGGCGCCGACCGTGTTCCTGCAGCCTTTCATCTACACGACGTTCCTCTCGACCCTGCCGCCGCTTATCCTGCTCTCTATCGGCCTGACGTACATCATCGGCGCCGGCGAGATCGACCTCTGTTTCCCTGCGATCATCGCCTTTTCCGGGTTCGTCTTCGCCGTCCTCTTCAAGGAATACAACCTCGGCTGGATCGCGGTGGTGGCTGCGCTCGCCTCCGGCGTCCTCGTCGGTTTCATCAATGGCCTGCTCATTGCCAAGATCGGCATACCGTCGTTCATGGCGACACTCGCCACCCAGTTCTTCTGGTCGGGCATGGCGACGGTCCTGTCTGGCGGAAGATCATATGCGCTGCGCGAAGCCGAAGGCAGCTCGGTGTGGACGTGGATCGTCGGCCGTCCGTTCGCCGACAGCGAGACGGCTTGGCTTGCGCAGGTGCCGCTGCAGGCGCTTTGGACGACCATCATCGTCGTCTTCCTCTGGTTTGTCCTTACCCGCCATCGCTTTGGGGAGCACACGCTCTTCATCGGTGATTCCAACCAAGTTTCGCGCGTCGTCGGCATCGATGTCGACCGCGAGAAGATCAAGCTGTTCACGCTGATGGGATTCCTCGCCGCGTGCGCGGCAATCGTGCTGACGCTCGAGAATAAGAATTTCTTCGGCAATCAGGGGCAGGGATATCTGCTGACGGCCATCGCCTCGGTACTGATCGGTGGCACCTCGATCTTCGGCGGCCGCGCCACGATCATCGGCACTGTCTTCGGCTGTTTCGTCATCGGCATGATCGAAGCGGGCCTGGTGGCGAGCGGTCTCACCGGCGCCTGGGTACGGACGGTCCAAGGTTTGATTTTCCTGGTCGCGATCATCTTCTACCTCTATGCCGACGAGCCTCAGCGTCGCGCTACTTTCTTCGCGCGCGTAGGGTTCAACGCGAGTTTCGGTCGTCCAAAAGCGACCGGACAACTGCCGCCAGCTCGCACCACACGGCGCGAGGGCGGTGATTCACGGGAGGAATGAAAATGAGAAAGAGCCCAAAGTTGCTCGCAGGAGCAGCGACAATCGCCCTGACCGCAGGCGTGGGAACAGCGTCGGCCGCGATGATCGGCGATGGCGTGACCATGTACATGCAGATGGGCGGTAACGCCGGCGACGGTGCCACGCTCGCCCGCCAAACGGGCGCTGCCGAAGCGGCCGGCGCGCTCGGCGTCACCCTCAAGTCGCAATTCTCGGCCTGGGCGCCGGAGACCATGATCAACCAGTTCAAGGAAGCGGTCGCCGCCAAGCCGACCTGCATCGAGATCATGGGCCATCCCGGCAGCACCGCTTTTCACGACCTCGTGAAAGCCGCCACCGACCAGGGCATCATTGTAACCGACGGCAACTCGCCGTTGACCGACCTGCAGAAGGAGTTCGGCACCAAGGGTTTCGGCTATGCTGGTGTCGATCTCTATGCTGGCGGCACGTTGACCGCCCAGGCCATGCTGTCTCACGGCCTCAAAAAGGGCGACGAGGCCATGGTGTATGGCGTGTTCAGTCAGGCCGAACGCGGCCAATCCGAGAAGGGCCTCGCCGACACGCTCGAGAAGGCCGGCCTCAAGGTCGATCGTCTTGAGATTACGCAAGAAGTGAACAGCGACACTTCGCTCGGCGTTCCCGTGCTTGCAGCTTACGTTCAGGCCCATCCGAATCTGAAGGCGATCGGCACCCAACATGGCGGCGTAACCGGTATCCTCGGCGACGTGCTCAAGAAAGCTGGCAAGAAGCCGGGCGACATCATTGTCGGCGGCATCGACCTTGGCCCGGCGACGATCACCGGTCTGAAGTCAGGCTACGTCTCCGCGACGCTCGATCAGCTTCTCTATCTGCAGGGCTTCATGCCGGTTCTGCAGTGCGTTTTGACCGCGAAGTACAAGATGCCCGGCTTGTCGTTGAACACCGGGGCCGGAGTCGTCACTCCGGAATCGATTGGCGATCTGGTCGGGCTGATCGACAAGGGCATCCGCTAGTCACCGTGCAACCACCGAAGAGCGCCGACGGAATACCGTCGGCGCCCTTGACTACCGGCCCGTCAAAGGAGACCGTCGAGGTTTTCATTGCAGGCCGCGATCTTGATAGTTGGAGAACGGATGAAGCGCACCGATCACCGCGGGACGAGTAGAAAATTTGCCTGTGGCGCTCTTCCTCCCGACGCAGTCCGACGCCACCAGCCGAGGACCCTTAGGGTCACGGACGTCGGTTGTCTCGCCGACGTCCGATGCGCGAAGATCCCCAATGAGCGGACGATTGTTTCCGAAATGCAACGAAATGTCCCGACCTCTTCTCATCAGTGCAGTTTCGGCGACAGACGCAATCGACGTT
>Ga0209698_10001232_pt1 | contig 29678 bp, 17 predicted proteins | sample LitLauG_LLR_2012_FD_187203 | JGI IMG/M metagenome (GOLD analysis project Ga0209698, IMG submission 187203) | Freshwater sediment microbial communities from Pennsylvania, USA - Little Laurel Run_MetaG_LLR_2012 (SPAdes) (version 2) | ecosystem: Environmental > Aquatic > Freshwater > Creek >... | reverse complement strand
TCGTAGAGGATGTCCGGTATGGCGGCCGTGCCGGTGTTGGTGGGATCGGACGAGAGGAAGGCAGTGTAGTGCTCGCCGCTCCGTATCGTGGTGATGCCGCTCACCTGCCATCCGCCCGCCACGCCATTCACGACGGGGTTCATGTTTGACCCATAGGCCTTGCCTCGGCCAAACGGCAACTCGTAGGTGTAGCTGAGCGTGAAACGATGGCGATAGTCTGGATCGATATTGCCTCGCTGCGCGCTGGGATTCGAAGCAATCTGAGTGTTCCCGGTATGAGCTCCCTGCCAGCTGCCGATGTCGTGCGACCAGGTGTACGAAGCGAGAAGTGTGAAACCAGTGGAAAAGCGCTTTTCCAGCTTGGACTCCAAACCGTTGAAGAAAATATCAAAGTTTGGATAATCAATCGGGTTGATGACTCCAAGGAAGGGCAAAACGTTGAAATACGGACGTCCGTAGTTTCCTGACCCTAAGGGATCCAACGCCGGATTGCTGGTGAAGTTGGTATCCAACGGCTGAAGGGGCTGGTTCAGGTTGCTGTCTTCATTGTTCCAGATGCCAGTGGCCCGGGTCCCAACATACGCGAGATGGAACACCCAGTTACGCGCGAGTTCGCGCTGGACCGACAGGTTCCATTCCAAAACGCGCGGCGCCCTGCGCACGGGGCCGGTGGTTTTCACCTGGCCCGAAGGGCTGGCAGGGTTGCTGGTCGGGAGTACTGCAGGGAATCCGGAATCAATCTTAGTGGCGAAAGTAGGAACGGTTAGGGCAGACGTGTTGAGCTGGTAAAACTGAAGATTCGGAGGATTCTCGCCGATGTCATTGAACTGATTCCCCTCCGGCGCATAGAAAATGCCGAAGGCGCTGCTGATCACGGTCTTGCGGTCGTCGAAAGGCGACCAGGCGAAGCCGATGCGGGGTCCAAAGTCCTTCTTGTCGTAGCCCACGCCTGCATTCGATTTTGCACCGGGTCCAAAGTTCAGATCGACGACGTTTGTGGCCAGATTGAAATTCCCGACCTTTCCGCCCACGGGAGAGAAAATGTCGTAGCGCAAGCCAAGATTGAGTGTGAAGTTGCTTTTCAGCCGGATGTCATCCTGAATGAACTCCCCGAGTTCCCACATACGGGTATGGTCTTTATAGGCCAACCCGTCTTGCTCTCGATAATTGGGCACGCCGAGTAACAGATCCGCGAGCCCGTTCTGGGAGGAGTTCGTAACCAGGTCCTGAGTGAATTGTCCCGAGAAGCTGAATTGTCCAAAAGCGGATTGGGACTGGAAGAAGTTGCGTTGGTAACGTCGGAAGTCAGCTCCCAGCTTGATCGTGTGCTTGCCCCGAATCCAGCTGACTGAATCCGCAATTTGGTAGGTATTGTCGGCCGAAAGTTCAGGGATCCAGTTCGAGTTGCCCAGGTTGTTGTAGCCGTTAATATTGATACTGGCCAGACCTGAGGTCTCTGGGTTGCCGCGATTGGCGTTGGGGATGCCAACCTGATCCGAGACGTTCTGACCAAAATTTGCGGGAGTGGATTTTACCGCATAGCGAACAAAGGAAAGACGAAGATCATTGAGCAGGTTGCTTCCGAAGGTGTGGGTGTAGCCAACCGCGTGATTCTGTTCACGCATGTTCATATTGCCACCGCAGCAGCCACCTGCCAACCCCGGTAACGGTACCGGAGCAAACTGGGGATGATCCTCAACCGACGCGTGGCCAAACAACTGGTCATGATCCGAGATTTTGTGGTCCACCCGGACATCGCCTTGGTTGCCGGACAGGGTCGCAACCGGATACAGAATGAAATTGGAGTTCGTAGCCGTGAGGTAGCCGGGCCGGTTGGGAAGGGGATAGAGGTTTGCAATGTTTTGTCCGATGGCATCAATGCGATTAGCCGGAATCACCGAAGGGTTGGCAGGGTTCAAAAGTTGACGTGCGCCGTTGGCCTGCGTGGTGTTCGGGTCGTAAAGAATCAACCCGCGATCGGTGAAATCTCCAGCGCGTTCCGCCGCCGAGGGAACCGTAGATATGTCGATCCCGGCTTCATGCAGCCGTGAGCCTTGAAAGTCGCCGAAGATGAAAGTGCGATTCTTGATGATCGGTCCCCCGATAAAAGCGCCGAACTGGTTGCGGTGCAGTGGGGCTTTCGGGCCATTAGTGGCTGGATCGAAGTAGTTTCTGGCGTCGAGCGCGTCGTTTCTCAGGTATTCAAAAACTCCGCCGTGAACCTGGTTGGTTCCCGACTTCAGGGCCGCATTCACCGCCGCTCCGCCACGGCCGAACTCGGCCTTCATGGAATTTTCTTCGACCCGAAACTCTCCGATCGCGTCCGGAGACGGGTTGACGGCGATCGTGCCGTCTCCAATGCCGTTGTTGTCCACGCCGTCAAGCAGGAAGTTATTGTCAAAGGCCCACAGCCCATTTACCGCCAACTGAATGCCGGGGCGGTTGTCGTCGGTGGAACCGCTGAGTCCTATCCCGGAACTTGATCCGGGAGTGGTCCCAGGCCCCAGCCACGCGAGTTGGGTGAACAGCCTGCCGTTGAGCGGCAAATCGACGATCCTCTGTTGAGTCTCGATTGTTCCCAGGGACGATGTTTCGGTGGCAATGAGCGGCGGCGCAGCCGTGACTTCCGTGATCTGACTCGTCGTCCCCAGCTTGAGCTGCAAGTCCACGCGCGCAACCTGGTTGACATTCAACTGTATGCCGGTTTGAACGGTCTTCTGAAAACCACTGGCGACCGCCTCGACCGAGTAATTGCCAATGCGGAGAAGGCTGGCACTGTAGCTGCCGTCGCTCCCGGTCTTGAGGGTTACAGCTTGGCCGGTACCCTGGTTGGTAACGGTCACTGTCGCGCCGGCCAGCAGGGCACCAGTCGGATCTGAAATCACACCGGAAATGCTCGCCCGGTCAATCTGCGCCTCAAGCGTGCTGACGATAAGAAATACAGCAAGGAGACAAGTCATTCGGCGGATTGTCTTGCTGCGAGTGGTCACAAGGCCTCCACGACGTGGTGATTTTTCGGGCTTTTCTTTGGGGAACCTTGGTCAAAACGCTTTTCGCGAAGTGCGCGAAAGGACTCAGTCGCGGTGGACATAGTGTCGTCCACCTCCACGAGCCGACGGTTTGCCGGTGAATTCATGGACTGCATCAAAGCGCTTAGACCGTGAGCTGCGAAGAAAAACCGGCTCATCCTACAAAATCGCTTGAGCTACGTCAATACAAAAAAGGAATCGTGTCCGTATGACGGAACAATCGGCTTCATGATTTAGAGAACACGCGGTGAGGACTTGCTAGTCCGCGCTGGCTTGCTGATAAGAGGAGGCCGCATCCGCAGCCAGCCCGCTCGGCGACAGCATCCGCGACAAGGTCAGGGCTGAGTTCCGGACCTCTTCCTGGATCTGGGAAAGCTTGGGCTCCATGCGGGTCGCGGGCCCCGATATGCTGAGGCCGGCAATCGCGCGTCCGGCCTGGTCAAATATGGGAGCGGCCACGCAAACTACGCCGGAAAGGTTTTCCTCCATATCAAACGCCACGGCTCGTTCGCGAACCGAAGCCAGATGCTCGAGAAGATGCTTCTTCTGGGTAATCGTCTTCGGAGTTCGCCGAATCAGGGGATGGTGCTCAAGGATCGCTTCGACCTGACTCTCCGGGAGAAATGCCAGCATGGCCTTCCCCAGTGCTGTGCTATGAACGGGATTCCGCTCCCCAGGAACGGCGGCGATGCGTAGCGCGCTGGGGCTCTGCAAGACGTCGATGTAGGCTACCTGGCCGTCCTCCAGCACGCCCAGATTGATGGTTTCACTAAAGCGAAGCAGTAGATTCTGCATCACGCCCTTGGAAAGCGACTTTAGGCGCCGAAAGTGGATGGCTGGTCCAGTCAGTTCAAAGAACTTGGCGGCCAGTTGATAGTGGGACTTGAGTTCGTCTTTTTCGACGTAGCCGAGTCTTTCCAGCGAATACAAGATCCGATGCACCGTGGTTCTGGCAAAGGGAACCGCACCCGCCACCTCAACAAACGCGACCGACCGCTGCTTGCTGCCCCGCTCCACAAAGTATTCGAGGACGGTAAAGATCTTGCCCATGACCTCGATGTAGTTCTTGTCGGCCTGGACCCGCAACGGTTTGCTGGATCGCTTTTTGGGCATTTCAGCCTCTCTTCAACCACCAACGGCAACTAGACTGCGAATTCGACCTCGCGAACCAATTTCTCAGTGCGCACAAATGACGTCTGCGAGTTTTCTCGAGGCGGAGGAGAAACCCCGAGAACCACTCGGCTCCTCGAAGCCAACCATTACACGATAATTATGGTCAAAGCGCAAGCGTCATTCAAATACGGGACAAGGTCCGTGATACGGGATATTGACGAAACGGGGCAAGCACCATTATGATCCCGCGGTGCCCGACGTTCGGGCGACGAAAAGAGAACAGGGTTCGCAAGAATTGCAGAGAGTGGTTCTCCTGACTATGCCCATCGGTCCGGGACCGGCCTTGCACTCCTGAATCCTGTACTTAGCTTCTCAACCGTGGCGTTCCGCGGAAATGAATCAAGAGCGAGGACTACCTTGACCAAGAGCAGGTTACTGAAGAAGTTGCGCGCCGGGGATTTTGTACGGGTGGTTAACTTTAATCGGGTTACAGAGCCGTGGCTGACCGAGGTCGCAGGTACTTTAGGCTTCGATGTGATCTGGCTCGACATGGAACACCGGGCCTTCGGCTACGACGTCGTCGATCGCGTGTCTTTGGCGTGCCGGGCGACCGGCGTGGACCTCATGGTTCGAATTCGCAAGACCGGATATACCAGCGCCCAGCGCGCCCTGGAACTCGGCGCCAATGGAATCATGCTCCCCCATTGTCGCAGCGTTGAGGAGGCCCAGCAGTGGGCCGATTGGACCCGATTTCCCCCGCAGGGAACCAGAGGCTTCGACAACGCGGGCGCCGATGCCGACTACACTCTCACCGATACCCTCCGGTTCCTGAAGGAGCGGAATGAGGAGACCTTCCTCATGGTCCAAATCGAGGATCGCGAGGCCGTCGAGTGTGTTGAGGGCATTGCTGCTGTGGAAGGCGTTGATCTATTGTTCATCGGGCCAGGAGATCTGACCATCAGCTACGGCGTGCCCATGCAGCGCCAGCATCCCTTGGTACAGCGTGCCATGGACAGAATCGCGAACGCTGCCGAGAAGGCGGGGAAGTGGTGGGGAACCGTGACCGAGACGCCGGAAGTAGCACAGGCGGAAATGGACCGGGGCGCACGAATGGTGACCTGCGCGGATGACCACTTCTTGCTGGTCGATGGCCTGCGCGACGCCTATCAGCGATTTGAGCACATCAAGGTCCGCTAAGGGATCCTCTTACACAGGGCACATAGGCATGCAGATTTATCCCGGGGCGGACCTGATTGAGTGTGAGATCGGCGGGCGTCCGCTGTATTTGCCGCTCCTGAGGGAAGGGAAGGAGGCGCTGCTCCTCGACTGTGGAACGTCCAGCCACGCCGCCAAAGACGTTCCCGCTTTCTTGGATCAATTGGGGTTCGGGCCCGAAGACTTGACGTGGCTGGTCATGACGCATCCCGACGGAGATCACTGCGGGGGGTCAGCCGAAATCAAGCGTCGTTATCCCAAGGTTCACCTCGCATGCGGCGATGCCGATAGAGAACTCATCGAGTCTCCGGAGCATCTGTTCACCTTCCGCTACGACGCTTACCGGCAAAACCACGCGATTTTTTTTGACCCCGCGACTGCGAAGGAAATAAAGAATTGCTCATCGGGGTCACAAGCAGTAACGTTCACTTTCGTGGGCGGCGAAGTCATGCGCCTCGGTGGTAATCGGATTCTGGAAATTTGGCATCTGCCCGGGCACAGTCACGGGCATCTGGGAGTCTACGACCGAAACCACGGAGTGTTGTACTACGGAGATGCTATCCAGGGAGCGGGATATAGATCACTTCGCGGAGGCTGGTCGCTGTGCCCGACTTACCTGTACGTAAATGCTTATCTTCAGACGATCCGTACCATCGAGAATTCGTCGGCGCAGATGATTGTCGGCTGCCATTGGCCGGTCTTGCGCGGCAAGGAAGCAATCCGGCAGTTCTGTTCCGAATCGCGTAACTTTGTGTTGCAAGGTGATCGCCTTATCACCGACTCTCTTCGCTGCCATCCTTCGGGTGTGACGCTGCGGGAGCTGTGCGAACAGTTGTCGGACCAACTTGGAGAGTGGCCCAGAGAGGTAGCGCTGGAGTTGGCCAATGCGTTCTCGGGCCATCTTGACCGTGGTCTTGAGATGGGTCAATTCGAAGTGGACCGCTCGACCACTCCATTCCGGTACAAACTCCGCGCCGCCTGAGTGGCGAAACTGAGAATCACTTGGAAGAAGAGAAAATTAAAGAGGTATCAAGAACCGCCCTTAGCGAACGGCGTGCCGTCGTCACGGGCGCTGCCAACGGACTGGGCCTCGCCATTGCGCGTCGCCTGTCTGCGGGTGGAGCGCACGTGTTGTTGGTGGACAGCGATAAGACGGTCCTGTCAAGGATTGGCGAAAGGGACTTTCCCCCAAGCAGAGCCTTCGCGGTCGTGAAGGATTTGTCCGAGCCGGACGTAGCTTCCGTTGTCTTTGATCAGGTGGCCAAAACCCTCGGCCTTGCGGACACTCTCATCAACAACGCGGCCTGGAGTTTTCACAAGCCGATGTTGGAAGTCACCGCGGAGGAATTTGACCGCGTCGTAAGTGTCAACCAGCGAGCGCCTTTTTTCCTCGCTCAGGAATTTCTGCGCCACATTTCTCAATCCAGTGTACGGCCCCATGATCCAACGATCATCAACATTGGCTCGGTGAACGCTCTGGTGGGGAATCCCAATCTCGTGCCCTACGCTGGGACCAAAGGGGCTCTGATCGCCATGACTCGCGCGATGGCCGTCGAAATGAAAGACTTCAAGGTCCGGGTGAACGCGATAAGCCCCGCCGCGGTCGAGACGTTTGTAACCAAAAAACTTATCGCCGCCGGGCAGATCGATCCCCCGAAGCTTCTGGAAGATTATCTGATCAAGCGATTCGCCAGCTGCGAGGAAGTCGCGGAGTTGGTTGCTTACTTGTGCAGTGGAGCGGCAACATATGTCAATGGAGCGAACTGGGTGATTGACGGAGGATATCTCGCTCAGTAACACCGTTGACCGTCAAACAAAAGCTGGCCAGCGGCCAGACGTGCATCACAACACTGGCCAGGCCGCCGCTAGAACTCCGTTGTATCGGCGAAGCGAGAGGGTGAGGTAAATCGAAATGAAGGTGGTCAAAGTTGAAGCGTTTCTCATAGGCGCTGGCTGGCGCAATTTTACCTTCGTCAAGATTCAAACCGACTCTGGACTGGTCGGCTGGGGCGAAGGCACGCTGGGATGGAAGGAGACTGCGGTTCGCGAGTTGATCCTTGACTTCGGCAGGCGCTACGTTGTCGGGCAAAATCCATTCGACATCGAAGATCTTTGGTTTCGCCTCTATCAGATTGAACACAACACGGGCCCGGTCATGTTCTCTGCAATGGCCGGCATCGAGATGGCGCTCTGGGACATCGTCGGAAAAGCCTGCGGACAGCCCGTGTTCAACCTGGTGGGCGGAAAAGTCAGAAGCAAGGTTAAAGCCTACGCGAATGGCTGGTACAGCGACATTCAGGACCTGAAGCACCTCACCGACAGATGCAGTGACGTTGTAGGTCGAGGCTACAAAGCTCTCAAGTTCGATCCTTTTGGTCCGGGTGGACGGGAGATTACGCAAGCCGATTTGCGCCAGGCATGCAAGACCGTTGACACCGTGCGCAGAGCAATCGGCGAAGATATCGACATCCTGCTGGAGTTCCATGGGCGGTTCAGCCCGATTATGGCGCTGGAAGCGATTCGCGCGATGGTTCCCTACAACCCAGGCTGGTGTGAGGAACCGATCCCCGCACATAATAATGATTCGATGGCGCAGGTGGTTGCGGGCTCTCCTCTCCGCGTGGCCACCGGCGAGCATATCTACAGCCGATACGGCTTCCTCGATCTCCTGCAGCGCAAGGCCGCTCACGTCATCCAGCCGGACATCACGTATTCGGGAGGCTTCCTGGAGACCAAGAAGATCGCGGCAATCGCCGAAGCCCACTACGTCAGTGTGGCTCCACACAACTGCGACGGGCCGCTGAAAACCGTAGCCGGAATCCACCTCGCCGCCAACATTCCAAACTTCTTGATCCTCGAAACCTTTCAGGATTACGACGTTGCCTGGCGCGAAGAGTTGACCTCAGGCACTCCTCGCGTGAAGGACGGGTACTACGACGTGCCAACCGCGCCGGGCTGGGGTATTGAAGTGAACGAGGCCACATTCGCTGCTCACCCAGAAAATCCTGACGCCAAATTGAACATGTTCTCTGCGGACTGGGAACAGCACATGTGCCGCTGACGCCGTCTCGCCTTTCTGGCGTAAAGCAAGAATAAGGAGATTGCGGATCACGATGCTGCGACGCCAAACCCTGCGTATGGTCCTCGCTCTGGCTGTTCTTGCAGTCGCTGCCGGCGCACAAGATAACGCGGGTGGAAACCTGGCTCGTGCGGCTCGGGTGACTGTTTCCAGCGAGTCCGGGGGCACTAAAGCAGAGAACCTTAACGATGGGATTTTCACGGACTCGCAGTGGACCGCGAAAGATGGAACCGACCCGGCAACCACGTGGGTGGAACTCAACTGGTCCAGCGGGATGGAGATGCAGGAAGTCGTTATCCGGCAGGAAGGGGACCCGAAGTTAAGTCATGTCAACTTGGAAGTGCGCGATGCCAGCGGCCGGTGGCGCCTGCTGCAGTCCGTTGGCGACTCGCAGCATCTGTTGCCCCGCCTCATCCTTGTGCAATTCGCTGCGCGGAGTACTAGCGGCGTTCGCTTCTCCAATTTCGCCGGCAAAGTCAGTCTCACGGAAATTGAGGTGTACGACCGAACGGACCCACCGGTGGTCGAAGTCGCCTCCGACCTCCGCAATCACATTTTTGGCATCGTGACCGATGGCTTCGGAACCCTGCCGTTTGCGAATTCCGTTGTCCAACTACATGGCTCCGCTGGTGGAAAGCCATGGCACGCCTCCACGGAAAGCGATGCAAGCGGAATGTTTCAGGTCGAAATGCCCGTCGGCCTGGAAGGTGATGTAACCGCCACTGCACAGCTTCCAGTTGGTATTTCCGCGACGCGCACAGTGCAAGCCGGAGATCTGTCTCCGGGACTGAGCCTGCCCGACGATAGTTCACCCGCACTCAGCCTTGACCGTAGCTGGCGCTTCAAGCCCGATCCTGAGCCCGTTTTTTTTCAGACGAATTTTTCCGATGCGAACTGGAAAGATATCAAGGTCCCCTCACACTGGGTGATGGAAGGTTTCGATAGTCAGACTGGAACCGGCGGTTATCGTCGGCACTTACAAATCCCGCCCAGCTTCCGGGGCCGCCGCATCAAACTGCTTTTCGACGGCGTTTACAGCGGAGCCGAGGTCTGGCTCAACGGCAAGCGTGTCGGCTCCCATGAGGGCGGCTTCTCTCCGTTTGAACTCGATGTCACCAATGCCGCGCACATCGGGGGAGACAATCTCCTCGCGGTGCTGGTTCGTGAAAAGACGATCTCGTCCCACCTGGACAAGATGAGCTACTACGCGAACTTCCCGCTCACGGGAATCTTTCGCCACGTCAGGCTCTTCAGCGTCCCGGAAACTCATGTACGGCGTTTTCATGTACAGACGGTTTTCGATTCGAACTACAAAGACGCTACTCTGACCCTGGATTTGTCCGTCGAGAACGAATCCGGCCACGAGAATGGCGTTCCCCTCGTCTTTTCCTTGAAGGATCCCGAAGGCCATCTCGTCTCTCTAGCAAACGATCATCTCGACCTTAAGCTTGCTCCCTGGTCGCGCCAGGAACAGCGGGTGGAATTTCACGTGGCCAACCCAGAGCATTGGGAGGCGGAGCATCCTCGCCTCTACACCCTGAGCGCCAAGCTATCCGGATCTTCAGCGCCCAATGAAGTCGTTTCCCGGCGCGTGGGTTTTCGCCAGGTCGAGATCCGCGGCACCCAGTTTCTGATCAACGGGGTTCCGGTAAAGCTGCGTGGAGCCGGTTATTTCGAATCAGATCCTCTCACCGGTCGCACGATCACGCCGGAGGCTGCTCTCCGCGACCTTCAAATGATGAAGGAGGCCAATCTCGATGCCTTCCGCACCGAGGTGATTCTCCCTGCCGAAGATCTCTACGACGACGCGGATGAGTTGGGTCTCTACGTCGAGGCCGAAAGCCCCTTCTGCTGGGTGGATGAAAGTTCCGACCTCCGCTATTTGCCGACCTTCGTACAACGAACCGCCGAGATTTTGGATCGGGACCGATCTCATCCCAGCGTTATCGTTTGGTCAGTGGGAAATGAAAGCACCTGGGGACCGGATTTTGAAGCTGCCCACCAGTTCGTGAAGAAACAGGACCTCACGCGTCCGACGAGCGCCGGCCAAAGCGCAACCCTTGAGCTCGACACCATGCACAACCCAATCACGCTCGCGCGGATGAAGGAGCGCGAAAACGTAAAGGTGCCGATCATTTGGGACGAGAGTTTCTGCATCTTCCAGGGCGACCTCTGGGGCGACACGAAAGAAATGTGGCTCGACCCCGGCGACCGCGACTACTACGTCGCGCCGCTCATTCCGGTTTGGGATGCCGTGCAGACCAGCAACAACGTTCAGGGCAGCATGATCTGGGCCTGGGTCGACGACATATTTCTGGTTCCCGGCCGCGATTCCGAATATGGGCGCGGTGGAATCGGAAGTCCGGAACATTACTTGGACCGCATTTATCACATGCCCGGACGTGGCATCGTCGGCGACGCTCCTTGGGGCGTCGTGGACGGATGGCGCCGCAAGAAGCCGGAGTTCTGGCACGTCAAGATGTTTATGTCGCCGGTGCATCTGCAGGATTCCGATTGCTCCGGCTGGAAGCCTGGCGATCCCGTAACGTTCACCGTCGATAATCGCTACGAATTTACTAATCTCTCAGAGTTGAGTTTGGAATGGTCGATTGGCGATCAGCACGGCACACTCCATCCTGACATCACGCCGCACACCACGAGCAAGATTTCCATTCCCGTGGGATCTCAGACCAAGCAAGGTGAAATGTTGTCGCTTCGGTTCCTGGATAGCAAGGGCCAGTTAGTGATTCCCCATCAGATGCAGTTGGGAGTCGCTCCTGTTGTGAGTTCCGCCCGTAGCACCAAGGCCGGCTCGTTTCGCTATGTGCACGAGGACTTTTGGTTGGGCGGTCCGATGGAGCGCTTCCTTGGCGATAACTTCGAGATCGCCTTTGATGGGACGAATGGCCGCATTCGGCGAGCGCTGGTGGATCGTCATTCGGTTTTATACGGAACTCCCAAACTTCACGTTCTCCCAATCGAAGCCACTCTCAATGAGTTTCCCATCTTTGAGACTTGGCGGCTCACTAAGCCACTGGAGATTCGTCCTGCGGGTGACGACTATGAGCTGATCGAAGCCGGAACGTATCGCGATTTTTCTGGGGAACTTCGCTTTCGCGTCACTCCTCAGGGCGGCCTCAAGGTGAGTTACGACTTCACTTATACGGGCACGGACGCACGCGCGCGTGAAGTTGGCTTGCAGTTCGGCGTGCCGCTTTGGTGCGACAAATTGCAATGGCACCGGCTCGGCGAATGGACCGTCTATCCGATTGATCACATCGGCCGAAATGACGGCATGGCTATGGGGCATGCTCCGGCGGCGCAACCCGTCCCTCCAACCCAACCGTTTGCGCTCGACGACACACCCATCGGTACCAACGACTTTCGCAGCACCAAGCGCAACTTCGTTTTCGCTTCACTTACCGACAAAGACGGGTACGGCGTCGGCATCGAGGCCATTGGCTCGCAGCACCTGCGCGCATCGATCGATACCGATCTGATCGAAGTCAATGTCAATGATTGGTTCGGCGGTGTCGCCGCCACAGCCTGGGGAGAGTGGTGGCAAAACTATGGTCAGGGACGCGACATTCGTCCCGATGACCCGAGCCAGGGCGTTGCGCACAACAACCTGCGTGGAAGCGTGCAACTGTATCTGCTGAGTCCCCAGACATCGGCATCCTGGCGGCAGAGAATGCAGCTCGCATCAACTATGGCGGACGCGAAGTAAGAAGAGTGATTAAAGGGCATCGTGATCGAACTCTCGTTCCGGAATGGTCGCACCTTTCGGTTACCTGGTGAATTCAAGAAACCTGTGCTGACCCGAATCGCCCGCTTCTGGATTCTGATTCCGATGCTTTCGCTACTCGCCTTTGGCGGCGCCGGAGACCAGCCACTGAAGGACGGAGGTTTTGAAGCCGCGACCGTGGCGGAATTCTGGCAGATTGAGTCCGCCGAAGCCAAAGCGGAGTTTTCGATCAGCTTGGACAAAGGGGATGCCAAGGAGGGAAGCCAGTCGCTGTTGGTGTCAGCAGAGCATCCCACAAGCCTCACTCTGCGCCAGGAGGTATTTCTTCCGGTTGGCACATTGTGGCGATTGACCGGTTGGATAAAGGCCGCGCCCTCCTCGGATTCTGGAAGTCCCAACGATGGACCGCGGATCGGAATTGAAGCGCAGGCTGGCGATCAAGGCTTCAGTGCGCCACCTCGATCTGGAGAGTGGCAGCAAGAGAACGTTCTTTTTCGTGTGCCTTCTCCGGGGAGAGTCGGCGTCGCTCTGAATGCGTTCAACAACAGCGCTGGCAAAGTGTGGTTCGACGATATCCGACTCGATCCCGTGCAGGAATCTCTCGCAGAACAAGAAATCACCATTTCAGACACCCGGCTCAGCAAGCTTCCCATTGACTTGAAGCAGGGCGGCCAGTTCATCGAACCCATCTATAACTTGATGCCTTCGATGATTTCCCAACAAGTCGTCTCCGCCAGCTTCGAAGCAGAGACACCGTGGACTCAGGCTTACAAGCGGGAGATCGATAAACCTTATCGTCCCTGGTATCCCGATGGCAGTGTGCATGTCGCGGAATATTCTTTTGACACCGACAATCCCTTCAATGGCAAGCGCTCGCAGAAAATTGAGTTGCCCCTGGCAAATACCTGGGCCGGCATTTCGCAAGACGGCTTCTATTTAGAGGCGGGACACTCCTATCGCTTGAAGCTGCACCTGCGCAGTGACGCCAACGTTCAGGTGCGAGCGTCCCTGCATGGGGATGGTGGCATGATTGCCGGGCCGGTTTCGCTCGGCCGCGGGACGGCGGATTGGCGGGGCGCCGAGGTCCTGCTCACCGCGAAACGTACCGTGCAGAATGCCACTCTGACGATCGAATTCGAAGGGCCTGGCGCTCTCTGGTTGGATCGCGTCTATCTGATCGACACGAATGCGGTGCTCGGCCTCTGGCGTCCCGATGTGGTCGCGGCGCTCAAGGCCATGAACCCGGGAGTGGTCCGCTTTGGCGGCAGCACCATCGAGCAATTTGAATGGGAGAAGACACTAGGAAACTGGGATACGCGCGTTCCTTACCCGGACGATCCCTGGGGCGGTTTGCAAGAGAATTTCGTGGGTCTCGAAGAGTTCGTTCAGCTGATTCAATACATCGGTGCTGATTCCCTGATTTGCGTCCGCTGGACCGGCAAGACTCCGCAAGACGCCGCCGACGAGGTTGAATACTTCAACGGTAGTGCCTCTACCAAATGGGGCCAGTTGCGCGCGAAGAACGGCCACCCGTCGCCTTACCACGTTAAGTACTGGCAAATCGGCAACGAAGTCAGCGGACCCGAATACGACGCGTCGCTAAAAGCGTTTGGGGAAGCCATGCGCCGCGCAGATCCCGCCATCAAAATCCTGTCTTCCTTTCCATCGGCTGACACCGTGCGCATGGCTGAGGGAGAGCTCGACTATCTGAGTCCGCATCATTATTCAGTGGGGGACTTGAGCGGTGTAGAAGAAGAGTTCGAGCGGCTGCGCGACGAAATCGCTCGCGATAGAAAGGAAAAAAGTATCCGAGTTGCTGTGACCGAGTGGAATACCACCGGCGGTGAGTTTGGACTGAAGCGCGGGATGCTGCTGACCATGGGCAATGCACTCTCCCTCTCGCGCTACCAGAACCTGCTGCATCGCTACAGCGACCTGGTTGAGATTGCGAACCGCTCGAATCTGTCCGATAGCCTCGGTTCCGGAGTGTTGCAGCCTGGTCCGGCGTGGCTTTACTTCACGCCTGCCTACTATTCCCAGGGCTTGTACCAGCGCGCGGCCGGCTCGTTCCCGCTCAAGATCGAGCGCGCCAACTCGCTTTCGTTTTACCTGCAGGAACCGGACGTAGACGCGACCTTGAGTCCTGATGGCAAAATGCTTCGTATTTACGCGGTGAATTCGACCGACGACACACGCCGAGTTCGATTCCACTTGCATGCGTTGTTGGGCTCGGTGAATGGAGGGGAAGTGTTTGTTCTCGGCGATAGCGATCCGAAACCGGATTCTGAGGCCATGAATTCTCACGACCAGCCCCACCGTGTTACGGTCAGAACTCGGAAAGTGAACGTCAGTGGATCGCAGTTCGCTTACGAATTTGCTCCTTTCACCGTAACGCTGCTTGAACTCGAATTGCGCCGGCAGAACTGACGCGCCATGTGGAAGAACCACGATGCTCGATTCCGTAATACGGACGTGTGACTACAAAGTGTGTTGAATGGTGTACGATACTCGCCGGCTTGGCATAGCGCGTTACGCTCAAGCTCGCCGAATGTGCTGGCCAAGTGACGCGGAGAAGGAGTGACCGTGAAGAACAGTGACTGGACTCGTCGTGAGTTCATGCTTGTTGGAAGTGCTGCAGCCGCCACTGGTGTAGCCGGAAAATTCACCTTACTGCGGCCGGCGCCTCTCTGGGCATCGGACCAGCGGGTGGCTCCCAGTGACACGGTGCGCTTTGCCTCGATTGGTACTGGCGTGCGGGGCTGTGAACTCCTTCAGGCATCCCTGCAGGTGCCGGGAGCCGAGTGCGTGGCGGTTTGTGACCTCTACGACTCGCGCCACACCGCGGCCCAGGAAGCTGTTAAGAAAACTCTTCCCGCCACGCGCAACTACAAGCAGATTCTCGATCGCAAGGATGTTGACGCAGTCTTTATCGCGGTTACTGACCATCAGCACCGCAAGGTTTTTGAGGATGCATGCGCTGCCGGCAAAGACGTGTACTGCGAAAAGCCGATGTCGCACACGGTCGAAGACGGCTTCGCGATGGTCGAGGCGGCACAAAAGACCAATCGCATTGCGCAAGTCGGAAGCCAGCGCGTCTCCTCGATTCTTTACGCACGCGCCAAAGAGATCTACGACTCCGGCAAACTCGGCGATGTATACGCGATCGAAGCCTACTGGGATCGCAATTCTCCCGGTGGGGCCTTCGTGAGTCCCATTCCATCGGATGCAAGCGAACAGACCATCGATTGGAATGCGTTCCTCGGCGGCGCACCCAAACGGCCGTTTGATCCGGTACGTTTTTTCCGCTGGCGCTGTTTCACCGATTATGGCGCCGGGCTGGCCGGTGATTTGTTCGTGCACCTGATCTCAGGAATTCATTTCATCACCGGCACGAATGCGGTTGCGCGACGCGCACAGTCTTCGGGCGGGCTCTTCCGCTGGAAGGACGGCCGGGACTTCCCCGACTTGATCCAGACCTTCTATGACTACCCAAATTTCCGCGTGATGCTTCGCTGCAACCTGAACAACGATCAGGGACAGTTCTTCGGATTTTATGGAACCAAAGGCACGCTGATAATCAAGGAATCTACGTTGACTTACACGCCCCAGGACACGCGGCCGGAACCCGAGGGTTACTCCATAAATGGCTGGCCCGCCCGGTTGCGCGATGAATACCTTGCGAAGTGGCAGAAAGAACATCCCTCGCCTCGTCCGTTGGAGTTCCAGGTAGAAGAAGAGAGCGAGACCTTTGGCGTAGAGCCCGGCTACAGCGACCTTGTAGACCACGAAGCGAACTTCTTCAACGCGGTTCGCTCACGAAAGAAAACGGTTGAAGACGAGGAATTCGGCAACAACGCAGCCATCGGTTGTCATCTGGCAAATTACTCGTATTTCAAGGAAACTGCCGCGGTGTGGGATAACGCGGCCAAGAAGATCAGAGGATAGCTTTTACAGCTCTTGACTTAGTTAAGTGTGACGCACACCAGGAGGGAAGTTAATGGACCGGCGGACTTTCTTGGGCACGATGGCGGCGGCGACAATTCTGGCTCCTAAGTACGGCTGGGCTTCGAATGAACACCGCATCGAGACCCTTGGCATACAGCTCTACACGGTCCGAGACAGGGTGGAGCAAGATTTCGAGGGCACCCTCGCTAAACTCGCAAGCATCGGCTATCGCGAAGTAGAACTTGGCGGCTTGGACAAACCTCCTAAAGTTGTGCGTGCCGCTTTGGATCGCCACGGCCTGGTCGCACCCTCCACACATGTGAACTATGCGAGCCTCGGAACGAGTTGGCCGAAGGTGATTGAAGACAGCAAGGTGATTGGGCACACTTACATTGTCAATCCATGGATTGACGATGAAGTTCGGGCTCTGCCCGATGGCTGGAAGCGCGCTGCCGCAACCTTCAACCACGCCGGAGAGATTAGCAAAAAAGCGGGTGTCCAGTTTGCGTACCACAATCACTGGATTGAATTTATCCCCACGTCGGATGGAAAGCTTCCTTACGACATCTTGTTGGCGGAATGCGATCCGGACCTGGTGAAGATGGAAATGGATCTGTGCTGGATCACGGTGGGTGGTGAAGATCCCTTGAAGTATTTCGCTCGCTATCCCGGGCGCTTTCCGATGGTCCACGTCAAAGACCTGAAGAAGGTCCCTAATCTCGCCACCGTACGGGGTGGCAGGTTTGCGGGAGCAAGCATGGATGTTCTGACGGATGTGGGCAGCGGTGTCATTGACTGGAAGCGGATATTCTCCCATTCAGAACAGGCAGGTATAAAGCACTACTTTGTCGAGCACGATAACCCGAAGAACTCGATTGAAACCGCCCGCGTCAGTTACGAGTATCTAGAGCGCCTTCGCTTCTAAGCAAGAACAGAAATCTGAATCCAGCAACGCAGGTGACGGGCCAAACATGTCTTTTTCGCTGCAATTGATCGACTGGTGCGTTTGTCTGGTCGTTTTGGGCTCAAGCATCTTCCTCGGCCTGTATCTCGCTATCCGAAAAAAATCGTCCGTGGACAGCGCTCACTTCTTCCTCGCGGATCGCAGTCTGTCCTGGCCGCTTGTTGGCGCATCGCTCTTCGCCACCAATATCGGCGCAGAACACCTGGTCGGCCTCTCGGGCGATTCCTATCGGTACGGGCTTTCGGCCGGCACCGTGGAACTTACAACCTGCATTTGCGTGGGTTTTGCGGCGGCGTTTCTTTATCCCTTCTACATTCGCAACCGGGTGTTCACGACCCCGGAATTTCTGGAGACGCGCTACCACCCGGCAGCTCGCGTCTTATTCTCCGCGCTGATGCTGGTCATTTCCATTACCACCAAGATGGCCTTTCACCTTTATGCCGGCGCGCTTGTGCTACGCGGCCTGCTCGGTTGGGACGTGATGACGGTGGTCTGGGTCATGGGAGCGGTCGCCGCGTGCGTGACGATTATCGGCGGATTCACTGCCATCGCGTACACAGACTCCATTCAGACCGGGATAATTATTCTAGGCTGCACTGTGATGGTGCTCACCGGTTTGCACAAGGTTGGTGGATGGCACGAACTTGTCTCGCACGTGCCGCAGGCAATGCATATCCATCGACCGTACGATGATCCAAACTATCCATTTGTCGGTGTCATCCTTTCCGCGTTCTATGGCGGCATCTTCTACTGGGGCGTCGACCAGGTAAATGTTCAGCGGGTTCTAGGTGCCCGCAATGTTGACCAAGCACGTTGGGGCGGCATGTTCGCGATTGTCCTGAAGTTTTTCCCCGTATTCATTTTTGCCTTGCCTGGAGTGATTGCTTTGGCGCTCTTTCCCGGGCGCGAGAGTAAAACAACCTTCGTGACCCTGGTGAATGAACTGCTGCCGACCGGAATCCGTGGACTTGTTCTTGCCGCTCTGCTCGCGTCCCTGATTTCCTCAACGTTGTCGGTCATGAACTCTGTTTCCACCCTCGCCGTGCGCGATTTCATTCTGCGCCTCCGCCCTCAAACCAGCGAACGGGCTCAGGTTCTCCTGGGAAGGTGTGTGATTGTAATTGCCACCGTACTCGGTGTTATGGCGGCTTATGCCGTCTATAAGACGCCCGACGGCCTGTACAAATATCTCCAGACCGTGTCTATCTACCTGATCATGCCCGTTGCGCCGGCGATCATATTCGGCGTCCTCAGCAAGCGCGTGACGGCAATGGGCGCTCTCGCTTCCGTGATTGTGGGCAGCGTCCTTGCGACTCTGTTTGTAGCGGATCAGTTGATTGGAGTGCAGGAAGGAAGCAAGCTATTTCCCTGGCTTCATACTAAGCTGACGCTCAATTACACCTACCGCGGGCTCTGGGGGAGTATCGCCTGCGTTGTTACCATGTTCGCGGTGTCATCTTTCACCAAGAAGACTGATCCGGCAAAGCTGGAGAAACTTACCGTGAGTTGGACGGGACAAGGAGAGGCCTTTCGAGGAATGTTTGACTGGCGATTGCAGTTGGTCGTCCTCTCAGCCATCACTGTCGCGCTCTACTGGCTAATCTGGTAGCGGGAACGTCATAGGCTTCTGCGTGGCTTCGACGATAATTATGGTCGGCATGAAAGTCCGGCGTTCAACTGAAAATCTGCGATGCCAAACAGTGACCTTGCTAATCCACATGCTCTCCCTCTTCGAACTGACTGTCGGCGGGAGGCAGCACGTCCTGTTCGCCCGCGACCCACACATACAATGTCGGCAGCAGAAAGATGCTCATCACCAGGTCGGCAATCAAACCGCCCACGATGACAATTGCGAAGGGGCGTTGTGAGTCGGAGCCGATCGCGTGCGAGAGAGCGGCCGGCAGCAGTCCGAGAGTGGCAACTAGCATCGTCATCATGATGGGGCGAAGTCTTAGCACCGCCCCCTCAACCGCGGCGTCCTCGATAGAATACCGCCGGGCTCGCAGCTGGTTGATGTACTCCAGCATGATGACTCCCGTTTGCACGGATACGCCGAACAGCGCCAGAAAACCCACGCCCGAGGAAACACTAAAATTCGTGCCGGTGACTAGAAGAGCCAGGAGACCGCCGAAACGGGCCATGAAAACGTTCGCCAGGATCAGCAATGCCCATTTGAACGATTTGAACATCGTGTAAAGGAGAATAAAGATGACGAGGATGGTAATCGGAAGCACGATGAGCAGTCGCTCATCTGCCCTCTTCTGGCTCTCGTATTCTCCCTCCCAATCGATGGTGTAGCCGATGGGCAACTTGACCTTCCCGTTCACCTTTTGGATAGCTTCTTCGACCGTGCTGCCGAGGTCGCGGCCACGGACACTATATTTGATCGCAACGTAACGCCGGTTGCCTTCGCGATAGATTTCCGAGGCGCCGTCGGTCACGCTGATTTTGCAGAGCTGGGCAAGAGAGACTCGCTCCCCGGAGGGCGACAGCAGGCGGATGTTCTCGATTGCTTCCTTCGTATCGCGATACTTTGGCAGGTAGCGCAACGTAAGGTCGTAACGCGCCTCGCCTTTGAGAACCTGGGTCAGCGCGGTCCCGCCGACCGCGGTTTGAACCGCATCCTGCACATCCGCGACGTTGATCTGGTAGCGAGCGGCTGCGTCCCGATCCACGGTGACGTTCAAATTGGGCTGGCCCAGCACATGAAACACTCCGAGGTCTTCGACTCCCTTGATACCGCGCATGATGCCCACGATCTCGTCACTTTTTTCTTCCAACAATTTCAAGTCATCGCCGTAGATCTTGGTGGCTAGCGCACCTTTTACTCCACTCACCGCCTCTTCCATGTTGTCTTCGATGGGCTGAGAGAAGCCCCAGACGACGCCGGGAATTTTGTCGAGCTCGCGCTGCATGGCGCCAATGAGCTCGTCCTTGCTTTCGTGGAAGACAGGCCGCCACTGTTCTTTGGGCTTGAGATCGACGAAATACTCGGTATTGAAAAAGCTGGTTGTATCCGTGCCGTCATCCGGCCGCCCGGTTTGACTGGTACATTGCGGAACCTCGGGAAAAGAGCAAAGCACGATTCGAGCCTGGTTCATTACACGGATCCCCTCGTCCGGCCCGGTGCTGGGCGCGAGGGTGCCACGGACCCAGAGCGCGCCTTCATCCAGGTGGGGAAGAAATTCGGAACCGATGACACCGCCGAAAACCAGGAAAATGGTCATGAAGAGGCCCAGCACGCCTACACCGATCGTGAGCACACGCCGGCGAATGGCCCACCGAACCGCGGTGCGGTAGTGCTTGATGGAGAACTCCATGACTGGATTGCGCGATTCCTTCACTCCTTTCTGGAAGGCAAAGCTGGCCAGCACCGGGGCAATCAGAATCGAGAACAGCAATGCTCCCAGCAACGCAAAGGCGACGGTCCAAGCCATGGGATGGAAAAGCCGCCCTTCGACGCGCTCCAGGGTAAAGATCGGCAAGTAAGCGGTAATGATGATGGCGATCGCGTAGAACACCGGCCGCTGCACCTCGTGCGAGGCCTCACCGATTCTTTCGCGCGCAGTCTTGACCCCGTTCTGGTGGCTCAAATGGCGCACGATGTTTTCGATCATCACGACCGCGCCGTCCACCACCATGCCAAAATCCAGTGCACCCAGAGACAGCAGATTAGCGGGAATGTGTCTCAAATCCAGGCAAATGGAAGCAAACAACAGCGAAAACGGAATGGTCGCGGCCACGATAAGAGCGCCGCGCACATTGAAGAGGAATATGAAAAGTATGATGGAAACCAGGAGCATACCTTCGGTCAGGTTGTGCAGCACGGTGTGGCTGGTGAAATGAACCAGATCGCTGCGATCGATGAAGGGAACAATCTTCACGCCCTGAGGCAGAATATGATCGTTCAGTTCGTCCACCTTCTTGTGAACGGCCTGCAGGGCCGCGTCGGCCACCGCGCCTTTTCGCAGCAACACGATGCCCGACACCACATCGTCGTTATCGACGATCTTTCCGTCCTCATGGTGAATGGCCCTGGCAAACTGGCCCAGTCGAATCTTTGGACCTTGTGAAACGACGGCGATATCTTCTACCCGGAGCGGCGTGCCATTCTTGGTCATAATGACCGTGTGTTCGATGTCCTGGGCGCGGTCAACCAATCCAACGGAGCGCACATTGATCTGCTGCAAACCCTCCTGGATGAAGCTTCCGCCGGCGTTGATGTTGTTGTTCGTGAGTTGCTGCTCGACCTGGGCTAGGCTCAAGCCATAAGCGACCAATTTGTTGGGATCGACACGAACCTGGTATTCGCGTGTTGGTCCTCCGAAGCTGGCCACATCCACTATGTCGGGCACTGCTTTGAAGTTCTTTTCGATGACCCAGTCTTCAAGGGACTTAAGCTCCATCGGGTCAAACGCCGGATTGGTACTGTGCAAGGTGAAGAAATAGATCTGGCCAACCGGGCTCCAGTCCGTGCCCATTTGCGGCACAACGCCCGTCGGCAGCGTAACCTGGGCCAGGCGCTCAAGGACGCGCTCGCGATTCCATGCGTTGTCCGACCCGTCTTCGAATATCAACTTCAGGTCCGACAGCCCGAACAGCGAGAATGAGCGCAGATGCACGACCTGCGGGATGCCGTTCATGGCGACTTCCAGGGGAATCGTGACTTGCTGCTCGATTTGTTCGGCGGAAATCCCGGGCCATTGGGTGATGATCTCGACGTAGTTGTCGGCAACGTCGGGATAGGCTTCAATGGGCAGGCGTTTGAACGAAACGATCCCGCCGGCGAAAAGCAGGAGGGCGAAACCCAGCACGAGCAGGCGGTTATTGAGGGCGAAGTCGACGACGCGACGAATCATTTTTGCTCCACCGTGTTCTGTAACGGAAGAGCATTCGAAACCACCTGGTCTCCGGTTTTGATACCGGAAACCACCTCTTGCAGGTTGCCCGGAAGCATGTTGCCCGTGACCACTTCCAGGCGCTTGAAATGTCCTGCGCCCAGCGGGGTGTACACCCACTCGCGATCATGCAGGTGCAGAACCGCGGTTGCGGGAACTGCGGCCCTCACCTCCGGTTCCTTCCCGTAGAAGGTCGCCGTGACGAACATTCCCACGCGCATCAGCCCCGGATTTGGGACTTCGAGCCGAACCTTGGCAGTACGGATGTTGGGATCGAGAATCGGCAGGATGTTATCGATGCGGCCTTTGAAGGCCTTGTTGGGGAAGGCGTTCAGGCGGATATCCGCATACTCACCAACGCGAACGGCGTCGAGATCGTTCTCGTAAACGTCACACATGATCCAGACATAAGAAAGATCGGAGATGGTGAAGGGATTCGGGGAACCCAATCCCTGAACGCCCGCTGCATTTGTGACTTGCTGATCCGTGATGACCCCCGATATCGGGGCGAAGATCTCGACGACTCCAGATGGATGGTTCTTGTCTACGCCCAGAAGCCGCAACTGCTCGTCTGCCGCATCCAGATCGACCGCAGCATCCTGCTCGGTATCTTCGGCTTGCTCAAGTGCACTCTTTGCGATGGCGCCCTTGTCATAAAGAATCTGCGCTCGTTGTAGCTGCTGACGCGCCAGGCGCTCGTCGTTCACGGCTTTCAGATACGTCTGGTAAGCTCCGGAGACATCGTTGCTGCGCACTTTCAGCAACAGCTGACCCTTCTTTACAACATCGCCGAGTCGAGCTTTAACTTCCACAACTCGTCCCGCGGCCAGCGAGATCACGGGCACGGCGCGCGCTATGTCGGGCTGCACGACCCCGGTCACATTCAGCGCGGGTGCAGCCTTGTGCTCAATCGCCGTCACCAATGGAAACTGTTCGGGGTGATCCACCTTGAAGTTGTTCGCGTCCAGGTCAGGCTCGACGGTCGCTGCTGGCGGGGCCTCCGCCTTCGGGTCTGCTTTGCTTTCACTGCAGCCGAGCAGGAGCGCGCTCAGGGGCAGAGAAAGGATGGCCACCACGATCAGGCCAGGAAATCTGGTTTTCATTGGATCACCTCCCGCCCCACCGCCAGATTCAATTGCGCCGCAGCCGTCAAGTACGAGCCGAGTAAGGTCGCGTAGCTGAGTTCAACTGTGCGGTACTCGCTTTGGGCGCTCAAGAAATCGAGTAGGGATGCGCCGCCATTCTGATAGGCAAAGAACACGGTGTCGCGAACTCGAACTGCCTGTTGCAGATATTTCGCTTTATAAGGCCGCAGCAGAATCACACCGCTGTTCAGCGCCGCGTAGGCGGAATCAACATCACTGAACACCTGGGCTCGCGTCGCGTCCAGCAACCTCTGGTTGCGATCGATGTCCAATTGCGTGCGGAGCTTCTCTCCCTGGTTCCGATCAAAGATCCGTAGCGGAATGCTTACATTGAAGCCAAGGTATTGGTCGATCGGAGGGTTGCGCCCCACGTCAAAACCAAAGGTCGGGTCGGTCGACCCATTAGCGGCCGCAAGTCTGTGGTCAGTTTTGGCTTTGTCAACAGCCTGAACCGCTGCTCTCAGGTCCGGCCGGGCGTCCAGGGCAATTTTGCGGAATTCATCCAACGGCAAAGTTTGCTCGCTGAAGTCGAAGGGTCCTGCGACGTCAAACTGTTCGACGGGAGTGCGATCGTTCAGAAGTGTGAGCAATTGGATTTTCGCGGTGCGCAGGTTGACTTCCGCGGTCTGCAAGTCGGATTCGTACTGCACGCGCTGGAGTTCCAACCGGTCAAGATCGATCTCCGCGATGTCACCTGCCTTGAATCGCTCTCTGCTTACTTCGAGGACATGGTCGTAGTAGGTCAGATTCTCTTTTGCCAGCTGCAAGATCGACATAGCCTGGAGGGTTTGCACGAACGCCCCCCGCAAGTTGAAAAGCAACCCTCTCTCCAGGTCAGCCTGGCTGGACACCGCAATTGCGGTCCCCCTCTGTGCGCTTTCCAGTCGCAATTCCCGCTTATGCTGCCGCTCATGGAGGTAGCTAGTTGATGCCACCGTCAACAGCGACCCGAACGTGCTGTGAGGTGGTCCCCCGTCGAATGGATTGATCTGATCGACCGTCACTGACAAGAAGGGATTGGGGCGAAGAAAGGCTGTAATCTCCAGCGCCTTCGATTCACCGATACTCAGTTTGCCTGCCAGCAGTGTGGGGTTGCGCTCTTCAAATCTGTGCCGCACTTGCTCCCAGGTCAGCGGGGCCTGTGTCTGCGCCGGGGCACACCCGCAGCACACCATCACGGCGAAACACAACGAGCGCAGTCTTGGCATCCATGACTCCGTTCCCAGCCCAAAACTCACTGAGAATGTGACGACCTCTTCGCACTTCGCCACCTGCGGGCTGCGTTCTGGTTCCTCGAACGCTTCTTGCGAGTACCCACCTTGGGAAGGCGTGCCAGCAGTTCGCCGAAACCGGCGGCCACGGTCGCGATATACAGGCAGAGCGCGAAAAGACCGATCACCCCTAGAACGTAGCCGTTCACTAGATCCAGATTCACCGGGCACTCCGAGTGCGTGGTTGGGAACCTGAATCGCCGGTTGATCCCGTTTGGAGCAACACTTGTCCTGGGCCTCTCGCAGTGGGTAACACTCTTATGTATCCTGAAAGTCCGGATAGCGGGAGACACTCAAACGGCCTCGCCCGGCAGTATTTTGATTTCGCTATCCTTGACACCTCCCCAATCGCGCGACTATTAACCGATGAACACTCAGACCAGACGGCCATTTTGCGAAAATGAGGACGCATCCCCTCGACTGCCAAAGAGTTAATCTTGTGGGCAATCGTTTGATTGGTTTGGGCGCACGTCAATTGATGGGATAATCGCAGGCTTAATCGACATCTATGTTGAACCTGGAATGGATCTGGGAGCCAAGAAACCGGACTGCCGTCCTGCTCGCCAGCGCCGGCATCGTCCTGGCCATAGCTGCGGTAGACTGGTGGACGAAGCCGTACGTTTCGCTAGGCTTCCTCTATTTGTTTCCCATCATGCTCGCCGCTGGCTTTGCGCCGCGCTGGGCAATCGTTCTAATGGGCATCGTGTGTGCTGTGCTTAGCGAGCGCTTCAGCAACCTGGACCCCGCAGACGCCCCCATCCGCTCGAGCTTTGAAGCGCTGGCCTTGGTCGGCTCCGGACTATTCATCTCTGAAGTCCTGCGCAACCGTCGTTTGAGATTGGCTTCGCAGGAGCGGCTACGGGTCCTGGTGGAAACCAGTCCCGCCGCAATCGTTACGGTCGATGACCACGGCTTCATCGAACTCGCTAACCAGGCAGCCGCTGAACTCATGGCTCCGCGGGACGGGCATCTGATCGGGCAGCCGATCGCGGCTTTCCTGCCCGAACTTCACCACGCATTACGCTGGGAAGAGGGGCCCCAGTTCCGGACCTCGATGCAATGCCGGGGACACCGCGGTAACGGCGAGTCGTTCCTGGCGGACGTGTGGTTCTCCAGCTACAAAGAAGGTTCCACCCCCAAGCTTGCCGCCATCATCGCCGATGTAACCGAAGAACGAACCGCCGCTGCCGAGTCAAATTCGGCCGCGTCCGTTCACCCGGAAAGAACCCTTTTGAGCAATCGCGAGTCGGAAGTGCTCAAGCTACTGGTTCAAGGTCTGACCAACAAGGAAATAGCATCGCGGTTGAATGTCTCGGAGAGCGTCGTCAAGAACACGCTCCAGCAACTTTTTGCGAAAACGGAAGTGCGGACTCGAAGCCAACTGGTGCGCGTGGCGTTGGAATGCTACAGGGATATTCTCTGATGGCGTGAAGGTGGCTGCGCGCTCGGTGCAGGTCGAGGATGACTCTATCTCGCCTGAGTCTCATGATTCAGAGTCATGCTCGGGTCAGATCGACCGCTGCCGGTTTGTGTTTCGCGATTTTGAGTGATTCTTGCGAGACTCGGCGAGCCGCCGATCTATTTTTTCCGTTTCAACTCGTTCACTGACACTGTGGCCCTTGCCGCGATCAAAGTGTCACGCGTGAGGTGGATCAAGTCCTCACCCTTAAGAATCTCCCGCGTCGCCATCAGCACCATCGCCTCGGCAAAATGCTCCGGGTTCCAAGTTTTCAGGTGTACTTCCGCCAAGGGGCCATTGCGGACGGTTTCATCCGCCGCCGCGCCCAGCACCAAGACAAACCTGGGCTGCAGCCGTGGCGGCTTGTCCGGCCGTATGGATCGCGCCACCAGCTCGCAAGCCGAAGAGTAAATTCTGTCCGCTTCGTCGGTTGACCAATCCAGGTGTTTGGGGTTCGACACCTCAAACGGCAACGAGGACTGCGCACAGCTGCTCACCTTCAGCATAGTTACCGCGTACATCACAAGTGCGATGGTTGCAAGCCGACGGCGATGCGCCGGAGGATAAAACAGGTAACGATGACGAAGCTGAAAGCCGGGAGGATGGGGATAAGCACTAGTTTTTCGAGCCAGGAAACTCACTGCGGAATTGCCGCGCGACTTCATTGCAGGCGGGTCCTTCAGCCGCTCTTTTCAGCTTCGTCCCACCGAGGTAAATCCGCCAAGATGCCTTAGGTAATGGCCCCGATGACCGATAAGCGGCCTCATCATTCTGGGTAGTACGATCCCAAATAGTGCAAGACGCGTCAGCTGTAAAACGCCTGCACCGCCTTCAGTATGGCAACTACAGGGTATGAAAATTCTTTCACGCTGTTGAAATTGTGGGTTACGTGTATGATCGGTGCCGTTTTTGAAGCGATAGATAACTCCCAAACCTTCCAAGGAGAAACCCCAAAGATGCTGAGTCAAGGCTCGAGCGCACTTCGAATGCTCGTAATCGTTCTGATCGTTGTGACGGCGTCGTCCATTGCCGTTGCTCAGGCTACACAACCCGGCGCCTGGACACCCCTAAAGAATCAACCAACCTTTCAAACCGATACGGCACTTCTGCTCACGGATGGCAGCGTCATGGTGCATGAGTACATGAGCCCCAATTGGTGGCGTCTGAAACCGACCAACACCGGCAGCTATGTGAACGGCACCTGGTCGCAGCTGGCATCGATGCAGTCCAACTACGGTCCTCTTTACTATGGCTCTGCGGTTCTACCCGATGGCCGAGTACTGGTCGAAGGTGGAGAGTACAACTGCTGCGGTGGTAGCGAAGTCACGCTGGGAGCCATTTACGACCCGAAAAAAAATACATGGACGAATGTCAATCCGCCGAGCGGATGGAGTTACATCGGCGACTCTCCCACCGTCATTCTGCCCAACGGCACGCTCATGATGGGTCAGGGAGCAAGTCCATCCACACTGCAGGTTCAGTTCAATGCCAGCACTCTGACCTGGAGCTCCGTGGGAAGCGGGAAAGCGGATGGATTCTCCGAAGAAGGATTAGCCTTACTTCCGGGCGGCAAGGTTCTAACCGTGGATACGGAAGACGGCACCAACTCTGAAACCTACGATCCGTCTACCACTCAATGGAGCAGCGCGGGCAGCACAATTGTCGAACTCCCGAGTAATGGCGGCTTCGGCATCGTTCCTGAAATGGGGCCACTGGTACAGCGCCCCGACGGCACGGTAGCCGCATTCGGCGCGACGACTCACACTTCCGTCTATAACGTTTCCACTGGTAACTGGACCCAGGGGCCTGATTTTCCGGGTGGGAACATGGCGGCCGATGCGCCCGGCAGCATTCTGCCGGACGGTAACGTCCTGGTTGCCACGAGCCCGTTCTTTGCCGCTCCAACGACGTTCTTTGAGTTTGATGGGACCGCCTTCACGCAGGTTCCGGCTCCTCCGAGTGCGAGCGGTCAGCCCTCCTTTACGGTTCGGTTGTTGCCCCTGCCAAACGGCCGCGTGCTGTACACGCTGGCGGACGGTGCCACCATCGATGTCGAGGTGTACGCGCCCAACGGTTCTGCCAACAGCGCCTGGAAGCCGGCGATTACCTCGGTTCCAGCCACCCTGACTCACGGCAAAACGTACAAGATCTCGGGCAAACAGTTCAACGGCCTGTCTGCTGGCGCTGCCTACGGCGACGACGCGCAGATGGCCACCAATTACCCGCTGGTGGAGATCAAGAACAAGAAGACCGGCCACGTCTTCTGGGCCCGGACGCACAACCACAGCACGATGGGAATTTCGACCGGCAATCAGATCGTCTCCACCCAGTTTGATGTGCCAGCGACCATCGAGAAGGGAGCGAGCACGATTTTTGTGGTGGCCAACGGGATCTCCTCCGTGGGAAAAACCGCTACGGTGAATTAGCCCTCTCTTTTCAGCTTGCTTTTGTAATTGCCCCGTCATTCCTCCACGGAAGACGGGGCTTTTTCGTTTGACGCTTCTTCAATGTGTGTTGGCGCAAGCTGCGTGAATCAAACGACTGCAAAAACACGTTGACTTAACTTTCCGGACTTACGTATCGTGCCAGCACCGCTCAGCTTGGGGGAGCCCATGTCCATTGTGATGAGGTCGCACAGCCGTGCGTCTCGACAGGCCGCGAACATCTTCCTCGCGAATTCCCGGAAGATATTTGTGCTCACAGTTTTGCTCGGCACGCTGGCGCTGGCCGGCGGTTGCAAGAAAAAGGAAGCAACCGAGCAGCCGCACTACCAGCGCCCTAACCTCAGTGACGCCGAATTCCGCTATGGCGTCGCGCCTACGCGCAACAACAAGGTCACCTATCAGGACGATGTGATCATCGTCGAACACGGTGAAAAAGCCATCCATGCCGTCAGTTCGAACGGCATCGGAGTCACGATTGACGCGAACCTGCCTGAAGCGCAGGCGATGCAGCCCGGCAAAGTCGTATTCCTCACCAACCGCGCTGTCGGACGCATCCTCGGAGCGCAGCGTAATGGCAATGAGCTGTCCCTGGTGCTCGGACCCGTCGACATCACCGAAGTCATCAAGGAGGCCGACCTCTCCCACGACGAGTCGCTCGACCTGAATTCAATGACGGCCTACTCAGCGCCCGATTTCCCGGGTGCGGAGATCGAGGCGCCCAAGCTCAGCGGCAGGAACGTGGCCCCGGGACCCCGCGTACAGAATGCAGTGGCTGTCAGTGTGATCTCCCCGACCGGAGAATGGTCGCCGCTTGGCAGATCCCACTACGCCGTGAGTGATGCCGCATCCCAAGGTCGTTCAGACGATCCATCGGCCTGGACCGGCAAAGACATCGTCGCCGTCCGTCGCCTGGCAGCTTCGTATCCGGACGGACGGGCAGCGTCGTCGGGATTGGCAAGTATGCTGCAGGTACCAAGCCTGCCCAATGTCCCCTCGGTGCCTGGACTGCCGAATGCCGGGCAGATGCCTGGCCTGCCTTCGCCGCCACCAATCCCGGGTATCCCTCAGATCCCGATCAATATCGGTAATTTCAAACTCACGCCATTCTGTTGCGGTGGCATCGGCATCAAGATCGTGCACGACACCGCTGACGTCAAGGTCGTTGCCTATGGTGTGATACGGCTCAAGAATCCGAGCGTTCACTTCGATCTGGTCATTAAGGGCGGCAAGGTGCAAAAAGCTGGTGTGACCCTCGCCGGCGCCGCCGGACTCACTATGCAATTCGAAGCGGGCAGCGCCGTAGGCGTAAATGGCAACATCAACAAGCAGATCACAGTACCCGTAGATTTCAGCATCCCGATCACGGGCTTG
>Ga0209698_10001231_pt1 | contig 29693 bp, 20 predicted proteins | sample LitLauG_LLR_2012_FD_187203 | JGI IMG/M metagenome (GOLD analysis project Ga0209698, IMG submission 187203) | Freshwater sediment microbial communities from Pennsylvania, USA - Little Laurel Run_MetaG_LLR_2012 (SPAdes) (version 2) | ecosystem: Environmental > Aquatic > Freshwater > Creek >... | reverse complement strand
GCCGACGTAGCTCAGTTGGTAGAGCAGCCGATTCGTAATCGGCAGGTCATCGGTTCAAGTCCGATCGTCGGCTCCATTGTTCCAATCCCTTAAGTCTGCTCCTCACTGTGCGCTCAATTCATTGTGACGTGAATTGTGACGTAGATTGCGCTGGTCGATGGATTCGCGAATCGGTTCCAGACAGAGATGTTGGTAGGTGCGCAAGTCACCTGCAGAAACAGACATTCGTGGGTAAGGAGCGTCGGTCGGACCTTACTGGTCCCCCTTCGTCGCGATGGTGGCGCCCCATACTACACCGGAGCCCCACACAACCCCCTGCGCGCTGGCGCTGGCGCCCCAGACCACTGAGTTCCCGCTTACCGACGAGCCCCATACTACCGAATTGCCGCTCACGGAGCTTCCCCACACGACCCCGCTTCCCCACACGACGCCGCTTCCCCAGACCACTGAGGAGCCCTGATTGACCAGGCTTACGATTCCCGTGCTGGAGTTGTAGACGGCTGTCGGCGAGAGGGCGCTGCCCACCGTTGCCGGCGCCTTGTCGGTGTTGGACAAAACTGCATTAACGTTCAAGTAGCCGGCCCCGACCGTGAAAATGTCGTAATAATCGACATAGGTAGTTCCGGTGGTCGGATCGGTGTAAATGCTAGACGCCGGAAAGTTCTTGGATGCCGTCTTCATGAGTCGCGCCTTCACTTGATCGGGCGCGAGCGATGGATTCTGCTGCAGCATCAGCGCGACCGTTCCGCTCACTTCCGGCGTCGCCATGCTGGTTCCGCTCAGGCGGTAGTAACTGGAGGAAGCGGAACTGGACGCTCCAACTTGATAATAGTTCTTAGGAACCGCGGTGACGGGATTGTTAGCGTACAAGGTCGCCGTACTGGAAGCCAACAGCGACACCCGTCCGTTTCCCGGCGCGACGATGTCGGGCTTCACAATGTGGTCTACGGCGGACGGACCCTTGGAGCTATAGGTCGCAATCTGGTCATCGGCCCCGGTGTCGGTGAACATGGTCTTCATAGCGCCTACGGTGATTACGTAAGGATCGTTCCCCGGCGATGCGATCGTGCCGTAGCCCTGATTACCGAAAGAGTTGTCGCGACCGTAGTTGCCCGCTGCCACCACCACCACGATCCCGGCCTTCCAGGCCCGTTCAACGGCCTGGCACAGAGGGTCTTGCTTATAGCTTTCATAAATGCCGCGCCCCAGCGACAGGTTGATGACGCGGATGTTGTAAGTACTCTTGAGTGCAATCGCGCGATCGATGGCCGCGATCACGGAGCTGTCGGAGCCTTGACCATTCTGATCGAGTACGCGGAGGTTGATCAGTTTCACGTTCGGAGCCACTCCGCGAAAGGTGATGGCGCAGTTTGAGCACTTCGAGTTGGAGCCATTGCCGCCAAGGATTCCGGCCACGTGGGTTCCATGTCCGTAGGCGTCAGAGGCATCTGACGCGCTCGGCACAAAATTCTGGCTGTAGACGATCCTGGAAGGGCTTGTGCTGTTTGTAGACTTGAGATCATTGTTCGAGCTGATTCCGCTGTCGATCACGGCCACACCAACCCCGGATCCGTCGAAGCCCAGGTTGCGGACGATATCGAGGTTCGTGGCTTGGGTGCCGTCGCCGTAGTCCGTGGCGCCTGACAAAGGCCGGTCCAGAGAGACGTAGGAAATCGCAGAATCACTCGCGACCAGTTGGCCGACGGCGGACAGAGGTACAGAATAGGCTGCCCCCTGAAACGACGTGAACTGCCCGGTCAGGGTCGCGCCCGCCGATGCGGCCGTCGAGTAGTTCGATTGGGTCGGCGCTCCGGCATACTGCACAATCACGTTCACGGACGGATCGGTCGAAACCCCGCCATCCGAAGCTAGCTTCGTCAAGAAGGCGGACTTCGAAACAGCGCTGGACAGGTTTACCGCGGTCTGCAGGTCGGGCGAGATCTTCGATTGAGCGAAAGCCAGGCTTGCTCCCAGTAGAAGTATGACTACGACCAGTTTCTTGCCCCACGCTGCGCTCGAGTTTTGCTTGTTTTTCAACATCGCTCCCTCTTCCCTGCTTGATCGAATAGTTTTCATGGCGGTCACCCCAGCATCGAGTTCCATTTAGTTGTCCCCATTAATCAGGATGCCCACCGATTCCGTGCTGTCGGCGGTGCTACTGCCCCACATGGCGGACTGGCTGCCGACGAAAACGCTGCTGCCCCACATCGCCGAACTCCCCCACATCGCGGAACTTCCCCACATCGCGGAACTTCCCCACATCGCCGAGGAATCTTTGACGAAGTAGACGCTGCTGGTCGTTGGGTCGTACTGCACCGTCGGCGATTTCGCGACGCCAGAGCTGAGATCTGTATTCATCAGGGCCGCCTGGATGTCCAGGTAGCCTGCTCCGATCGTGAAAATGTCGTACTGGTCGGTGTAGGTTGCGCCCGTTGTCGGATCGGTGTAACTGCTGTAGGTTGGAAAGGTTTTCCACGCGGTCTTCATCAGGCGAGCTTTCACCTGATCGGGAGTCAGTTTCGGATGCGCTTGCAACAGCAGAGCCGCCGCTCCACTGACCACTGGAGTAGCCATGCTGGTCCCGCTCAGGGTGAAGTATGCCATCGAGCCCGAACTGGTACCGCTGGAAGTGTAGTAGCTCAGAGGGACAACATTTTGAAGGTGCGTAGTGGCGATCGCCGCAGTCGGCGCAGCCAGCACGGCTATCGTCTTATTCCCCGGCGCCACGATATCCGGCTTCGCAATGTGATCGATGAGGGTCGGCCCCTTGGCGCTGTAGGTAGCGATCAGATCGTCGGCGCGCGTCGGAGTTCCCATCGCCTTCATCGCGCCTACGGTAATGACATACGGATCGTTGCCCGGAGCGGTAATGGTGGCGTACCCGTTAGTCCCGGTGGAATTGTCTCTGCCATCGTTGCCGGCCGCGACCACAACAACAATCCCCGCCTTGTAGGCAGCTTCAACTGCCTGGCACAGCGGATCTACCGTGTAGCTTTCGAATACCGGCCGTCCCAACGAGAGGTTGATCACGCCAATGTTGTATTTGCTCTTCAGTTGAACCGCGGTTTGGAGGGCCGAGATGACCGCACTGTCGGTTCCCATCCCGTTGCCATCGAGTACCCGCAGAACCACCAGGTTGACGTTGGGGGCGATTCCTTTGAAAGTCTGGGTATATTGCGATCCGGTGGAGTTGTAGCCATTGCCGCCAAGGATGCCGGCTACGTGCGTGCCATGCCCGTACGCGTCGAGCGTGCCGTTACCATCGTTGACCCATGACTGGCTGTAAACCACGCGGGAAGAGCCGGTATTCCACTTATTCAGATCTGACTTCTTGAAGCCGGCAGTCTTCTTGTCACCAATGCCGCTATCAATGACCGCCACTGCGATGCTGCTGCCGTCAAACCCGAGAGACCACGCGTACGGCGCGTTCACCGCGGGGGCAGCGTTGTTCAGCGTGCCGCTCAGACTGTGATCCAGTGAGATATGGGCAACTTCGGTGTCCGCAGCCAGGTCGTCGGCCTGCGCGGATGTCATCGACACCAGAAGCGCATTCGTCACCGACAAGTCCTGCTTCACCTGACCGCCGTGACTGACGACCTTGTCCTTGTGTTTCTGTGTGGGCGCGACTGTGAACTGAACAATTACATTCACCTGCGTGCTGCCGCTGGCTGGCACATCAGAGGCGACTTTCTTATTGCGCGCTCCGGCCGGAATTGCCAGAGCTAACATCAAAGTGATCAAAGCTGTCGCTTTCATGGAGACTCGTAAGTGCACGCCCAGTTCCAGACAGTTCATTCGTAGGTGATTGATTCCACGGCACAAAGGAGAACGAGGCCGGGCGTCTTTGGGACAAGCTGGCACGGGTTGCGCCAGTTGAGACAGGGAGTGGCCCCACAGTCGTAACCTTCTGCGGATTACCTGTGGTGCAGTTGATTCTTCGGGAAATGGAGGACAGAGCTGACTTTGCTGAGAAGTTTCTAGGAATATTAGCGGCCGTTAGCACGGCTAAGGAGAATGCGGGACATTGGCCGTCTCGCGGCACCGGGTAAATGGCGGCCTCAAAACTTCACTTTACGACCACTGGCCGACTGGGCGAACTCAAGGGTGCACTGCTCCGCGGTTCGGGCTGAACCGTCCAGCCTTCCTCTACCATCTTCTGACAGAGCCAACGTCGTATTTCCTGACGAACGGCTGGTCTGACATCCGTGAAAGTGATCCCCGCACGACCGCGCGTACCAACCCAGGCCAGCCGAGCCAACACTTCGATGGTCAGATCCGAATCGGGAAATCGGAAACGAACGCGCAATTCGCATTGGTATCCTAGATCTGTGCGTAAACCCTCCAGACCCATGCCATGAGCGCTTAGGTTGGCGGCGGTACAAGACAGCTCTTGACCATCCGTCGTCACCAGCGACACCGGGACTTTAGTCTCTGAGCGAAAGTATTGCTGCTGTTCGTAGCTCAACGTTCCCAGAGCAAAGGGCGCAGCCCGCCGGGCGGAGGAGAATCCATACTCCCGCAATTTTCGGCTCAGTGTCCGGCGTGAAATGCCGAGTCTCTCCGCGGCCTGACCTCGATGGCCGCCGGTGTGCTCCAGGGCTTTCCTGATCGCCTGCGCTTCTGGGCTGTCTAACTGAATCGAAGCCTCCCCGCTCTCGGCCTGACCCTCGTCATCTCCAGCGGCGTTTGCGAGCTCCAGCTGAACCTCAGAGGCTCCAATCTCGGGGCCGGATGCCACTACCATGATTTTATTTGCCACGTTTTGGAGCTCGCGTACGTTCCCCGGCCAGGAATAGGCCTCAAGTATCCGCAATGCACCTGGAGAAAACTTGAGCCCTTGACCGTGTAGTGCCACGAAGTGCGCCGTGAGGGCGGCTATGTCCTCCAAGCGCTCGCGTAGCGGGGGCACGCAAAGCTCGAACTGAGTGAGACGGTGGTAAAGATCTTTGCGAAATCGCCCGGCGCTGACTTCTTCTTTGAGGTTGCGGTTGGTGGCCGCGACCACGCGCACATCCGAGGTGATCTTGCGATGGCCGCCAAGACGATAGTACGGTGCTCGATCGAGGACGCGAAGCAGTTTCACCTGGACCTTGAGATCGAGTTCGCCGATTTCATCCAGAAAAATGGTCCCCTTGTCCGCCAGTTCGAACAGTCCGGGCTTCGCCGTGTCAGCTCCGCTGAAGGCACCTTTTTCGTAACCGAACAATTCGCTTTCTACCAGGGGTTCGGGCAAGGCAGCACAGTTGATCTCCACAAATGGCTTGCCGCAGCGCATCGAATGTTCGTGGACCAGGTGGGCAATCGTCTCCTTACCCGTGCCCGTTTCACCAACGATCAATACGGTCCCAACGTGGCGAGCCACGCGCTCGGTCATGGCCATGAACTTGCGCATGACCTCGCTGGCAACAATGAACGCAGGGCCATGGACCGGATTGTTGGAAATCGCGACTGTGGTCATTCCATCCTGACGAGGGGCGGGCTGCCGTATATCTCTTGACATTTCCTGAAACGCTCTCCTTAGCCGTCTCCGCAAAATAGGCGCCGTGCTCAAGTATTTCACACAGAAATGGCCCCCGCGATTACTACGCGGTCACTTCGGTAACCGGCAGGAACTGACAGCCGTGGCCCACCGGTGGCTCATCTGCGACAACTCTGTCCCATCATGGCCTACGTATAGATCGGCACAAATCTGCTTTTTCATCGGCTTAGCACCCGTGCCACTTTGGTGACTCTCGTGCTCTTACTTTCTGGTTAGAGAGCGGTGAGCCCGCTGCAGGTTAGACGGGGAATCAGCCGGGAAACTAATGTAATGGGTCCGCCTTCGGGCGGCCTTTGTGGTAGCTGGGCGCAAACCAGAATGGCTCCTTCGATGCCAATACGAGCGAAAATATTCATCACCGTAACCGCCGGAATGGGAGCGGCGATCTTTGCAACCGCCCTGTTCCATTGGCACTCTGACAACCTCCTGCGTTTTGGCTGCTATCTGCTGATCGCCATCCTGGCTTCCACGTTGAAAGTGAAGCTGCCGGGAATCGAAGGCACCATGTCGGTGCACTTCCTTTTCGTTCTTCTCGGGGTTATGGAGTTGTCGTTACCGGAGACGCTGATCATGGGCTGTACCGCGGCCCTGGTGCAGACTGTTTGGAAACCAAGGCAACGGCCGGAAGCGGTGAAGGTGGTCTTCAATGTCTTCAGCAACACGGCCAACGCCGTCGCCTTGTCTTATTTCGCCTACCACGTATTGGCCGGACCGCTTGAGCACGGCCTGCCTTTGATGCTGGCTGTGGCTGCCTGTGCCTACTTTTTCGGTAACACTCTGCCGGTAGCGGTCATCATCGCGCTCACGGAGGGAAAACCGTTTCGCAGCATTTGGACGCAGTGCTACTTCTGGTCATTCCCATACTACCTGGCTGGCGCTGCCCTGGTTGGGCTCGTTGGCTTCGTGAACCGTCACGTCGGTTGGCAAAGTCTCTTATTGGTCCTGCCCGCAGTCTACTGGATATACCACTCCTATCGCCTTTACCTCGGTCGCCTGGAAGATGAGAAGAAGCATGTAGAGATCGAAAAGACGCACGTGGAAGCGGAGAAGCGGCACGTCGAAGACGTTTCCGCACTCCAGGTACGAACGATTGAGGCCCTGGCGGCGGCGATCGATGCCAAGGACCACACCACTCATAGTCACCTCCATCGGGTTCGTACCTACGCGATCGAGATCGCTAAGGATCTCGGCTTGTCTCAGGAGGAGATGGACGCTTTGTGCGCCGCCGCACTGCTGCACGACGTTGGAAAGCTGGCGGTACCGGACCACATCATCAACAAGCCGGGCCGGCTAACCCCGGAAGAATTCGAGAAGATGAAGATTCATCCGGTGGTTGGGGCAGAGATCCTGGAAAAAGTGGCTTTTCCCTATCCGGTGGCTCCGATCGTAAGATCCCATCACGAAAAGTGGAACGGCAAGGGCTATCCGGACGGCCTAAAAGGCGAGGAAATCCCGATCGGTGCTCGAATCCTGGCTGCCGTGGATTGTCTGGACGCGATCGCCACAGACCGCCAATACCGCAAAGCCCTGCCTCTGGATGAGGCGATGAACGTGGTCGCGCAAGAGTCCGGCACTTCATTCGATCCGAAGGTAGTCGAGATTCTGCGGAGGCGATACGTCGAACTCGAACATCTTGCAGTCAGCAACTTGAAGGCGGTGGAGGAACCGAAGAATCTCACCACCTGCAGGGTGGCAGGAGGTGCGCAACCCGCGGCCGGTTTCGAGCGAAACAACGGGAATCGCCCGACATCTGACGGAGATTTCCTGTCTTCGATCGCATCCGCCCGACAGGAGGCTCAGACTCTTTTTGAACTCAGCCAGGAACTGGGAAACTCACTCAGTATGGACGAGACGCTTTCCCTGATTTCCGTCAGACTTCGCAAACTCATTCCCTATGATTCGTTCGTTGCGTTCGTGCTCAAGGGCGGTACTCTGGCGCCCGAATTTGTCAGCGGAGACAACTACCGCGCCTTTTCGGCCCTGGAGATTCGCGTCGGTGAAGGCCTTTGTGGTTGGGTCGCGCAGAACGCGAAGCCGATCATCAATGGGAACCCAGCGGTCGAACCCGGGTATGGCAACGACCTGAAACATCTGACAGAACTCCGCTCGGCCCTCGTCGCGCCGCTCGAGGGGATCAGCGGGCTGGTTGGTGTATTAGCACTGTATCAATCTGCAGCCGATGCTTTTACCAGCGACAACCTGCGCGTGCTTCAGGCCATCACTTCCAAAGCAGCTCTGTCGATTGAAAACGCACTGAAATTCCGCCAAGCGGAAAGCACCGCCACGACCGACTACCTCACGGGTCTGCCAAATACGCGAGCTTTGTTCATGCATTTGGATCAGGAACTGGCCCGTTGCAAGCGGGAGAGCTTAACTCTCACGGTCATGGTGTGCGATCTGAACGGGTTCAAGCAGATCAACGATAGCTTTGGTCATCTGGAGGGCGACAGAACGCTGAAAGTGTTTGGCAACTCTTTGCGCGAGATATTCCGTGAGTATGACTATGTCGCACGCATGGGTGGAGACGAATTTGTGGTTGTCGCACCGAACATCACGCCGATCGTCGCCAAGCAAAGAGCCATCATCATGAGCACATTGGCACAAGAAGCAGGCCGAGAGGTGTGCGGAAAAGATCTGCTCTCGCTAAGCGTGGGGACAGCGTCCTACCCTCAGGATGGACTCGATGCCGACAAACTGTTGGCCGTTGCTGACAAGAAGATGTACGCTCTCAAAAAGCTCCACCACGAGCGTGGCGAATTGACCTTAACTCGAGCGTCGGAACATTCTGTTTCAGCCTCGGTAAACTAAATCACGCTTGTCAGGTTGATCAAAGAGGTTTGTAGCGCCATACAGGTAGGGAATGCGGTAGCGGCCGATTATATCGGCGAAGTAGTTGGTGGTGGCGTTGCTCCCATCTACGGTGAAAGCATTTGAACCATTTCCATTGGCATAGCCCGAATCCTCCGCACCCTGCTGTTCGGCAATGCTCACCAGGCCCGAATCGCCGTCATAACTGGTGTATGGTGTCAGTGTTGTAAAGTCAGTGTAACGACCATTAAGGGGCAAATCCTCAATAAGAGACCGTTCGATCACCGTGCTGGCGGAGGTTTCCATCGGCCGCAGTATGGGGCCCGTCCCGCTCACTTGAACTGTATCGGCGCCTACTCCCACCTGCAATTTGACGTCTCGCAACGTGGTATTTCCGACCAACACCCGCACCAGGGTTTGAACATCGCGAAGATCTTTGACACTCGCCGCAACAGAATAGGCCCCTGGCATGATGGCGGGGAACCTGTAAATTCCGTCGCGGTTTGTTTTGACGGTTTGTTGCACGCCGGTCGAGAGGTTTCGCACAACAACCGATGCTCCGGGGATAATCGCTCCGCTCTGATCGGTGACGCGTCCCGTGAGCGCGCCAGTCAACACCTCATTCTGGGCACTCAGCAATGCGCAGCTTGCCAGCCCCACAAAAAGGCCGCAGATCGCCACGCGATTGATCTTCGAAATCTTCACGCCGGAGCTACGATGGCTTTAAAAACGAAAGACAAAGTGAGTGGGCAGTCACCCATCTGCATGGCTGGGATTCCTTGAATTGGAAATCAAACGCATGACAATAACGTAATGTTGTTAATTGTCGGTTATACGCTGATGTATGCTTCGTGAAAAAGCACAGTCCCATTCGATCTAATATCGATTCTAGCTGTCCGTGATCTCTGGGCTCAGACTGACGGAATTGCGAGACCAACCGGAAGTTACTGTCCAACGCTGGGTGGATTGGCACACATGGATCTGTCGGCCTTTTCCAACGAACGTCGCTGGTCAGTGGTGAGCTTGCTCTTTGCGGCGTCGCTCATCAACTATCTGGATCGCGCCACCATTTCATTCGCACTGCCAGCCATTTCCGCAGATTTGCATCTCACAGCACAAAGCAAGGGTCTACTGCTGTCTTCTTTTTTCTGGTCGTATGCGCTGATGCAAATTCCGATCGGCTGGTGTGCAGACCGATTCAATTTGCGCTGGCTCTATGCTGGGGCTTTCACGATTTGGTCGTTCGCCCAGGGGCTTACAGGTCTGGCGGCCAGCCTAACCGCATTGCTACTATTCCGGATTCTTCTCGGCGTCGGAGAGTCCATTTACCTGCCGGGAGGAACGAAGATCGTCAGCTTATTGTTCGGGCCGAAAGAGCGGGGTCTGCCTTCTGGACTTTTCGATTTCGGGACCCGGACCGGACTTGTTTTGGAAGGCATCCTCGTTCCTTGGCTCTTGGTTCGTCTCGGATGGCGCCGAACATTTCTGATTTTGGGCTTCACGGCCTTCCTCTGGATTGCGCCGTGGTTCTGGGTTTTCCCCCGCCGCCTGCAAACCGCGAGCCCGGCCATGGAGTCAGCTCACTTTGCATGGCGATCCGTCGCTGGCACCCTGCTCAATCGAAATTTGCTGGGAATATGCCTCGGGTTCTTTTGTTTTGATTACTACTGGTATGTTCTGGTCACGTGGCTGCCTGACTATCTGGTCACCGTTCGTCGCCTCAGCATCGTGCAAGCTGGGTTTTACGCTTCCCTCGCGTTCTTCACGTTCGGGATTGCGGAACCGATTGGCGGATGGATCGCGGATAGCTTGATTCGCCGCGGCTGGGATGAAACTGGCACTCGGAAAGCAATCGTCACCGTCGCTTTCGGTATGGGTGTCTTTCTCATCCCAGCCATGCGGGCCGCCCATACTGCGACTGCTATCGGATTTCTGATTGGGGCTTCCCTAGTTGGGCTTGCTACTGGAAACCTCCTTGCGATCCTTCAGTCGTGTGCGCCGGCGGAAAATGTTGGAATGTGGACTGGAGTCGAGAATTTCGCAGGGAACCTCGCCGGGATCATTGCGCCGCTTGTAGTAGGGTTCTTGATCGCATCGCATGGCTCATACGTTCGGGGCTTCGAGCTTGCCTCTGTCGTTCTTTTTGCAGGAGTGCTCGCCTACTGGTTCGTGGTCGGTGACTTGAAGCCGGAAGGGCCTTAGGTGAGCAACGTCGGACGGAAACTGTCGTTAAGCATTTGAGCACTTTCAGCAGGCCTTTTCACCGTGTAGGTAAGATCTGTTCAGAGCGTCGACCGAGGGGCATCCCAGCAGCTTTAGACACCGCTCTAAGTCCGCTTGCAGCATCTCGAGCGCCCGTGTAACGCCGCCTTCGCCAGCCGCAGCGAGTCCGTAAGCGTAGGCACGCCCACAAAGAACAGCTCGGGCGCCCAGGCAAATTGCTTTAACGATGTCGGATCCCCGCCGGATTCCGCTATCCATCAGGATTTCAGCTTGATCATTGACTGCCGCGACCACCTCCGGCAGGACTTGCAGACTCGCTGGAACACCATCAAGTTGGCGGCCTCCGTGATTTGAAACAATGACCGCCGCTGCGCCATTTTCGACCGACCGCTTCGCATCCTCTCCCGTGAGAACGCCCTTGATGACCACCGGCCCTTTCCAGAGCGCGCGAATCCACGGCATGTCTTTCCAGGTGAATGCCTCGCGCTTCATGGCAGTGTGCGCATCACGAACCCGGAGCACACCTGTTTCCGGAGTAACAATGTTCGGCATGTTGGGGAGGCCTCCGTCGAGAAGAAAACGAGCCAGCCAGCGTGGTCGAGCCAAGACTTGTGGCAGGAAAGGAATCTTCGACCATGCGCTCCCGCGTAGCATCTGTTCCATTCCGTCACGCACCTCGCGCTCGCGGTATCCGATTACAGTCGAATCGACAGTAATCACGAGAACGGTATAACCGGCATCCATGGCTCGCTGCATTGCACTTTCGGCAGCGGCGCGGCCACCCGTTAGATAGAGCTGATACCAGACCTGTCCTGTGCAAGCCGCTTTGACATCTTCAAGGCGGTGGCCAGAAACCGTGGACAGAATCAAACCAACGCCAGCACGGCCAGCGGCCCGAGCAGCCGCGATCTCACCGTCTGGGTGCATTACCCGCAGATAACCAACTGGCGCCAAGAGCACTGGCATGGACAGATCCATACCGAGCACCCGAGTTCTCAAATCGCATACGGGCAGCGCAACTGCTTGCCGTGGCCGGAATGTAAGCGTATCGAAGGCCCGGCGGTTTTCGCGAAGCGTCCACTCGGCGTCCGCACCTCCGTCAATGTAGTTGAATACGATTCTGGGGACACGGCAGCGCGCCAGTTCGCGCAAGTCCTCGAAACTCACAGCGCGTGAAAGACGCGTTGAAATCAGGGTCATCCAGGAGTTACTCCGACGCATTCAATACCGGCGAGACGACCCGGCAGCGAGTATTCTTCATTCTGTAAAATCTCGGACGTAGTATAGCGGCTCGTGGGGGAAATAGATCAGCTCGAAAGTGGAGAAGGAACTGCGTCTGATGGAGCCGGCAGACACGAGACGAAACCTATGAACGATAGCCCAGTTCTTGTGTTGACCGCGCCTGGCGACAAAAGCCTTCCTTTGCTGGATGAGCTGAGTCGGCTCGCAAGGATCGTGATTGGAGATTCAGCGCGGGACTGTTTGCGGACCGGGGCCGATGCGGAAGTGATTCTGAATTGGTCGGGCTCGCTTGCGCTCCTCCGGGAGGTGTTTCTGAGGTCTCGCCGTTTGCGCTGGATTCATTCGCGGTCCGCTGGGTTGGAACAGACGCTCTTCCCTGAGCTAATCGAAAGCGAGGTCACTCTTACAAACGGGCGCGGCGTTTTCAGCCCTTCGCTCGGAGAGTTTGCTTTAGCGGCGATCCTGTACTTCGCGAAGGAATTTCGCCGCATCATTCACAACCAGATGGCGGGAGTGTGGGAACAGTTTGACGTCACCATGGTGGAGGGCAAAACGCTGGGCATCGTTGGATACGGAAGCATCGGACGGGCCGTGGCTGCCCGGGCCCGCGCGCTCGGAATGAATGCGCTCGGGCTCAAGCGGCGCGTTTCCGAACAGTCGAAGGAGGATCTGCTGCTCGCTCGGGTCTACGGATCCAACCAGCTTTTGGAGATGCTTGCACAATGCGACTACATAGCGGTAACACTCCCGTTAACTGAGCAGACAAGAGGTCTAATTGGAGACGCCGAGTTTGCCGCTATGAAGAAGAATGCAGTGCTGATCAATGTCGGTCGGGGCCCCACGATCGACGAGCGGGCAATGATTAAGGCGATCTCAGAGGGCAGGATTCGAGGCGCGGCGCTTGATGTTTTTTATGAAGAGCCACTGCCGCAAGGCCATCCTTTCTACCGCTTGGAGAACGTTTTATTGTCTCCCCACTGCGCCGACCACACGCCCGACTGGCACGAGGACGCGATGCGATTCTTTCTTGCCCAACTGCAAAGATTCAGGTGTGGAGAGCCCCTTTTGAATGTCGTGGACAAGAGATTGGGGTACTGAAGAAGTGCTGCGTCTTAGGTTGTGTCGAGCGATCCAGAACGCCGGCGCCCGGGAAGTGTTACGTGAAGTCGACTTGTAAGAAACCGCCAAAGAGTTTTCTCACCGAGGTCTGCGTAAAAACCATAATCGCGATCTCATCTGTTCAAGAGCGCCGCGATATCGGCCAGCACTCGGCCCGGACCATCCAACCTTTCGACATCCCTGCTGGTTCAAGTGCCATGGTCGGCTACCTCACGGCTCGGTCGGGATCAAGGGTTTATTTCTGAAATGTTTTGGCGCGATTCGTCTTAAACGATTGTAGGCACTTCAGGGAGCTGCGGGGCCATACACCTCGCTCCCTTGCGTGCCAGGGTTAGCGCAGATCCGCCACGCGTTTGGGGTGTAAGGACAGAACGAACAGCAGGCCGGCTGATGGCAGGCCAAGAAAGAGGAAAAGTGATGGCCCGCGTATTCCTGTTTAGTAAGCCAATACCTAATGTCCAGGTGTTCTATGGGATCGATCAAGCAGTTGGTAATGGTTGCCCTAACAAGCGCGACGACGTTGCGCTGGTCCAGTTCTTTCTCCGTTCGGTACTAGAGGACGGCAAAGAATACAAGGTACCGCCGGGGCCGCCACTAGCCATCGACGGAATCTGCGGTCCCCAAACGATCGAATACATCAAAGCGTGGCAGGAACAAGAGAGTCGGTTGTCAGAGGGGATTATGAAACCAGTGCAAGATGGCCAGGTGAGTCCCGCGCTGAGTCGCTCCGGGATCGGGTCGCGATCGCACGCTCGCTATACCATAGTGGGCCTCAACACCATTTACGGTTTCATTAACGGCGTCGACAAGAACGCCAACATTGCCCGCGACCGGCGTTGCCCAACCAACTTGCTTCCTTCGATATTTTGGGAGTAGGCACCTGAGATGTCCGGGTGGTGCGCCCGATGAGACAGAAGGTCGAAACTAGGACAAATTAAAATGGGCACAAGAATGCTGATCATCGCCGGCGGTTTCCCCAACCGATACGGCGGCGTTGCCAACGAACTCCGGCTCTCTAGAAAGGATCCACGCGAGTGGTTTCCTACCACAGATGACTTTCGGGCGACTGCCCGACGCTCCGGCGGTGGTACCGGAGAAGCGGCGACTTTCAAGCAGCTGCTTGAAATGATAGGCAAGCAGAGCAAGGGTTCTATCGAAGTGTTGGACCTAGTGGGTCACGCCGGGGATATCTCGCTAACGGTTGGAAGCGTGACCATTAGCGCAGGCACGGGCTTTGCATTAGGTGGGTTGGTTCATGGTACAACGTTGAATTTTACGCCGGGTGCGATGATTCATACGAGCAGTATCAAGGCTAACTTGGATGCAATCAAGGCTGTGAGAGACCGGTTCAATACTCAAACAGCTAACGCCTGCATCACGCTGTATGCCTGCAACGCCGGCATGGACACTGGATTCCTTGAGGAAATGGCCAAGGCGTTTCAGGTCTGTGTCCGCGGTTTCCGCAACGAGATCTTCTGGTGCTTTACGCCCACCGGAAAGAACACTGCTGACCGAGGCAGAACGTTTTACGACCCTACCGGCTTCGGATTGCATCCGAGTTGTAAATCATTCAGCCCTGATATTCGACGCTGGATCCCTGAGAATGTCTCCTTTGGGGGAATAATCGACCTCTGAACAGTTTCGTTATCACCCTTGCATCACTATTCACTGACCTGTCAACGATGCCGTCTCGCCAACCGTAGGGAAGCATAAACCAATTGACAACTCAGGCTTTCCGAACGCGTTAACCGGGGTGTGTCGATATCCGCATCGAACCGAGGCAGTTACATTTCGTTACATCGCGGAAATAAAACAGACAACTCGTTCCCCGACACTATAACTGCAGGTTGAGGGGAGGGGCGCCCGGTGAAGAAGTTCGTGTTCGGCGGTGTTGCAATCGGAGTGGTCGTGATTGCCGCCATGCTGCCGCGAATGACTGCGAAACAGCCGGAGGACGATTTCCAGCACTTGGAAGTTGCGCGAGTGGTTCGGCGCGACCTTGCTTCTGTTGTGAAAGCCACCGGAGTCGTTAAGCCGATGGTCGGAGCGGAAGTGCGTGTGGGTTCCAGCGTCTCAGGCGTCGTGGCCCGCCTTTTCGTGCGAATCGGTGACAGGGTTCAGAAGGGACAACTTCTTGCCGAACTGGATTCTCGTGAACTGGTAGCCCGCCGGGATTCGGCGGAAGCTGCGCTCCAGTTGTCGCAGGCCAATTGGAGATATGCACTGGCCGATCTTCGGCGCAAGCGGGATCTTAGCTCTGCTCAGGTCATCGCCCCCAGCGAACTGGATCTCGCGCAGCAGGCGCACTCCGTTGCCGAGCAACAGTGCAAGCAGGCGCAGGCGAACCTCGCTGACGCGAATACGCAGCTAGGCTATGCGCGGATCTTCGCGCCCATTGCGGGCATCGTCGAATCGGTGTCGACTCAGGAAGGGGAAACCGTCGCTGCCAGCTTTGCCGCTCCGACCTTCGTGACCCTGCTCGATCTCTCCCGGCTCGAAGTTTGGGCTTATGTCGATGAAACGGATATTGGGCGAATCCGGGCCGGACAAGCGGCCCGTTTTACGGTCGACACGTATGGCGACCAGGAGTTTGAAGGCCGCGTCGTGGCGGTGCACCCGCAAGCCGAAATCCGCGACAACGTGGTCGACTACGTCACCGTTGTGAAATTTGAGCAACCTCGCGATCGCGTCCTGCGACCCGAGATGACAACGACGGTCAGGATCGCCCTCGAGCAACACAGCAACGTGCTGGCGCTCCCGATCCGTGCCGTGCGCCGGGATGGAGGCGGCCAATTTGTAGTGACCAGGAAGGGCAACGCGATCGAACGTCGACGGGTTGTCACGGGAATGCGGGACGAAAGTTACTGGGAGATCCTCGATGGCCTCAACGAGGGCGACGCGGTACTGGTTGGGGAAACCAAGAAAGAATGAGGGGAAGACACAATGATTGAGTTGCATGGGATCAGCAAGACCTACACGCGGCCGACCGGTGGGACCGTACAGGCGTTGACCGATGTTTCACTCCAGATCAAGCGTGGAGAATTTGTCGCCATTGTCGGCTCGTCGGGGTCAGGCAAGTCCACGCTGATGAACATCCTTGGACTACTGGATCTGCCCACCCAAGGCCGTTTCCTTCTGGGCGGTCAGGATGTCGCCACTCTACCCATGAATGAACAGGCGCGCCAGCGCAACCAGAAAATTGGCTTCGTTTTCCAGACTTTCCATCTGCTGCCTCGAACCACCGCTCTAGAAAATGTGGAGTTGCCCCTCCTCTACTCGGACCGCGCTTCTATTAAGGGCCTTGGGAAGAGAGCGCTTGAGGCGGTAAGCCTTGCCGACAGGGTCTACCATCGGCCGTCGGAACTGTCCGGTGGGCAACAACAGAGAGTTGCGATTGCCCGTGCTCTCGTCAATGAGCCCGAGCTCCTGCTGGCGGATGAACCTACCGGAAATCTTGACCGAGGGTCGGCCCTGGAAGTCATGTCGATTTTCCAGGCCCTGAATCGTGCGGGTCGCACGATCGTGGTCGTCACTCACGACCAGGAGATCGCGAACCACTGCCACCGGATTGCGCGGATCGAGTGTGGCCGCATCGTTGCGGACGAACGAGTCGCTGATCCGAAGAGTGCTCTCCAGGAGGCGATATGAACACGACGCGTCTGACGTGGCACAGCTTACGAATGATGCGCCGCTACAAGCTGCGCACCAGTTTCATGATGTTGGGAAGTCTGATCGGTGTCGCCGCCTTGACCTTGGTCGTCTCCGTGGGACAAGCTGCGGAGCGGAAAATGCTCAAGATGGTAGGGCAGGTATTTGGGGATTCGTCTGTCATGATCTTTGATCGCGGCGGCCAGATGATGGGCGGTCCTCGCAGCCCAGGAACGCGACTGAAGGTCGACGACATTGAGGCGATTGCGAAGGAGTTACCGGGCGTCGAGGCTTGGGATCCGCAGCAGGGGCTCTCCACTCCCGTGCGCCGCGGAGATGCGACTGATACCGCGCAGGTGCTTGGAGAATCAGAGCGCTCGGAGAGAGTTTGGAACCGAAAGGCTTCGCGAGGCGAGTTCTTCCATCAAGCGGCAGTGAGCGGGTCGGCGCGTGTGGCCGTTATCGGCGAAACGGTTGCAAACGAATTGTTCAAGAACGAGGATCCGTTGGGGGCTGATATCCAGATCGGAGCAGTTCCGTTTCGCGTTGTCGGAACCCTTGAGCCCTGGGGCACCGACCCCCACGGGATGGACCGAGATAATGAGATCGTGGTTCCGATAACTACGCTGATGCGCCGCCTGACGAACGTCGACACAATTTCGGGCGCCAAGTTGCTGATCAGCAATCCGAAGCGTGCGGACGAGATGAAGGTAGAGATCAGGCGGATTCTGCGCGAACGGCATCGCCTTTCTGCAGGGCAACCGGACGACTTTGCGATTCTCACCGCCACCGAAGTTCGGCAGATGGTGAGCCAGGTGGAACGAGTGCTGTTTCTCTACTTGCCGCTGGTGGCGGCCGTCGCACTAGTGGTGGGCGGAATCGTATCAACCAGTTTGATGCTGGCGTCAGTGAATGAACGCGTCGGGGAGATCGGCTTGCGGCGCGCGGTAGGGGCACGAGCCGAGGACATCCGGTCGCAATTTCTGTTCGAAGCCGCGGCAACAACCGTCGTTGGCGGTATTGCCGGGATCGCCCTCGGGTACGCCGGGGCACGGTTGGGGGCGACGCGAATGCACCTCGGGGATATCACTCCGTGGACGGCCGCATTGATCGGCCTCAGCGCCTCAACCCTGGTTGGCGTTGCCGCGGGTCTTTTGCCTGCCCTGCGGGCCGCACGGCTGCATCCGACCGAAGCTCTCCGATGAAGCTTCTGCGCAGCCTCAGAACATCGGCTACCGCGTTGTTCGCTCACAAGGTGCGAACCACGCTGGCACTTGCGAGCGTAGCGGTCGGAGTGGCAGCGGTTGTCGTCACCGGTTCGATCGGTATGGGCGCCAAAAGGGAAGTACTTCGCAAGACCGACAGCATGGGCGCCAACTTGTTAGTGGTCAGGCCCGCCCTAGTCAAAAATTCCGCAGTCCGCAAGCAGATCCGCGGAGTCGTGACCACCCTCAAGCTCGAAGACTACGAAGCGATCGGGCAACTGCCTCTGGTGGAAGAAGCTGTACCGGGGGCGGAAAACACGCTGACCGTGAAGGCAGGCAGCCGAGCAATGTCAGCGATGGTGCTTGGGACGACTTCTCCTTACAAAGAAGTGAGCCACTTCCAGCTTCAACAGGGACGATTCCTCGAAGAGGATGACAACCGGAATGCGCGGCGGGTTGCAGTCGTGGGGGCGCGCGTCGATGAGACTTTGTTTGAAGGCCAAAATGCGATAGGACAAGACATTCGGATTCGCGGAGTTCCGTTCGAGATCATCGGGGTCCTCAAAGCCAAGGGTGTCTTGGCGGATGGTTCCGACGAGGACAACCAGGTATTGATTCCGATCCAGACCGCTCTTCGGCGCGTTTTCAACCTCACTTGGCTGAATCCCGTATTCGTCAGCGTGCGCGATTCCAAAAAGATGGGCGAGGCTGAGACTGAAATCGTGGAACTGCTTCGCGACCGACACCGCCTGGAGGCGAGTGGAAAAGCAAACGACTTCTCTATCCAGAATAAGATCAAGGTGCTCGCCGCTCAAAAGGAGCTTGCCGACTCCCTGACCCTGCTCACCACTGGCCTCGCCGCTGTCTCCCTTCTCGTGGGTGGAGCGGGAATCCTTGCGCTGATGCTCATGTCAGTTAAAGAGCGGACGGGTGAGATTGGTCTGCGAATGGCCGTCGGAGCAAGACCCTATGACATCCTGGTTCAGTTTCTACTGGAGGCAACCTTGCTTGCTCTGGGAGGGTGGGCAGCTGGGATTGCCATCGGCGCGCTTGGCGCGAAGGTGGTAGCCCTGGAAACAAGCTGGAAGGTCGCCGCCTCGCCGGAGGTGGTGCTGGCTACGTTGGGCATGGCTCTCATGACGGGACTCGGCTTCGGAGCGTATCCGGCCCGCAGGGCCTCACTCATGCCGCCGATCCAGGCGCTCCTGGTGGAATAATGGGCAAGAGAGAAGAATCCATGGCGCCGCCTCGGTCCGCCGCAGCCGTACTGATCATCGACGACGACGAACGCCTCAACGCGCTCCTGACAAAATACCTGGAGCGATTCGGTTTCTCAGTGCGCACAGCCGTCCATCCAAAGTCGGGCCTGCGGATGCTCAAGACGGATCCGCCAGACGTCCTGGTGCTCGATGTGATGCTCCCAGATATGGACGGCTTTGCTGTCTGCCGTAGGGTTCGTGAGACCAGCGGAATTCCTATTGTCATGCTCACAGCTCGCGGCGACGTGACGGATCGAGTCATCGGACTGGAGTTAGGCGCTGATGACTACCTTCCTAAACCCTTTGAGCCGCGGGAGCTGGTTGCCCGTCTTCAGGCCGTGCTGCGCCGGGGCGTAAGACGCGACGGTGAAGACAGCCTCCGGATCGGGGCTCTTGATGTAAGTTGGGCGACCTGCTCGGCCCGCATGGAGGGGCGCCCGCTGGCCTTGACCACGGCGGAGTTCGAGTTGTTGGGGCTTCTTGTTCGAAACCGCGGGCATGTGCTGAGCCGCGACCGAATCCTGGATGAGACCCGCGGGATTGATTGGGAAGCATACGATCGCTCGATCGATGTGCTGGTCAGTCGCTTGCGCCAGAAACTTGGAGACGACCCCAGACGGCCCACCCTGATCCGCACCGTACGCAGGACAGGTTACATCTTCATCGGAGGCGACAGTGACCGGGAGTGACTGGCCCCAACGCCTGCGCGTATCGATATTCGCCAAGCTGCTCGCCATCATGCTGGCCATGGCCACGATCTTGCTGCTCATGGTCAGCGGCTTCTTCGCTCTCGTTGTGTACCCACTGACGACCGCCATGACGGAGCGGGTTACGGAACAGTATGCGCGCGCCATCGCAGCGGAATCCCCAAACTTGGAAGCCGCAAAGGACATAAGCAAACGTCTCGATGTTCAAATCCGCTACGAAGGGCCGGATGGTACCTGGACAACTGCTGACTACCTGCCCACGGTTGCCCAGGTAAGGAGCGGCAAGTCGGTCTATTTCTTCGGAAGCGGGTGCTATTTAGCGTCCGCACCCAATGGTGGGACGTACCTTTTTATTTGGTATTTCGGCAGGCAGATGCGTGGCGCACACACAAAGCTGCTTTGGCTGCTGCTGTTTCTCATGATGGGAGTTGTATTCACTGCCTATACCTTCCAACGACGCTTATTACGCCCTGTCCGCGCCCTCGACGATGGTGTGGCACGGCTCAGCGCTGGTCACCTCGATGTTGTTTTGCCGGTAACTACTCACGATGAGTTCGGCAGTCTCACCGACGCGTTTAACCAGATGGTCCGTCGAGTAAAAGCGATGATTCAGGCTCGGGACCAACTACTGCTCGACGTCAGTCATGAGCTCCGGTCGCCGCTGACTCGTATTAAAGTCGCCCTTGCGCTCCTTCCCGACGAAGAAAACAGGACGGGCATGACTTCCGATCTTAAGGAGATGGAAGCAATGATCACGGAACTGCTCGAACTGGAACGGCTTCGTGACGGGCGTGGCGTCCACCGCGAGCATCAAGATCTGGTGTCGATTTTGCTCGACGTGGCCAACAGTTACGGGCAGAGACCACCCGGAATTCGTATTGTTGGTATTCCGCCGGAGATCCTGGTTGACATTGACGGAGAGAAGATGCGCACGGTTTTGCGGAACGTCTTCGAGAATGCGATCAAATACTCACTTCCGGATAGCCGTCCGGTTGAGGTCTCCGCGGAGCAGAGTGACGAGGGAGTTAAAGTCCGGGTCAGCGATGATGGTCCTGGAATTCCGGAGGCCGACATCTCGAATCTCTTCGAGCCATTCTTTCGCGTTGATCGATCGCGATCCAAGAAGACGGGTGGCTACGGCTTAGGGCTCAGTATCTGCAAACGGATCATGGAAGCCCATGGCGGAAACATTGTTGCTCAGAACAATTCCGGTCGCGGGGCGTCATTCCTCCTGACCTTGCCCGCGAGCTCGGTAAGGCCCGGCACTCTCTAGTTATCGCTCCGGACGACGAATTGAGAATCGGTTCGGATACCAATCCGGGCGTTTGTGAAGTCCTGACCGGGGGCAGCGAAGTCGTCCAACACGATCCCCTTATCGTTGGTGATTCGGACGTGAGTTCCTTCCACCAACAGGTGCACGGAAAGGGACGTCTTTTGACTGGCGGACTGGGCATCGACCTTGGTTTCGATCGGGTTGGAAGTTTGTTCCCCAACCACGAGCTTGCGCGTCAGCTTCTGGCCTTCGAGGGCATATTGAACCCGCGCGTGGTGTTCGGGAGATTCTATAAGCCACTCCACCCTCTTGTTCCAAAACAGAGTTTTGCCCGGGCGGGTGAAAATGAGATTCTCGTGCAAGATACCGGGCTTGAGGTTGACGTAAGCGCCGGGGTTCTTCGATTTGATCCATTCGCCCTCGTGGGTAATCTGACCCTGGTCCTGGAAGTCAAAGTCACGAACGGCGACGAGTTTCAGGGAGACGGTGACGTTTTCTCTACCCAGATTTTCTTGAGTGTGGAACTCTTGAAATCCCGGAGCATACGCAACAATCTCGTAAGATCCGGGTGCCACCGCAACTTTGGCCGGAGCGACGGTTTCGTTGAACTGCGTGTCGCCCACACGCCGGTATTTCACGGTCACACTCTTCACATCAGTCTCAAAGGCCAACATGGCCGTTGACGGAGACAGCTTCACATCGTGGATGATTCCCTCGCTGGGCGGGTTGACATTAAGCTCGGACGTTCGCGATTCATAGCCCGCTTTCGAGAAAGTCATCGTGTGCGTCCCCACGGGAAGGATGTTGGAGAGCCGCAGACTGCCGCTTTCGTCCAACTCTCCCACGCGCTTGCCGTCCAGTTCGACCACCGCCCCGGAGGTGCCACCGGTAATGACAAGGGACGCCATGGCAGGTCCTTTGGGATTCAGCACAACTGTCTTGCTGAGCGCCTGCCGACGCTGCATGGTCATAGACCATTCTTGCGATACGTATCCGTCCGCCGACATCACGAAGTTATGCGAGCCCCGTGGCCGGCTGACGATCCATCCGCTGCCTCGCCGCGGCACAAGAACTCCATCTACGGTGAGTGTGGCTTTCTCTACATTCGCTTTCACAACGACCTGGCCATTTGCATTGAGCGACTGGACAGCTAACGCGGGAGCGTTGTCGATGTCAATGGCAACGCTACCCTGGTTGGAGCCTTCTCCAAATCTGACCTCGCTGTCGTCTTCTTTGAGATTCAAATCTGCACCTGCGGCGCCCACCGGCATACCCTGGCCCTGGAACTGGATATTCCGCAGAACGGTTCCACCATAGACGGTTGCAATGTTTCCCAGGCTCGTGATGGCAAATGCGTCATTTCCCTCCATCCCGACGACCTCGGGCCGCGAGCCAGCCGGAGCCTTGAACTCAATCGTGAAGATCCTTTTACCCTGTGCGGTGACGCTCAACTTATGCGTGTTCCCATCGGGAGTCAGGTCGTATTCGTCGAGGGATCCTCCCGAGAGATCGCCGATCTTCTGCCCATCCAATTCTACGATTCCGCTGTTTTCCGGAGCCTGGATCGACAAATGCACCGGCTCTGGTTCGAGCGCAACCTTCGCGTCGGACTCCTGCTGGATCTGCACTCGCTTCGTTTTGTAGCCGAGGCGGGAAACCTCAATCGTAGCGCCAATTGCTGACACTCCGCCGGTTACCGGTTTGCCGTCGCTGGTGATTATGCTGTCCGGTGGAATGGCAGTGACGTGGATGCTCTGTGTGGGCGTGGGCGTGACCACGACTCGTTGGGCTGAGCCAGGTGTGCGGATGATAAGGTACCCGACCACTACCGTCAGGACGATCACCGTCCCCAGTCCTACCGCATACCACTTTCCCGCCGGTCCCGCCAGCGCGGGAAGCTTCTGCTGGACCTCAGCAGCCAACGCCGCGACTCGGCGAAGGAAGACTTGGACTGCACTTTCTTTGCGCTGGTCTTGCGCCTGGCGCAGGTCGGTCTTGTCCGCGGCCTTGTCTACGAGCGTTGGACCCTTTTTCCCCCCGCCACGAGGCGGCACTGGCTTTGGCTTGGACACAGCAGCCAACCTGCTGTCGGTCCCGGTGAGCGCCGCCGTCACGCTCCACAATTGACCAAGATCGTCGACTCCAGCCACACGCTGGGCTGTCAGTTCGATCTCGGCCACGATTTGCCCAATCTCCGCGTCATCGGGTTGCTTGGCCCGAATCGCGTACGCTCGCTCCAGAACTGCCCGCAGATTCGCACGATCGGGATTCTGCTCCAGGACGCGGCGGTTTTCACTCAGAACTGCTCTGTCCCTGGCTTTTTCTTCTCTGAGCCGAGCTTCACTCACTTCTTTCTGCAGGCTGGCTGCATACTGTTCCAGGCGAGGGTCATTCGGATACTCCGCCCGAGCGGCGCGAATCCGCTCGGCCGCCGCCTGCAGGTTGGCCGCTGCCACCAGCGCGCGGCAGTCGACAAGGCATTGCCCGACGAACGCTTGCCGCTTCACCTCGACAATGCTTGAGCGCAACGCCCGAACCGCGGGGTGATTGGAATCCAGTTCACTGGCTTCTTGATATAAGGGTTCCGCCTCGCGCCAGTTCTGGTCCACCAGTGTTCGCGCGCGATCGGCCAAGACAGTGACGAGACTGTCGCGCAATCCCGGAGAGCGCGGATCCAGCTTTAGACTGCGGCGCAGTAGTTCCGTGGCCCGGTCGAGGTCTCGCTCCTGAAGGGCCCGCTGCCCCTCTTCGAATAACCAGCGCGACTGCGTCGCGCGCTCCAGTCCCTGTTCGGCCAAGGTTCGCAGGCTGGAGAGCTCGGCATCGCCCGTGAACTCCTGGAGGGCGGCGTTGACACACTCAATGGCCTTGGCATACGCCCGGCCTTGCATCAGCCCGTCAATTTCCTGCACCAGGCGTGAATGCTCGTCTTCGCGTGCCTGCCGGTCGCGCTTCTGCTTGCACTGTTCAAGTTCGAATGCGATCCCCGGATATTCCGGATGGATGTTGCGCAAAATGTCCCATTGGCTGATCGCTTCGGTATGCTGACCGCGCTCCTCGTACTGCCGCGCCTTGGCCACGACCGAATTCACCAAGTCGCGCCGCTCGCGGATCAGCTTGAGCTGCTGCGCGAACTGCGCCTCGTTGGGGTAGCGTTCGCAGGCTTCGCGCACGATGTTGGCGCGGCGGTCCAGATCTGGCTCAGAGTCCACCCGCTTCGTCACTTCCGCGATGAAGGCCGACAGTTCCTGCCGTTCAGCGTCTTCAATGCGAATTTTCAGCGCCTGAAATATTCCGTCGTTCGGATATTTCGCCAGAAGCTCGCGGCACACGGCCATGGCTCCGGCAAAGTTCCTTTCGCTGAACTGGCGCTGCGCGTCTTCGAGAGCACTGTGAATAATGTCGTGCTCGGAGCGAACTTCCTTGTAAAAGCTCTGGTAGACGGCGTCGCGCTCTGGAATTGCGGCGCTGGGATTCGTCCGCGCCACCGAGAACAACCGCTCCAGCTTGCTCAATGCCGTTTCGATTTCCCCATTCTGATAGGAGCGGATGGCAGAGTTATAGAGCTGCTCTTTCTGGTCGCGAATCCGTTTCGCATCCGCCTCGGTGGATTCGATCTTCTCCAGCAGATCGAGGGCGCGGGTGTCTCCGCCACGGATCGCTAAGATCTCCTGCACGGCGTGTCGGGCGGCGGCAAAATCCCGGTTGCCAAGGTGCGCTTGCGCCAGTTCGAACCACTTCGCAATCTGCGCTTCGCTCCGCTGCTTTTCGATCGTCTGCCGCATGGCCAGAGCATCGGGATTTTGAGGATCCAGTTCCAGCACTTCGCGGAGTTTGTCGAGCGCAAGCGGGATCTCGTCCTGCTCCAGGCGGGCGCGCGCGCTCTCCAGCAGTTGGCGTGTCTTTTTCTGCTTCACGGCCAGATCGATCTGGGTACGGAGAACGGTGATGCGGGGATCGAGATTGCCTTCCGCCTCCAGTTCGGCCAGTATTTCGGAGGCAAACGCGTCGTCTCCGGACTTGAAGGCGGCCTTGGCCCGCTCGATCCGAGGCTCGATTTTGGCCGCATCAAACACCGGCTCATTGCGGAATGCCTTCTGCAGGGTTTCCGCCAGTTCCCGCGCGCTGGCGAAGCGGTGGATGGGCTGCTTGGCTAGGCACTTGTGTACCACCCTGCTCACGGACTGATTGATGCTCGGGTTGATCTCCGACACCGACGGCGGGATGTACTTGATCACGGCCTCGATAGTCTCTTCAGCCGTGTTGCGCGCGAAGGGTTTGCGCCCGGTCAGAGCCTCGTAGAGGATAACCCCCAGCGAAAACAGATCGGAGGCGGGAGTGATTTCCTTCAGCTGTGCCTGCTCCGGAGACATGTACTGAAACGTCCCCTTCTGTCCGGTCACGGATTTCGTTCCCGCCAGGTGGACGATGCCAAAGTCGATGATCTTGGCAGTGTCGTCGTCCATCACGAAAATGTTGCTCGGCTTTAGATCGCGGTGCACCAGACCGCACTGGTGGGCGGCCTGCAGTCCGCGGCACACCTGGGTGATGATTTCCACGATGCGGGCCACCGTCAAACGAGCGCTGGAGTCGGCAATCAGCTCGGCCAGAGTCGCACCGCGGAGCAGCGGCATCACAAAGAAAGGCTTCTTCTGCCGATTCTCTTCGATAACGTCTACATCCCGTACGTCCACGATGTTGGGATGGCACATTTCCGCCAAGGCTCTCCACTCCTTGGTGAAGAGTTCCACTGCCACCGGGACAGAGATGTCCTTCATGACTTTGACAGCGACATAGCTGCCCGTCTTGATGTCGAGCGCGCGCCAGACGACACCCATGCCGCCTTCGCCAAGCTGCTGTTGAAGTTCGTAACGACCCGCGATCCGAGATGGGGCCATAGACCAGTACCGACGCAGCCATGCAGACTGCGGCTCCGTAACCTCTATTACAATGGTGAAGAAGGGCGGTGATCCGTATCAGTGCCCGGTTCGGCCCCAACGGGTCACTGCTCTCTCGGGTTCCGCCTTGGGGAAGGCGAAGGCTGATTGCCGAGACGCCACTAATATACACCCGTTCGGCGTGGGTAAGCACGGAATTGTGGCCTGGATACTCGAGCCAGCTACGCCTGCTCGTAGCCCCGCACGAGGCGCGCGGGGGTGATAGGCAAACCGGATTTGTCAGTCTGGCTGGGAAACCGATCCCATTCGGAGGCTGCTCCGCTCGGTCTAACCATCTTCGTTTCAATCAGTTCAGGAGTTCCGTTTCTCGATCTCCCAGGGGCATGGTTGGTTGCGATTGAGCCTTGTATTCTAGAAAGTCTTCCGATCTGCATGATCGACCTGGGTGTCTGGGACCCGCCCGCTCCGCGCCACGCTAATATTGTCCACATTTCTTAGCGCAAACGTGGGGACATCCTTTGTGAAGGGTGCCCGCACTCGGAAAAATTCGGCACCCTCAACGTCCTGCACAGCGAATGCCGGGCGCAGCTCTTTCTCCAGAGCACGAATCTCCACATTGCTGACCGAGATGTTCTTGGCGTGGCGCAAGAAGAAGCCGTGGGCAGGCGTGCGCCCGAACATGTTGGGCTCGGGGTATCTGTTTACCTCTTCCGCGGGCTGAAGCGACGCATCTTCGGCGGTGCCGCCGCCGCGATGCTGGATGTAGATGTCGTTCAGCTGAATGTCCTCGATCCCATGGCCGGGAATGCCGCTGAGGATCGAACAGATCCCAGGGTCCGCATTGGAGCAGACGAGGTTGCTGATCAGAATGCGGCGCATCGTTCCGACCGGTACGCCGTCGGGCCCGCGCATGCGGCTGCCCAGGCGGAGGAACAACGGGGCCAGAACGTCGCGCATCGTGATGTTGCTGATGGTGACGTCTTCGAACAGTGCCCCATCCACGCTTTCCAGCGCGAAGCCGTAGCAGCCCTCGAAGACGCAGTTGGAAACCGTGATGTTCTTGAAGCCGCCGTTCGATTCGGTCCCGAACTTGATGCGGCCGGTCCCATGCGTTCGTTCGGCGGGATCAAAACGCTGGAACGTTCCGTCGAGCAGGGTGCCCAACTTGTAGATGCCGGTGACGTAGCAATTGGTGATGGTGAGGTTTTCGGTCGCACGCGCATAGCCCAATGCGAAAGAACTCTTGGGGCAGATGGCATCGTCCCACGGCGAATTCACCGAGCAGTTGGAAACGCGGACGTTGCGGCAGCAGTCGATATCAATTCCGTCGCGGTCGGTGTCAATCCGCAGATTGTCGATCGTGAAGTTGTCCACGCCGGTGGCGAGGATGCCGAAGTGTCCTCCCTTGAGAATCGAAAAGTCGCGCAGCGTGACGTTGCGGCAGGTCTTCAGGCTGATGGCTTTATTGGCAACGCCGGGGTTCTCGGCCACCGGTCCCGGCCCCGAGCCTCGGCTCAGTCCCCGGCCCCAGATGAGGCCTGGCCCAAGGATCGAGAGATTCTCCAGTCCCTCTCCCCAGATCAGGCTGTTGTGCCAGTGATTGTGGCCATAGTCCTGGTAGGCGTCCCACGCATTCTTAGGCTCGGCCAGGTCATATCCTCCCGAACCGGAGGAAGTCGGATCGGCCGCCACCATGGTCGCGCCCTGTTCAAGGTACAGAGCGACGTTGCTCTTGAGGTGAATGGAATAGCAAAGGTATGTTCCCGCGGGAAAGCGCACAGTGCCTCCTCCGGCGGCAGCCGCAGCTTCGATGGCACGGTTGATCGCGGGACTGTCGATCGTTTTGCCGTCGCCGCTAGCTCCGAAGGCCTTTACGTCATGGGCTCCAGGGCTCGGTGGGGGCAAGGTTGGTTGCGCGTGCACGGAACCAGATTGCAGGGCGGCTCCGGCAATACCCGCACCAGAGAGGCGTAGGAAATTTCGGCGTGCCACGCTGTCCGTCGACATTTTGCTGTCTCCAGAGGGAACTGACCGCAGACTGCGGCTCAGGCGTCATTTTATGGTCCACCGAAGCAGTTCGTAAACCTACTGCGATTGCCGCTTTCACCGTGTTTCCTTGGGTTTCCACCCGTTTCTTGCTACCCACCACTTTCGTGCCATATATAGCACTGCTGAGCCATTTACCGAACTGGGGCTCAGCGTTAGAGTTGTTTTCGAGCAGCACTTGGGGGAGGGCTGATCAACAGACGTCCCGAGACTCAAATTGAGTCTGGGGCGTTTTGTTTTGCGCGCAAAACAGCTTCCCGAGGGCACCGTTCGTGCCATGCCTTAGCACCGGGGAGCCATTCCCCGATTCGGGGTCCAGAGTTAGAGTTGTTCTTGAGCAGCACTTGGGGGAGGGCTGATCAACAGACGTCCCAAGACTCAAACTGAGTCTGGGGCGTTTTGTTTTGCACCGCCAAACCGGGCACTGCCTCAGTTTGAATCTCAGGCCCTTCGCGGACTCATCCCGAAGCCCCGCGTTCTTACCAGCAGGGCGACGGATCTCGTGTTCAACATCGGATGGTCTGTGCGAGATCCTTCGCTCCGCTTGAAGAACGGCAGCACTCAGGATGACGCCATGGAGAGAGAATTAAAGACCGAGACTCCACGACCGAAACCCCGGCCTCCCTTGATCTTTCTCTCAACCCGTAGTTAGACGTTTCGTCCAGCAATTTCCTGGCGCCCTGCTACCGCCTGTGATTCGATGGTGATAGATTTGTTTGCGCCCCTTCGTTACCGTTACCAGCCGTCGCCCGAGGAACCAGTCATGCCCTTGCGGTTTGCCCGTCGCGAATTTCTGCGGGGAATGGTCGCCTTGACCGCCGCCAATGCGGCATCCCGGCTTTCTCCTCCGCCCGATTCCGCCCCGCCTTTCCGCGTCTCCGTGATCAACGACGAGATTTCGCAGGACTTCGGCCATGCTTGCGAAGTGACGGCCCACGAATTCGGCATGCATTGGATCGAACTCCGCAGCATGTGGAAGAAGAACATCGTCAGCCTTGATGAGAAAGACGTCGCCGAGGTCCGCCGCATTCTGGGCAAATTCCAATTGAAAGTGACAGACATCGCCAGCCCGCTGTTCAAGGTCGATTGGCCGGGCGCTCCAAAATCAAAGTTCAGCGAGGCCAAGAGTTTCGGCGCGAACTTCACCCTGGCGCAGCAGGACGAAGTTCTGGACCGCGCCACTGAGATGGCCAAAGCGTTTCAGACCGACCGTGTCCGCTGCTTCGATTTCTGGCGGCTCGGCGACCAGGCCCCCTATCGCGCTGCAATCAACGACAAGCTTCTGCAGGCGGCGAACAGGGCGGGCCAGAAGGGGATCACTCTTGTTCTGGAGAATGAACCCGCCTGCAACACCGCGACCGGCGCCGAAGCCGCAAAGGTGCTCGATGCCGTCAAGTCTCCCTATCTCATGCTGAATTGGGACCCCGGCAATGCCGCCACTCTGGGTGAAACTCCCTACCCCGACGGCTACAATCTCCTGCCCAAAGACCGCATCGGCCACTGCCACTGCAAAGATGCCGTCAAGAGGGGCAAGGGATACGATTGGGCGCCGATGGGCGGTGGGATCATCGACTGGGCCGGCCAGTTCAAAGCCCTGAAGCGAGATGGCTACCACTTCGCAGTCAGCCTTGAGACGCACTGGAACGGCGGAGGCTCGCCGGAAGAATCGTCGCGCAAGAGTTGGGCGGGAATGAAAAAGCTTCTGCAACAGGCGGGCGCTTTGTAG
>Ga0209698_10001230_pt1 | contig 29707 bp, 28 predicted proteins | sample LitLauG_LLR_2012_FD_187203 | JGI IMG/M metagenome (GOLD analysis project Ga0209698, IMG submission 187203) | Freshwater sediment microbial communities from Pennsylvania, USA - Little Laurel Run_MetaG_LLR_2012 (SPAdes) (version 2) | ecosystem: Environmental > Aquatic > Freshwater > Creek >... | reverse complement strand
CATATGAGTGAACCATCCTTAATCGAACTGTTCAGTCTAGTTAGAAACCGCTCAGTTGCAGCCAAAACCACGGCCACACAAAGGTATGTAGAGACCGGAATGAACCACAGTTTCAAAGTGAACCTCCGCGGATAATCCCGAACTCCTGCCCCGAACGGGGATAATCCAAGGGACTAACGGGCGGGGGTACTCGGTGCGATTCTGGAGTCGGCAGACACTAAAGGCCGTAACGATCCCTGGCGGTGTTTTACTGGGTGGGGTCGCGATCACGACCCATGCCGGCTGGCTCGCCCTGCCGCCGCCGGCGGTGAACTTCATTTACTACTGCGCCATCCTGGGCGGGATGTTGCTGGCCTGGAGATTCCATTCGCGTCGCACTTTTGTCGCTCTCCTTGTCTTATTCTTCGCGGGACAAGTTCTCACCCTCAACGGAACCAGAACGGCGGTCCCTGGCACTCCCGAATGGACTGCATTGATGGCCGTCGCAGTATTGGTACCCATCAACTTCATTCTGATCGTCTTAATGCAGGAGCGCGGACTGGCGATCGCAAGCCTCGGGCCACCGGGCCTGTTGCTGTTTGTACAGGTTGTGATCGTAACCGTGGCTTACCGCGCGGCGGAAGGATCGGCTCCGCCGTTGATGCACGCGCATCGCCTCGCCGAGGCGATCCAGTTGCCGGGATTTGTCACACTTTCATTCGCGATCGCCGGACTCTTTCTTCTAACCAAGGCGATCATCACCCGAAAACCTGCCGACAGCGCTCAATTCTGGGGATTGTCGGCGTTCTTCCTTTCCCTGCGGTTCTTGAACACTGCCCATCTTTCGTCAGTGTATTCCGCGACGGCGGCCTGCATTCTCGCAACCTCGATTATCGAAACCTCGTATTTGCTCGCCTATCACGACGAACTCACCGGACTTCCCTCGCGCCGCGCCTTCAACGACGCGCTTCAACGGTTGCAGGATCCTTACTGCATCGCGGTTGTCGACATTGATCACTTCAAGCGTTTCAACGATACCTATGGCCACGACACCGGTGACCAGGTCCTGCGTCTGGTCGCTGCGAAACTGGCGGGCGTGACGGGTGGCGGCCAGGCTTACCGTTGTGGAGGAGAAGAGTTCTCAATTCTCTTTCCCGGCAAACTCATCGCTGAAATCCTGCCTCACCTCGAATCGTTGCGGGCCGCCGTCGAAGCGGCAGAGTTTCGCATGCGTAAGGGTGAGCGCCGGCAGACCCAGCGGGGCGCAGAGCGGCGTCAGGAGCGGAAATCGGCGCGGGGACGAAAAGGGCACGCGATCCGGCGACTCGCGCAATCAAAACCTTCATCAGACGTTTTGTCCGTGACGGTAAGCATCGGGGCTGCGACCTGCTCCGACCAGAATCCACACGTAGACGGAGTCCTCGAGGCCGCGGATAAGGCTCTCTATCGAGCCAAAGAAGGTGGCAGGAATCGTGTGGAAGCTGCACCGAGTGGACGCACCAAAATCAAAGCGGCAGGTATTGCCTAGTTTGATTCGTCCCCGGGAAGACCCTTAAACCATCGAGCAACGTCAGGCCCGGACTGTCTACCGTCAGGACGGGAAGCGACAGTCCGGACCCGTACGTTTTCGCAAGCACCGCGGGCCGTGCGGTCAGCCGGCGGTCGTAGGTGGGATGGTGCGAGTCAGGCCAGTACCCCCGCAAACCGGGCATTTGACGCGGATAAACGCGACGCCCTCCGACTTTCCATTCAAGTCGACGGGTTTCGTGATATATCCACTACCACTGCAGTTCGGGCAGTCGGCCAGACCCACTCACCCCCCTCATAGTTGATGCCATTCTTACCCCAGATTTGCTGTACTTTCACAGCAGATCGCTTCACGTTACGAATTGCGAACAAACCGCCCAACTGACCACAGAACAGAACCTTGGTTTCTGTCTGGCCCGGAAACGTGTCTTCGTCTCCCATAGGTCCGCCCAAAAAAATCACCGCCCTTTGAAACGAATCTCCTAGCGCTGTCACTACCTTGGTGAGTGGAAAAGTGAGCCTTCACGCAGCACTCGACACTCATCAAGAAATCCCGACTTGGAAGACCCTTGGCGACCGGGGGGAAGCTTGGGTCCTTCAGATTGCTGGAACCGAATGGGGAAGCGGTTCCAGCAGTCTTCGGGGTTTTTTTGCTATTTCTCTACCTAATTATGAAGATCCCCCGCCATCCTGCAAAGATTCTTGCCCTCCGCCCTCGCGGCGACGAAGTCTCTGTGTCTTCAGAACTTAAGACGACCCCGCGCACTCCACTATTCCGTTGCGAAAGCCCTCGAGGTGCTACACTACTGCCACTCCGCTCCCGCGAGGCCCGTCCGTTGCAGCTCCAGTCATTTGACGAGCCGTATGTTGAACGCCTTCGCTCAGGTGACTTTCGCACGCAGGAACATTTCGTCGCCTACTTCAGCGAGCTGATTCAACTGAAGTTGCGCTCGCGGCTGCGCTCCCCGCAAGCGATCGACGATGTCCGCCAGGAAACCTTTACCCGCGTTTTTGCGGCGTTGCATGCCGGGAAGATTCGTCAGCCCGATCGCCTGGGCGCATTCGTGAACTCGATGTGCAATAACGTGCTTCTCGAGCACTACCGTTCCGGCTCGCGGGACACCTCGCTCGACGAGGATGAAGAAAGAGACTTTCCCGCCCTGGGCATCGATGTCCTCGGCGCCCTCGTGGCCAAACAACTGGGGCAGAAGGTCCGGGAGATCCTCGACGAAATGCCCGAACGCGACCGGCGGCTGCTGCGCGGAATTTTCCTCGAGGAACGCGATAAAGATGAGCTGTGCCGTGACTTTGGTGTCGATCGTGACTATCTTCGCGTCCTGCTGCACCGGGCCAAACAGTCCTTTAAGTCCATGTATCTGAAGAGCATGGGTGGTCGTCCGCCAGGCGTCGTGACTGCTGAAAATTCCTGAAACGCTGAGCCGATTCGAAACACTACTCTTTGTATGAGAGGCCTATATATGGACCACACCGAGGCGGTCCGAATTAAAGCGACCGAACGGTATCTTCTGGATGAACTCGACGTTGCCACGAGGGAGGAGTTTGAAGAGCACCTGTTCGACTGTCAGGAGTGTGCGCTCGACCTGCGCGCAGGCGCAATGTTCGTGGAGCAAAGTAAAGTTGCTCTGACCGATGCCCCGGCTCCAGCTCGGCAGGCAGTCGGTGCGCCAGCCAAGCCCGGATGGTTCGCCTGGCTTCGTCCCGCCTTTGCCGTGCCCGCATTCGCGGTACTGATCGCAGTCATTGGGTATCAGAATCTGGTGCAGGTACCTCACCTGACGCAGGCCGTCAACCAGCCGGTGGCGTTACCTTACGCCTCGATGAACATTAGTACCCGAGGCACCGTGCCGACCCAAGTCACGATCAAGCCTGAAGAGAGTTTTAACCTGTTCCTCAGCATTCCGCCCGATTCCACGTACTCGGCCTACAATTTGGAGTTGCATAATCCGGCGGGAAGTCTAAAATGGGCCCTCAAGATTCCGGCTTCCTCGCCGGACGATACGCGCTCGATTCGTGTCCCCGGGGACGGGCTCGGGGAAGGCACTTATACCCTCGCAGTCACAGGAATCACTACTTCAGGGCAGAACGCGAATCTCGGGAATTATCCGATCGACGTGAAAATTCAAAAGTAAGTTTTACGCGTTTGGGGGAGGACGTTATGGCAACTGTGAGAATCCCAGGAGTTGACGCTCCACTGGCAAACGAACAACAGGCTCGCGAGATCACCTCGGCTCATGAGTACCACGCGGAAGCCAGCGTGCTGAAGGCAAGGTTGAAGCATCCTCTCGAGGAAGAAGTTCATCCTCGCGCCCGCGTCAAACTGCCGAAAGATGGGCACTATCGCTTCAGACACGCGGATCCCTTCCGTGTCGAAGGTGTCATCTCCTATCGCTACGGATACACCCAGGTAGCGGGGCACCCGAGTTCGAAAAAAAATGGGTTCGCGACTCTTGCCACCTCAGTCCTTGAAGGCGTCAATGTTCTGGACGTGCTAACCGCAGACCGCGTGGTGGCGCAGATCTCCACGGTGCATCCGGAGTTTACAACTGGGAAGCAGGTACCTGAGGTCACGTTCCTCGGCACGCGCTTTGAGAATCTGCGCATCGGTGGCCACAAAATCGAGATCGAGCCCGCGCCCGATTTCCTCGGTGCGCCGAAAGAAGACGCTTCTTATTTCGACGACGCTAATCTCAAAACGCAATCCGACAGCCTTGCCAAGTTGGAGCCGCTCATCCCCGAGATACGCGAATTGAACCTGGAGGAGCCAAAGGATGAGTGGACCGACGCCCCACGAAGAATGACATCTTTGGTAGCCTCCATAGAAGACCTCCCAAAGGCTTACAAAACACCCTTTAACCACGTGATCGACGTGGAGCATTTCGGCCGGATTTTCCTGGGCGAATTGATTATCAGGCGCCTGCGCGGCAACAACGACCCGGATCTTGAAAAGCGCAAGAACGACAGGTACCGCTTCAATCTCACCATGATCCGCCTCGAAATGGGCTGCGTGGGAACGGGAACGGGAAGCCTCGTCATGGCGGATTCGAATGGCCAAGGAAGCGGTGGTGGACCACACAAATAGGCCTCGTTGACGCACGTTGGAGCTTTTTACCGACGCTACAAATTTCAGATGGTAAGAATGTTCTTGATGGGATGTGAAAAAACTATCAATGCCGCTCTGTAGGAGCAAGGAACTGTACGTGTTCCCGGTGGCAGCAGTTCTAGGTAGTCTTCTTCTCAGCATTGCTTTCTCCTTTTCTCTCTCCTGCACTCGTACCCCTGATCCCAATACCGCATTCGATCGGGCATGGGACACCTTTCAAAGTGGAGACCTGATCAACGCCCAATCAGAAGCGACCGCTGGCTATACCAGATTCCACTCTCTGAGTAATGACTGGGCGTGGAAGTTCGCAATTCTGAATGCGCGCATCCTCTACCGCAGAGGCCTCTACCGCGAAGGACTCAAATTGCTTGACTCTGAAACCGCAGGCATTCCTGGCGACGAAATAGGCGTCAAGAGGCTCTGGATCCAAGGTCTACTGCACACTTCCATGCACGAGTTCCGCAATGCAGAACAAGAACTATCTGCGGCCGACAGTCTATGCGCAGGAACTCTGTACCTTACGTGTGAGGACGTATCGACTGCACGCGGTAACCTTGAGATGGAACAAGGTCACTTTGAGCGCGCGCAAGCGTTTTTCCTTCAAGTGCTCCTGCAAGCGCGTTCGACTCACGACGATATCGGTGAGGCTAGTGCGCTGTTGGACCTGAGCCATTTCGCGGACGAACAAGAGCACTTTGATCAAGCCTTAGAGTGGGCGGCGGATGCTAGGCGAATTGCAGCATCGCACCATCATGACGGTATCGCGATAACGGCTCTCGGCAACATGGGTTGGGCTTTTTACAAATTGGGCGATCTGGAGAAAGCGGAATCGATGTTCACTGACGCCAAAAATCAGGCCTCTAGGCTTGGCATGCAAAGCGCCCAGATCGGTTGGCTAACGAACCTCGGCTACGTCGAAATGGATGTCAGCAATGCTCAAGTCGCCGAGCAGTCCTTCCTTGAATCCCTTGCGCTCGCCCGCGAGATCCAGAGTCGCGAAGACATCATCAATTCCCTAATCGCTCTCGCCTTCCTCTCCGAGCAAACCAACAATGTCCCCGACGCCACCCGCTACGCCGACGAAGCCCTCTCCATGGCTCGCGCCGATGGCAACAAGCGCGATGAAACTTATCCGCGCCTCGTGCAGGGACGCATAGCCGCCAGGCAGCACGATGCCGCCACCGCCGAAGCAGCCTTCCACGAAGTCGAGAACTCACCCGACAGCCCTGTCTTTCTCAAATGGGAAGCCGAACACTCGCTCGCCCGCCTCTACGAAGACGAGAACCAACCCGACAAAGCCGCTGCCGAATATCGAACCGCGTTAACCACGTTCGAATCGGCGCGCTCCGAGTTGCAGAAGGAAAATTCGCGCCTGCCGTTTCTCACCAACGCCACGCGCATCTACGACGACTACATCCACCTGCTTGTCGCGCAAGATAAGTCCGACGAGGCCCTGCAAGTCGCCGAATTCAGCCGCGCCCGCACGCTCAGCGAAGGTCTCGGCGTCCTCAAGAAGGGGACAACCTTCCACCCCGATCCCCTCAACACCCGCCAGCTGGCCAGGACCGCAGGCGGCAACATCCTTTTTTACTGGCTGGGAGAAAAGCAATCGTACCTATGGCTCATCACGCCGCAGAAGACCACTCTCTACCCGCTGCCGCCAGCTTCAGAGATCAACGCTGCTCTCGAGCGCTACCGCAAAGCGCTGCTCGGGCCGCAGGATGTGCTGGAGACTGGCAACACTGAGGGATTCGCGCTCTACCGCATGCTCATCGAGCCAGCGAAGTCGCCGCTGTCTAATAATGCCAAGCTCTTTATCATTCCTGACGGCCCTTTGAACACGCTGAATTTCGAGACGCTCCTCGTCCCCGATCCAACGCCACACTACTGGATCGAAGACGTCACCATCGCCGACGCCAGTTCGCTCCACCTGCTTGCCGCCTCGCGCAATGCGCACAAGCCAGCCGAGTCCCTGCTGCTGCTCGGCAACGCGATCGCCCCCAATCCCGACTATCCCGAATTACGCAAAGCCGCCGCCGAAATGGACAGTATCGAGAAGCATTTCCCGGCTGCTGAAGACCACGCCTTCTCCCGCGAGCACGCAACACCCGTCGCCTATCTCTCCAGCAAGCCTGATCAATTCTCGTACATCCACTTCGTCGCCCATGGCACGGCCAGCCGCATCAGCCCGCTCGATTCCGCCATCGTGCTCTCCAAGGCCACCGCCGAAGACGACTCCTTCAAGCTCTACGCCCGCGACATCATCCAGCATCCCTTGAACGCAAAACTAGTCACCATCTCCACCTGCTATGGCGCAGGATCCCGAGCCTATTCCGGCGAAGGCCTCGTAGGACTCTCCTGGGCTTTCCTCCGCGCTGGCGCCCACAACGTGATCGGCGCGCTATGGGAAGTCAGCGACGTCTCCACTCCGCAGCTGATGGACGATCTCTATGCAGGCCTGAAAAAAGGACAGAGCCCCGACTCCGCCCTCCGCGCTGCCAAGCTTTCGCTTCTGCACTCCAAAACGGCGTTTCGCAAGCCGTTCTACTGGGCACCCTTCCAGCTCTACACACGTTCGTAAATGAATGCGTGCAGGCGATTCACGTTACGGTTTCGTCAACGTCCCTTGGCAGGTTTGCCGCCTGCAAGGTCGTATGCTAGCTTCAACTCGGGGTCGTCTCGTCGATGCGGTCTCTATTCCAGAACCACTCGGTGGATCCTCCACCGCCAGCTGAACCTGTGCCAACCGTTTTCCCCGCCATCAACGGGGCAGACATCGCCGCAGTGTTTGTGGGCAAACGCGTTGCCGGTGATTTCTACGACTCTGTCCGCGTGAGTCCCGAGCGCGTACTGTTCGGCCTTCTCGATGTTGCCGGACGCCGCGAAGACAATCGCGCCATTCTCACAGCCGCGCAAGAAATCTTCCGCAGTCTTGGACCCACTCTCTTCTCCGATCCCGACATCAATGAGTCCGACGCCATGACCGAGTTGTGCTTAAAGATGAATCGCGGCCTCATCGATTTCTCGCACCAGGTCCGTTCCTGCCCGGCCTTCATCGCTTGTTATCACGAGCGTTTTGGCACTCTCTGCTACACCAATGCCGGGCACACCCCCGGCCTGCTCCGCGACGGCAAGGGTGTCGTGCCACTCAACTCCACGGGTCTGCCCCTGGGCCTTTTTTCCCATGCCACCTGCGATGCTCCAATCATCGGGATGGAAAAGGGCGCAGCGTTATTGCTCGTTTCGCGTGGTGTTGTGGAGTGCGGATCGCACGACAAACACTGCGATGAGGAATTTGGTCTCGACCGGATCATCGAGCTTCTGGAACAAAAACGCGGGGAGAGCGCCCAAGACCTGTGTGCTTCCATTCTCAACGCCGTAGCTGAATTCAACCGTGAGTCGATCCTGCGCGACGACCGCACCGCCCTGGCCTTCGTCAGAACCGCATGATGCATGATGAAGATCCCGCGCCGGCCTTTTCCGATTGTCGAATCGTTGCCCAAATCCGGTCCCGCCCATCCCCTCCTCTCGGAAGTAAGTAGTAAAATGACAGTAATTGGCCTGACCCACCTCCATGTTCGCAAGCGGAATTGTGGCGGCCTGCTTACACTGACTGGTTAAACACTATGAAGAGACTCTCCCTTGTTCTTGTAGCCTTGGCTTGCCTGCCCGCCCTCGCCGCCGGCCAGGTCGTCGAAGAGATCATCGCTCGCGTCAACAATCAGATCGTGACGCGCTCGGAATACCTGCGCAGCAAAGAGCAGCTCAAAGACGAAGTCAAACAGCAGGATCCGAACAATGCCGACAAAGCTTATGCCGAGCGCGAAAAGGACGTTCTCCGCGATCTCGTCGACCAGCAACTCTTGCTCGACAAAGCTAAAGACATGGGCATCACCGGCGATACCGAACTCATCAAGCAGCTCGATTCCATGCGCAAAGAGATGAAGCTGGAGTCGATGGAGGACCTCGAAAAGGAAGCCGCCAAGCAGGGCATATCCTGGGAAGACTTCAAGCAAAACATGCGCAACAAGATCGTCACCGAGAAAGTAATCCAGGAGGAAGTCGGAGGACACCTCAGCCTCACCAAAGACGAAGAGGAAAAGTTTTATGAGGAACACAAACAGGAGATGGAGCGGCCGGAAGCTGTTGTGCTGAGCGAAATCCTGGTCGCACCGAAAACGCCTGCGCCTTCGACCCCGGCGCCTGATCCAAACGCCGCTCCAGGCGCCGCACCCGCTCAGCCCCAGGTTGACGAAGCCGCCCGCCAAGCCGCCGAGACCGCCGCCGAAGAAAAAGCCAACGATCTGCTCAAGCAAATCCGTGCCGGCGCGACCTTCGAAGACATCGCCAAGAAGAATTCCGATGGCCCTTCAGCCTCGGATGGCGGCACACTGGGCAGTTTCAAGCGCGGCCAGCTTGCCAAGCAACTCGAAGACGAGACTTTCGCGATGAAAGCCGGCGACATCACCAACGTGATCCACACCAAGCAGGGATACGTCATCCTGAAGGTCGTCGAGCACCAGGAAGCCGGCATCCCGCCGATGAAAGACGTCAAGGATAAGATCGATAACGCGCTCTACTACCAGAAGTTGCAACCCGCGCTGCGTGCGTATCTCACCAAGCTCCGCGAAGAAGCGTACATTTTCACCAAACCCGGCTACGTCGACAGCGGGGCCAGCCCGAACCAGACCATGCCGGTGGAAACCGCGGCCGCCAAGGAATCCGACGCCAAGAAACTCAAGAAGAAACACAAGAAGCTGGGCATCCTGTGAGAAGTTGAGGGGTGCCCCATTTCTGCCCGTTTTCTGCGGCAGAAGTGGGGATTCTAGCTCGAAACGTTGGAGAATCCGGCCACCACCGACTCATCCTGCTTTATACTTCCCTCAACCAATGAAGGATTTTTATATTTGCGACTGCAGCCACCACGAAAACAAGATCATCACTTCCACCTTCGTGGTAGTCGCCAAGCAGATCAAACCCAAGAAAACCGGTGAGCCATATCTCGCACTGACCCTCGGCGACCGTAGCGGCCAGATCGAAGCCAAGATGTGGGACAACGTCGATGACGTTCTCGACGCTTTCGAGCAGGATGACTTCCTGAAAGTCAAAGGTCTCATCAATAAATACAAACTTCGTTTCCAGCTCACCATCCACAAGCTGCGCAAGCTTGGTGATTCCGAGATCGACTACTCGGACTATCTGCCGAAGACCACGAAGGATATCGATGAGCTATGGCAGACTCTGGGCAATTTCATCGATTCTTTCCAAAACACCCATCTGAAAGCTCTGGTGCGGGCCTTCATGGCGGATCCTGAAATTGCCGCCGCATATCGCAATGCCCCTGCGGCAAAAACGCTCCACCACGCCTACATCGGCGGTCTTCTCGATCACGTGGTCTCTCTCTTCCGCTCGTGCGATCTCATGTGTCGCAACTATCCCCAGATCAATCGCGATCTTCTGTTAACCGGCGCCTTTCTCCACGACATCGGCAAGATTCATGAGCTCACTTACAATCGCTCTTTCTCCTATACGACAAAAGGTCAGCTTCTCGGGCACATGATCATTGAACTTGAGATGCTGCAGGCGAAACTGCCTTTGATTCCGGAATTCCCCGAGGAGCTCAAAACACTGGTCGAGCACCTGATCATCAGCCATCACGGGCAATACGACTTCGGATCACCGAAGCTACCCATGTTTCCCGAGGCCCTCATGCTCCACTACCTCGATGATCTCGATTCCAAGATGGAGGCCATGCGCGCACATTTCGAACGCGAGTCCGCGATGGATAGCCCGTGGACCAGCTACAACGCCTCGCTAGGAAGGCCACTTTTGAATACCGAAAAATTTCTGACTCCGAAGAAAAGCGCCGCCCCTGCAGAAAAAAGTCCCAGCCCCGAAGAGACGACCTCCAACTCGTCCGACTCCCCCGATCCAAGCCCTGCATTGCCGGGCCTCGTTTCTGAAGTGACAAAGTAGCTCGCAGGCCTCTCTGCTCCGGAGGAGCACGTGCGCACAAGCGCGCGTCCACTCGCTGTTGAACTTTCGTGTCCCCTCCGAGTCTCGGAGTTTCGCCTCCCAACGTTGCCCCATCCCGCCCGGTTTCGGTACATTTGCTGTATCAACCCCGGAGGTTTTTATGCGTGCTCGTCTGATTCCTTTAGCTCTTAGTGTGTACTTGGCGCTGATTGTGCTGGGTTGTACCAGCAAACCCCCCGCTGACACCACTGCTGACAACAGCACGACGTCCGACACCAGCAACGCGAAAGGCAAAGATTCCAAAGAACTTCACGGCACCAAGCACGAGGCAAAGGAAGAGAAGAAGAAAGAGCCGGTTGTAGTCCCGGCGGGAACCGCGATCACCGTCAGCCTCGGATCCGCCATCGGTTCGAAGCTAAGCCAATCCGGGCAAACCTTCACCGGAACGGTCGCCAAGGACATCATGGTGGGCAACGAAGTCGTGATCCCGAAAGGCTCCAATGTTTCAGGAACTGTGACGGATGCGAAGGCGTTGGGTCGCTTCGCGGGTGGCGCATCCCTTCAGGTGCGGTTGGATTCCATCAACCTGAATGGTTATGACTTGCAAGTGCAGGCTTCGACCAAAAGCTTCTCCGCGAAGGGTAAGGGCAAGCGGACAGCCGTAATGGCTGGCGGCGGTGCCGCGCTCGGCGGCATTATCGGCGCGCTGGCCGGTGGCGGAAAAGGTGCCGCGATTGGCGCTGCTGCTGGCGCTGGCGCCGGCACCGGCGGTGCTGCGTTCACAGGAAACAAAGATATTGTTTTGCCCGCCGAGTCCGACCTCACTTTCGAACTCACGCAACCGCTCGAACTGCAACGGATGTAAACTGGAGCGGCTTCATAATTTACTGTATCTCGTTCCTGAATTGTCATCCCGACCGGAGCGTGCCGTTCCCGAAGGGAATGGCACGCGGAGTGGAGGGACTTTGTGTTCCCCGGCGGCTAAACCAGCAACGAAAACGCTGTAAAACACTCTTCATCGCAACGCACTCTCCGCAGAACAGGACCGCCACGCTGCATGCTCGACTTCAACCGCTTCGAAATCCTTACCTTCGACTGCTACGGGACTCTGATCAATTGGGAGGCAGGGATTCTCCCTGTTCTGCATCGCCTCCTTGCGTCGCACGGCAAGAAGGTCGACGATGCTGTGCTGCTCAAAATGTACGGAGATTTTGAGCTGCTGTCGGAGCAGGGCGAGTTTCATCCCTATCGCACAGTGCTGGAATCCGTGGTACGGCGCTTGGGAGCCAACCTCGGATTCAGCCCCACCCCTGATGAATGCGCTTCATTGCCCAACTCTCTTCCGTCCTGGCAGCCTTGGCCCGACACAGTTGCGGCACTCCAGCGCCTGAAAACCCGTTTTCGTCTCGCGATCGTTTCCAATGTCGATGATGATCTGTTCGCCACGACACGTCCAAAGCTCGGCGTGGAGTTTGACGAAGTGATCACCGCCCAACAGGCCCGGGCCTACAAGCCGTCGCTGAAGATGTTTGAGCTTGCGTTGAGTCGGGTCAACGCACCAGCGCACCGGGTGCTGCATGTTGGCCAGAGTGTCTATCACGATGTCGTTCCCGCACAGGCCTTGGGCTTGGCGACAGTCTGGGTAAACCGTCCTTCCGCTCGTCCTGGAGTCGGCGCCGTGAAAGCGGCCGAGGCCCAGCCGGATCTGACAGTAACCGCCCTCGCGGAGTTAGCGGAGGCGGCGATCCCAGCGTAGAGATTCGTATCAGGGCACGCTCGCAAGCCGTTGCAGAAAAAGCGAGGATTCCTGCCAGGGCTTCGTGGAGGATTCGTATCAGGGCATCGCTTTAGCGATGCCGCAAGCCACGTATTTTTAATATGCCCCTTTTAGGGGCTGCGATGTGGATATTGCTCTTTTCGCAACGCCTTCAGGCGTGCCGCAATCAGATCGTGATCGGGCTGGCTTCAGCCGCTGAGTGCGTTTGTGCAAGAGCCGCCCTTCAGTGCCGCGTTGTCTAGAGATTGACGGGCAGCTTTAGAACTTTCTTCTGGATCGCCCACATCACGAGTTCCGCCTTGTTGTGCAGACCCAGTTTCCGCATCAGGTTGAATTTGTGAGCATCTACGGTTTTCGCACTCAGGCCCAGGAAGTCAGCCACAGAGCGCACAGTCCTGCCTTCCGCCAAGAGCTTCAGCACCTCGCGCTCGCGCGTTGTCAGGAGGCGTTTGCGTCTCCGTAATTTTTCTTGTTTATCGCCAATAGCTTGAGACGGCATTTCGTGGACCGCCCCATTCCCGTAGTGCGCTTTCCGCACCATCTCTACCAGTTGCTCCGCAGAAGTCTGACGGACCGTACAGCTGATCTCCTCGGCGGCTGGCGCGTCCTCCATATGCATCGTAAGGAACAACACGTTGCTCTGCGGAGATTCGTGGAGAATGAGAATTTCAGTCTGCTCGGCCGCGCACTGGAACATACGAGCGTCAGCAATCACGATCTCCGGCCGATGCTGGGCCACCCGCTGCAGCGCTTCGGCAACTGTTCCTGCCTCGCCCACGATCTCCATGTCGGGTTCGTCTTCCAGCAAGCGTCGTAATCCCTGTCGCAACAACACGTGGTCGTGCACCAGGACACAACGAATTCGTTGCTTCCTAAAAAGTGTTTCTCGCTGGATCTGTGCGTGGGGGCACACAGTTCCTCCTTTGTGCGGCCAGAGATTGCGCTGCGGCGCGGGTTCGGTTTGACCCCGGCGGTGAGGGTAAATCGATGCTCTATTGTAACCGTTGTTGGAATACTGTGGCTTCCAAAAAATCCCCCTGCCCATCTTGATTAGTACGATCCTCACCTGCCTTGTCGTCCGCGCCGCTTTCATTCGCGAGCGAAGGATTCGAGCGGTCCCGCGAACTTGCTCTTGGTTGTCCTTCGCGACCCTTCGTGACCTTCGTGGTCCACGAATTTGGTACACCACCGTGCCAGAAATCGCACCTCTGGCGCGCCTCACTATCATTTACAATCGAGCGTTTATGCTGCGATATTTCACAGCCGGGGAATCGCATGGCGAGGCTTTAGTCGCCTTTCTCTCCGGCGTGCCCGCGGGCCTGAAGATTGATCAGGCATTCCTCGACCGCGAACTTTGGCGCCGCCAGCAAGGTTACGGCCGCGGTGGACGCATGAAGATCGAGCGCGACACCGCTCACATCCTCTCCGGCGTCCGACATGGATTGACCATCGGCTCGCCCATCTCCATCCAACTCGAGAACCGCGATTGGAAAAACTGGCAGGAATCGTTGCCGGTTGGCGATGGCGATCCCGCAAAGCATAAGCGTGTCGCCTCTCCCCGTCCCGGCCATGCCGATCTCGCGGGAGCACTGAAATACAACTTCACCGAAGCGCGTTACGTGCTGGAACGAGCCTCAGCCCGGGAATCCGCCGCCCGTGTTTCCCTGGGCGCCATCGCAAAACTCTTTCTCCGCGAATTGGGAATCGACGTCCTCAGCCATGTTGTCACGACGGGCAGCGTGACGCTCGCTGAGCAGGTGCCGTGGGAAAGAATTCGTGCGCTATGGGACAAAGATGAAGTCCTCCTCAATTGCGCCGATCCCGAAATCGAGCAGCGCATGAAAGAGGAAGTGGACAAAGTCCTGAAAACCGGAGATTCGCTCGGTGGAGTCTTTGAAGTCCTCGCGCACAACGTCCCGCCAGGCTTGGGTACGTATGTTCAATGGGACGAGCGCCTCGATGCCATGCTCGCCGCCGCGGTCATGTCACTGCAAGCGGTGAAGGCTGTAGAAATCGGCGCTGGTGTGGCTGCAGCCTTCGCGCCCGGATCCACGGTGCACGACGAAATCGGCTACACCGCCACCTCGGGATTCACCGCGTTCTCGCGCACCCGCAACAACGCAGGAGGCATTGAAGGCGGCGTCTCCAATGGCGAGGAGATCCGTGTCCGCGGATATCTCAAGCCGATCTCCACGCTGAGGCGTCCGTTACAGTCAGTCGACTTTTCCACGCGTGAGCCCGTGAAAGCAGCCTATGAGCGCTCCGATGTGTGCGTAGTTCCCGCAGCCGGAGTCGCAGCGGAAGCTATGGTCGCTTTGACACTCGCCCGCTGTGCGCTCGAGAAGTTTGGGGGCGACTCAATGACCGAGACTTTGCGCAATTTCCAAGGCTACTGCCAGCAACTGAAAAATTACTGATGATTTATCCCATCGTGAAGTATGGCAACCCGGTTCTGGAACGACCTGCAGACACCGTCACAGTTTTCGATGAAGAACTCAAGAAACTCATCGAAGACATGTTCGAATCTATGTACGCGGCCCACGGTGTCGGCCTGGCCGCCCCGCAGATTGGCTTCAGCAAACGGATCGCCGTGGTCGATGTCACGTTCAAGGAAGATCCCGAGGCCAAGCTCGTGCTCATCAACCCTGAAATCGTCCACACCGAGGGAAAGCACACCCAGAGCGAAGGATGCCTTAGCGTCCCCGACTTTCGCGAAAACGTCACGCGCCCGAACAAAGTCACTGTTCGTGCCCAAGACGCAAACGGCAAGACCTTCGAGAAGACGGGGGAGGACTTGCTGGCGCGTGCCTTTCTGCACGAGACCGATCATCTCAATGGCAAGCTCTACATCAGCCACCTCAGCGCCCTGAAACGTGATCTCATGAAGCGCAAAATCCGCAAGCTGATGAAGGCGGGAGAGTGGTAGAAATTTTGTAATTGGGTAATTTGGTAATTGTGTAATTGAGAGTTCTTATCAGGCAGTGCTTTTACGCATCGCCCATGAACTCAAGGTCGCCCACTAGGTACCACGCGAGATTTTCAATTACCCAATTACTCAATTCCCCAATTACTCAATGGCATTTGATCTCATCTTCTGCGGCACTCCGCGCTTCGCTGTCCCCACGCTGGAAAGGCTGGTCGCAGCCGGCCACCGGGTGCAGCTTGTCGTAACTCAGCCCGATCGCCCCAAAGGACGCGGCCTCGAACTCGTTGCGTCTCCTGTCAAAGAATCTGCGATCAAGCTGAACCTTCCGATCATTCAGCCGGACCGCATCAAAAGCAACGAAGAGTTCCGCTCGGAGCTGGACCGCCTCAAGCCCGACGCGATCATCGTAGTCGGCTATGGCCGCATCATTCCGCAATGGATGCTCGACTTGCCAAAACACGGCAACCTCAACCTGCACGCGTCACTTCTTCCTAAGTACCGGGGCGCCGCCCCCATCCAGTGGGCGATTGCGCAAGGTGAAACCGTCACCGGTGTAACCACCATGCGCATCGATGCAGGCCTCGACACCGGCGACATTCTCCTGCAGAAGGAACTGCCGATTTCTCCCGACGATACCTCCGAAACCCTCGCGCCGCGTCTGGCCGAGATTGGCGCAGAACTGATGATTGAGACCTTGCGTGGGCTCGAAGAAGCAACCCTCGATCCGACGCCACAGGAGAACTCGCAAGCCAGTTTGGCCCCCATTCTGAAGAAAGATGATGGCCTGATCGATTTCTCCCGCTCGGCGATGGAGATCCACAACCGCCTTCGCGGCTTCCAACCGTGGCCCGGCGCATACACGAAATTCCGCGGCAAGAATCTCCAGGTTCTAAAAGCGAAGCCTGCCAGTCTGAGCGTGCCTCCGGCTGAGTTGCGCGTCGAAGGCGACCGTCTCTTCGTGGGCTGCGGTCAGAACACGTCCCTGGAACTCCTCGAACTGCAACTCGAGGGGAAGAAGCGAACGCCGGCGCACGCCTTCCTGCAAGGCTACCACCCTAAGGCAGGCGAGGCGTTAGGTACGTAGCTCTGGTGCGGGCGACTTTCGCCTCAACGCGCACAGCCCTACAATCAGGTTGCATGCCCGTTTCTCCCGCGCGCGCAGCTGCGTTTGACGTTCTTCTCCGGATCGAGCGCGAATCCTCTTACGCTTCCGAACTGCTTCACTCGTCCGCGTATACAAACCTATCGGGCCCGGATCATGCACTCACAACAGAATTAGTCATGGGCGTATTGCGCTGGCGCTCGCGCTTGGACGATGAGATCGCGCAGGCATCCTCGCAACCGATCGGCAAACTGGATCTAGAGATCCTGATTGCGTTGCGGATGGCCCTGTACCAGGTCCGGTGGCTTAGCCGGGTTCCGCAGCGTGCCGCCGTCAACGAGAGCGTCGAGTTGGTGAAGCGGGCCCGCAAGCGGTCCGCGGCCTCGTTCGTCAATGCCGTCCTCCGAAAATTGGCGCAAGCGCCGATCGGTCGCACGCCGCAGCAAGAGATGGATTCGCCACGAGCGCTGGCTTCTGCGTACGCCCACCCGCTTTGGCTCGTGGAACGCTGGATTGGTGCTTACGGTCTTGCCGCAGCGAAGAACATCTGCGAGCACAACCAGACGATCCCTGACACCGCAATCCGTCTTCGAACGGCAATCGCCGAGGAAGATCTCGCGCGTGCGGGAATCAATCTTCAGCCCGGATATCTTCTGACATCCGCTCGCCGCGTAATCGCTGGTGATGTCACGAAGACCGAAGCGTTCCGCCAAGGCGAAATCATCATCCAGGACGAGGCCTCCCAGCTTGTCGCAACCCTCGTCGGAAATGGGCATCGGATTCTGGACTGCTGCGCCGCCCCCGGCGGCAAGACTCTGCTCCTTGCCGACCACAATCCAGCCAGCTCGATTACTGCCATCGACCTTCACCCTCATCGCGCCCGCTTGTTACGGAAGTTGCTGGATCGTGCCAAACCCACCGCGCACATTCAGGTCGTCGCGGGTGATGCTCGCCGTCTCCCGCTTGCTGTTCCGTTCGACGCCGTTCTTGCCGATGTGCCTTGCTCGGGAACCGGCACCCTAGCGCGCAATCCCGACATCAAGTGGCGGCTCACACCGGAGGATCTGCGCGAACTGCAGGAACGCCAGAACGTAATCCTCGCATCTGCGCTTGCTCAGCTCGCACCGAAAGGCCGTCTCGTCTACTCAACCTGTTCGCTGGAGAAAGAAGAAAACGAAGACCTCATTCATCACGTTCTAGATGGGAATCCAGATTTCCGTTTAGTCGATTGCCGCGTGGAACTCGAGCTCTTGCAGGCAGCAAGAGAACTCGCTTGGCCCGATCCATCTTCACTGGTGAACGGCCCTTACCTTCGTACGATCCCGGGCGTACATCCCTGCGACGGTTTCTTCGCGGCCATCCTGGAAAGGAACAGTTAGGACGTTCGAACGTTCTCGCGGGTCGCCTCGCCTTTAGCGCACTTCGAAACTAACCGCGGTTCCTCCCACCACTTTCTGTCCAACTGCCGGCGATTGCGACACAATGATGCTGGCTGGCGAGGGCTGCGCGGGCGCGGCGGTTTGAGCAGGTGGAGCAACCGGAAGCGTAACCGCCGGCAGCACGCCTGTGTCGGTGGTTGCGCTAGGCGCGGGGGCCATCGTCACATTGCCCAGTTTGAATCCAGAATCCATCAACGTCCGATTCACGCTGCCCAGCGGCTGTCCGACAAAACTCGGCATCACAAAAACCTGCGGTTCCGCAGCAGTAGTGAGCAGCAAGCTGACCTTCGGCGCGAGAACCTGTGTCGCGTTGGCTGGAGGACTCTGCGCCAGCACCTGGTCAGCGGGAATTCCCTGTGCTTCGACTTGCGCCACCGTCGCTAAATCCAGCCCGCGTCGACGGATATTTAATTCGGCAGCGTGCTCGCTCTCCCCGGTTACATCAGGAATCGCTACACGCGTCGGTCCGAGACTCTGCGCCACGCGCACCTGCCAGCCGCGACGCACTTTCGTTCCCGGCATCGGCAGCTGCGACATGATTCTTCCCTCTGGGATCTGCGGGCTGTAGTATTGGCGCTCGATGGTAAGCTGCAGCCCCAGCGCGGAAAGAGTCCGCTCCGCCTCAGCCGGAGTCACTCCGACGAGCGGCGGTACGGCTACTTCCTGTCCATGGATGGCCAGTCGCATCGCGGTTAACCCGGAGAGAAGGGCAACGATCACGAGCACCAAGGCCAGCATCGCAAATCGGATTGCGGATCGCATCTGCGGTTGAGAGCGGTTGCTAAATTATACGGAACGAAAGCTGTGTATGAGCGATGAGCAATAAGCGAGAACTGCGACGCCTCGGGTTTGCGAGAAATCTTTTTCGTATCACGCTGCGTAAAATCTTAGATTTAAAAGACTTACGGCATTCGCATCCTGCTCATTGCCCGCAAAATCTTGAGCGCCTTGGACTTACACGCAAAATATTGTAAAAGAATGACTTACGGGAACCGGGACTAACCCAGCATCCGGGGCTTTGCGTCTCTGCCATGATCGGATATTTCGCCTGTGGAGGGTTAGGACTTGCGTCACAGCGGGCTGAAAATTTCTGCGGAAATTCCTTTGGGAGCGGCCCCAGCGGATGCGTCTTACGTATGAGCCGCTTAGACGTATAGAGCGATCTGCCGGACAGTTTATCCCTTGCCTGCCGCCGCGGCACAGCGGATGGGATCGACATCCCAAAGTTGGACGTCTCTCGACAGGTTTTCGACTCCGACCTCGCCCTGCATCTCGCTTCCAGGCTTTCCGAGCCAGACCACCCGAAACTGCGCCTGTAAACCCTGATACTGCAGATCAATGACCATGCCGGGCCGCAGCTGTATCTTCACTCCCTGCAAGGTTGCGCCGCGCCCGCTGATCGTCCGGAGGCTGGCGTTTTGCGTGAATGGGCGGGTGTTGGCGTCCACGCCCCAGATTTTTACGGGAAGTTCAACGGAGATGCGCTGCTGCCGGCGGCGATCCATCTCGCCATGGTAGTCGAGGCAACGTTCGGAAACACAGGTAACTGCGGTCACTACACCGAAGTACCACCCTTGCCCGATATGGCGTTGCACGACATGTCGTGTGATACCATATCCGCTGTGAGGAGGTGCGTATGTCGCGCTTGAAACGGTGGACTTCGAGAATCGTTGCCCCGCTCTTCGCACTGGTGCTGCTGATGTTGGTGGCAGGTTTCACCTACGAACAGATTGGCAGAACCCAGGACGCCAAGCAGCTTCCCGCGCGAATCGGACAAGCGATCGACGTAGGCGGCCGCACCATGAATCTCTACTGCTCGGGCAACGGGACGCCGGCGGTCATTCTCGAAACGGGCGGCAATGAGCCGGGATACGCGTGGGGTGGCGTCCCAGCAAAAATCGCGGCCTTCACCCGTACGTGCTGGTACGACCGTGCTGGAGTAGGTTGGAGCGATCCCCCCTCGTCTCCGCGAACGAGTGCCAGTGTTGCGAGAGATCTGCACGAAATGTTAACGCGCGCTGGAGTGCCGCCACCCTACGTGATGATGGGTGGGTCGGTGGGAGGCGAGTATGTTCGCATCTACACGGCGCGCTATCCGGCGGACGTAGCGGGCTTAGTGCTGTTGGATTCCGCGGTTCCGGATATGCGTGAGCCCGAGTTCACGTTAGCACCCGTAAATCGTATCTCGGGCAGCACCAGGCACCTGATCTGCATGGCTCTACCCGCAGTGACGCGATTTGGGATAATTCGATTCGTGGCGAGCCGGGAGCGCCGGCCCCCTCCGCCCGATTTCACCCCTGAGCAAAGCAACACATTAGCGAAACTCGAAGCGCAGCCCAAGGCGTATGAGACGGATATGCAGCAGGCATGCGCCGCAACCGATGAAGGCAGAGTCGTTCCAAGGACCGGGGGCGGCAATCCCGATATCGACAGCGCTGCGCGGAACGCCGGCACCCTGGGTGACCGCCCCTTGCTCGTACTAACCGCCGGAAGGTATTGGGCTCCTCCCGGCTTTGAAAAGGAAGCGGCGGAGTATCACGAGATTTGGGTACAGCAATTGCAAGCCAGCCTTGTGCAGCTTTCAACGCGCGGAGAGCAGATTGTCGTGGATGCGCATCACGATATGGCGGAAGCGCCCGAGGCGGTGGTCGCCGCGGCACGGCGGGTGGTAGATGAGATACGGGCGCAGAAATGACGTAGGCGCGCCACGAGACGCTGACCATATGCCGCACAACCATCCAAAACGCATATCCGGTACGTCCGTAACTTCCGCGCGGCAATCCGGTCCACTAACCTAGGCGCGAGTCGCGCTTGGGGAGGATTCTGGTATGGGTAACCGTCGTGGGCTTTGGATCTGGGCGTGCCTGCTGCTGGCGGCCGGCATTTTCTGGGGTGTCGGGCAAGCCGTGGGCCCGAGCAGCGGGGACACGGAGCTTCGGAAAACACTGGAAGCCCTGAAGCAGGTCAAAACCTTTCGCGGCGCCTATATCGCGAGCGCGTCGAGCTCTCATTCGGAAAGAATCTGGGAGGTGGATTGCAACCGGGTCATCGTCCACCAGCAATCCCACGATTCGCAATCCAACACCGAATCTCCTTTCGACATGAAAGAAGAAGAGTTTCTGGTAGACGACCAGAGGTACATCCGTGACAGCAACGGATCCTGGGAGAATGCCGGGTACGCAGGCGACCGCGATACCGCCAAGTGGTATTGCCAAAGCCTGGCTGGTGGCTCCGCCGGCGAACTGCTGCCGGACGTTTCCATCATGCTGAGCCACGCCATCATGCACAAGGGTGACAAGAAGACGGTGAACGGGACTCACTGCCGGGAGTGGAAGTTCGAGATCGTTACTGCGCTCTCTTCCCGGCCAGGCTCGGTGTGCCTCGGTGTGGACGATCATCTGCCATACGAGATGACCATGGACGGCGGCCGCTATTCCTACTCCGATTACAACCGCCCCATTCCGCTCGACGCGCCCCAAGCCGCCGTGCAGCCCGCACGTTTGCCTGAGGAATCGAACTGACAGCGCTGGCCGGCAGGCGACTGGAAGAGAAATTTTCGATGAGGTTGTCTCTCAGAACGTTTTCGCGGAATCGAGCAGGATGGTGACTGGCCCGTCGTTCACCAGCTCGACCTGCATCATTTCCTGGAAGCGGCCGGTTTCGCAGCGCAGGCCTGCTGCTTGAATCTGTTGTACGAAGAATTCATAGAGCCGCCGAGCATGATCTGGCGAGGCCGCCGCATCGAACGAGGGACGCTTGCCGCGGCGCACATCGCCGTACAAAGTAAATTGCGAAACCGCCAAGACGCTGCCGCCCACCTCCTGCACGCTGCGGTTCATCTTGCCGTCGTCGTCTTCGAAGATGCGAAGGCCCGCGACCTTTTCCGCGAGATAAGTTGCGTCCGCTTCCGTATCTTGGTGCGCGACTCCGAGCAGCACGAGCAAGCCCAACCCGATTTCTCCGCTCGTCCAATCGCTTACCGTAACTTTGGCGCGGCCTACGCGCTGTACGACGGCACGCATGACTTCTCCCAACTTCTTGCTCAACCTTATTTGCTCAACGCCGATTCGTGACCCGCTACACATTGCCAGCGGCCGTCGCGGTACACGTAGACGTCGGTAAACCGCACGCGCGCCAGAACCTTTCCCTGTGGATCCGTCGCGGTGGCCAACCCGCGGATGTATCCGAAATCGCCGTGCACCTGTGGACGCAATTCGGTGAGCTCCTCACGAACCGGGCGCGGCTTCGCGGCTTTGGTCAACGTTGTGGCACGGTCGGTCAGAGCGCCGTCTGGACCGGCATCCTCAAATTCATCGGCCAGGATGCAATCCAAAGCCGCACGATCTGCCCGCTCCAGGGCCCGTGCCCACGTTTGCTCCGCTCGTACAAGAGCGCTGCCATCTTTTGATTGTTCCGTCAGACAAGGCGCCGCATATGCGAGTGGGCTGAGAACAAGGGCTAGCCATATGTATTTCACAGTGGGCTCCGGTGGGATGAAGCAACATCATACTCCGCGGCCGTTTGACCCCAGCAACGGACTGCCTTTAGGATTTAATTGTGTACATCCGATTCAACCGTGGCCTCGCCCCCACAGGCATGGCCCTTCCTTTACACTAATTCAGCGAGACAATTACACTACTCAATTCGCCTAATTCGTACAGCAGTGCGTGAAAGTTTAGTGGGCAACAGCCCGCAAGAAGCTGAGATTGCGCAACTTGAGCACAGAATTCAAATCTAATGCAGGCAAGCGAGGAGACACATGGCAGCCGTTGACGAGAAGGTAAAACAAATTATTGTGGAGCAGTTGGGAGTGGATGAGGGCGAAGTCACTGCGAGCGCGTCGTTTGTAGATGACCTGGGCGCCGATTCGCTGGACACCGTTGAGCTCGTCATGGCCTTTGAAGAGGCCTTCGATATCGAGATCCCGGATGAGGATGCCGAGAAGATCCGCACCGTGCAGGACGCCGTCGACTACATCGGCAAGCACGCCAAGGCGGGCAAATAATTGACTCGCAGGGTCGTAGTCACAGGCCTTGGGCTGATCTGTGGTGTAGGGAATTCCACCGAAGTTGTGTGGAAGGCCTTGCTCGCCGGAAAGAGCGGCGTCGGCCGAATTACCGGCTTCGACGCCAGCAATTTTGCCTGCCAGATCGCAGCCGAGGTCAAAAACTTCGATCCGCTGAACTACATCGAAAAAAAAGAAGTCAAGAAGATGGCGCGCTTCATCCACATGGCGATTGCCGCGTCGGATGAAGCGATGAAAATGTCGGAACTCAAGATTACGCCCGAGAACGACGAGCGGGTGGGCGTGCACATCGGATCGGGGATCGGCGGTTTCGACATCATCGAGCGCGAACATTCTGCGCTGATCGAAGGCGGGCCGCGCAAAATCTCTCCTTTCTTCATTCCTTCGGCCATCATCAATCTCGCCGCCGGTCAGGTGTCGATGCGCTACGGCGCCAAGGGGCCGAACGAGGCCACGGCGACGGCGTGCACGACCAGCGCTCATTCCATTGGCGACTCCTTCCGGATCATTCAGCACAACGATGCTGACGTGATGATCGCGGGCGGCTCGGAGGCGGCAATCACGCCTATGGGTGTTGGCGGGTTCGCCGCCATGCGCGCGCTCTCGACTCGCAACGATGAGCCTGAGAGGGCCAGCCGCCCGTGGGACAAAGACCGCGACGGATTTGTGATCGGCGAGGGCGCCGGCATCATGATTCTCGAAGAGTTAGAGCATGCCCGCAAACGCGGCGCTCCGATCCTGGCTGAGATTGCCGGCTACGGAATGTCAGGCGATGCGTACCACATGACGCAGCCCGCGCCCGAGCACGCAGGCGGCTTCCGCGTGATGCGCAATGCCGTCCGCGATGCCAAGGTCGAACCGAAGGTCGTGGGATATGTCAACGCCCACGGCACCTCGACTCCAATTGGCGACACGCTCGAGGCCCACGCGATCCGCAATTTCTTCGGGGATCACAAAGTCGCAGTCAGCTCGACCAAGTCCATGACGGGACATCTACTCGGTGGCGCAGGCGGCCTGGAGGCGGGAATTACGGTGCTTGCCCTGCGCGATCAGATTCTGCCTCCGACGATCAATCTGGAGAACCCGGAGCCGGATACGGCGGGGATGGATCTTGTTCCGAACCATGCGCGTAAGGCCGAAGTCGAATACGCGATGTCGAACTCGTTCGGATTCGGTGGCACGAACGGCGCGCTGCTGTTCCGCCGCTGGAGAGAATAGCTCCGCCTATAAAAATGTAGGGACAGCCGCCTTCGGCTGTCCCCGTTTTGCAGTTGAACTACGCTGTTCCCGACAAGGGTCCGCTAAGCCACTTTCCCCAGCACCGGTTGTGTGCAGTGCGAGCAGCGCTTGGCTTGGATGGGGATCTCGCTCAGGCATTCCGGGCATTTCTTGGTCGCGGCTGCGGCCGGCTTCTCTTCTTTGTGCATGTGCGCCACCAGCCAATTCACTGGCAGCACGACAAAGAAGTACACGGCTGCGGCGATGAGCAGGAACGAGATGCCGGCGTTGATGAATTCTCCGATCAGGAAGTCGCTGCCGCGAAACTGAAACTTCAAGTTGGAAAAGTCCGGCAACTTGACGATCGCGCCGATAAGAGGCGTGAGCAGGCCTTTGGTCAGCGAGCTTACGACGCCACCGAAGGCAGCACCAATTACGACACCGACAGCCATGTCCACAACATTTCCACGAAGGATAAACTTTTTAAAGCCATCTAACATGACGCCCTCCAAATTGAAGTGCGGCCACTCTAAGGCAGCGGGGGCGCAAGGTCAAGAGGGCGCGGGGACCGGCTGACGGCTCTGCGCCTAGCTTGGGCTTCGGTGCCGTCTGCAGCGCTGGTAGAATTCGTGATCCTTTATGCGTGTCACTTTTTTTAGCGCCTTTTCTGCAGCTACCGCTACGTCGGAACAGTATTCGGAAAAAGAGAAAACTCTGAGCGTAAGCCTATACTTTTGGTAAGCCTCCAACCACTTGTTGATCGGGAACATCTCGCCCACCTTGACGGGATATGCACCGTCGGATTCGCCTATCAGCTCATCCATGCCTTCAAATGCAGGAACCCATGGAACATCGAACCACACTCCTGCCCGCCTGCATGCCGATTTTGCATCGGATTCGTCTTTCAGCTCGGTCCGCCTCCGCATCAGTTCGGTTCCCACGATTGTGTCGAGTTCGTCGAGAACACCTTCCTTGGCATCGTCATCTTCGAGCTTCGAAAAGAAGTCCGTCAGGTACGTGTCATGGGGCTCCTCGGCGGTTGGACTAATCTCGTACACCACGCGCGGCAGAAGTCTATTTACGAGCCGGTAGGAAGCCTCACGTATTTCTTTGTTGTCTGAGCCAAGAAAATTGGCTCCCTGGAGGGACGTGTCGTCGAGGTCCAGAAACAGGGGGACAATCTCCTCGTCCTTTTTCCCACCCCTCGGTCGCTTTTGCTTCTTTTTCCATGCAATTGTGTCAATGGGGTACGGCGCCTGCCAGTTTCGAAGAACTCTCAACAGGAGCCTTTCGAACATGCCCTCAGCGGCTCGTACTTTCTGATGCTGATAGATATAACTGGTTAGCATCAGCTTGCAAATGGTGATTTGTTCAATCGTGTTCATTGACCGCTTTGGGAGTCGTAGCCTGTAGGAAAAGAAATACGGATATTTTTCGTTTGGATCAGGGTCGTGCTTAGACGGAAGAGGATCGACGTTCCGGTAGAGCCTCTCGAGTTTTCCCGTCGCGTCATCGTACAACTTCAATTTTGGTAGATGGACCGTCGAGAGATATCTGTCCAAGTCGTACCGGAGGGGGAGGCCTGCTGAGATGGCGTCTCGCAGCAAGTAATCCAACTTGTCGGCGTCGAAGCCGGACGAGATGATGTCTCCCATAAAATGTTGCCACGGATGCCTTGACCGACCCAAGATGAGGAGCGAGACGTTCTCCATGTCAAGATCGCCATCGTATTCCCCCGTCAGGTCGGGTGCTTTCATGAGCTTTGCCTTCGCTCTCGCCAGCAGGCTGCCTAGACCCTCCGTCTTGCTGAGGCAGTAAGAAAGGACCTCCCCTGCTTTCTTCTTGGCAGCGGCGATTTCGCTTAGTTCCGCTGCGGCACTTTTCAATAGCTGCAGCTCTCCATAAACCCTCTCGGACGCGTGACTCAGTAGGCTGTGGCCCGTGTCGTGTAATAGAGCGGCCAATCTGAGCTCTTGGCGCCAGCGCGAAACAGCGTCTTCGAACTTCTCTTTTGGCGCTAGATGTCCCGATATTTCCTCAAGCCTTCCCGCATACCGTAAGGCAATTGCATCAAACACCCGCGTCGCCACAGTCACGACACCCAGTGAGTGCTCGAACCTGCTGTGCCTCGCCGATGGATAGACGTAGTAGGCGAGACCAGTCTGATGAATTCTGCGGAGCCTTTGAATGATCGGCGAATCAATGATTACGAGCTCACGCCATGAGAATTTGTTGGTACCCCAAATCGGGTCGTGCACGTCCTTGAAGGGCCTAAGATCTGTGAACGGATGGGAGGGCTTGCTGCCGAAGAAGGCGGGATGTGCTGTCTTGAGATGTTTGTCGAGTAAGCTGGTTACTTTTTCGAGGTACATCTAACGTCGGTCCTCACTTCGTGAGAGAGGAAAACGATTCCTCTGCCAAAGTCGCCGCATGCTCCACAAACTTAAGCTGGCCCTTGGACAACTCTCCCACTTGTGAGTACCACAACTTCTGTAGTCCTTCGCTCAGTTCCATCTTCTTGTACGAAGGATTAGAAACGCCTACACAGCCGGTCACGTGTAATAGCTGAAGGTACCGCGAAAGATCTTTACTTTTCGGAAATGGTCCTCCCCAGTCGAATATCAACCGATTCAGGAACTCCGGCTTTCCCGGGTAGTCCTCCTCCTGCAAGCGATGCAAGAGGACATGCCACCGCTCCTCGTCTTTGAACGGCATGGGCGTGTCTTTCCTGCTGAGGAGAGCCGCCAAGTACTTCACGAATTCACCCAGGGTCATCTGTGTTTTTGCCATGGGCACCTCAATCTTGAGACCGGGGATTCTAACAGGAACACTGCTCCCGGTGTCATGTTGTACTCATTTGAGTACAACCGTACTCCACTTATCCCGCAATTATCTGGACAAGTCAAGTGCAATCTGTTGATATCGTACGTATTTGAGTACACAGATGATGGCTGCGTTCCAACTCGGCGAGCAGATTAGGGCGATTCGGTCGCAGCGGGGTTTCAGCCTAAGGAAGCTGGGCGAACTCGCGGGGATACCTTGGACGACAATCGAAGGCTATGAAGAAGGGGGGAGGAAGATTCCGGCTGACAACTTCCTACGCATCGCTGACGCACTCGATCATCACACTTTTGAAGTGGATGGATATAAATTCACGGTTGGACGATCTGACAAAGTGCTGACAATACTAGCCGCAAGCGAACAACTGAAATTGGAATTCTTCAAGGAATATGACTACTCCAAGGCCTCTGTGAGGATCGGCCCCGGCAAGATCACAGTATCCTTCGACGGAATAGGCCCCTCGGCACAGTCAGAGCCCGAGGCCGTGGCAACTTAGCCTCAGATCCGCATCGGCATGACGATGTAGCGGTACTTGTAGTCGTCCCCTTCGGCGGGGCGAAGCTGGCCGGCGGATTGAGGATCTTTGAGTTCCAAGCGAACTTCCGCGCTCCCCGCGGCTTTCAGGAAATCCACCAGGTACTGCGCATTGAAGCCGATGGTGAGCGCGTCGCCAGTATAGGCCGGGGCTTCGATCGAATCCTCGGATTCGCCCGCTTCGGTCGACGACGCCGAGATCTTCACTTCACCCTTTTCCAGACGTAATCGTACCGCGCGCGACCGTTCATCGGCGAACTGCGCCACACGGAGAATCGCCGCGTTCAATTCGTCGGCGTTTAGCGGAACGATCTTGCTGTTGTCCTTCGGCAGAACCGCTTCGAAGTTGGGGAACTGTCCGGTCAGTTGCCGCGAGGTCAACAAGCGCGATCCAATGCGAAAGAACAGGGTCGATTCATCCTTGGCGAACTCAACGCTCTCGGCATCCGTGGAATCGAGCAGCGACTTCAGTTCGTCCATGGCCTTCTTCGGCACCAGGGTCTTCATTTCGCCCGACACGCCATCAAACTTCTCGCCGTTGCGCTCGCAATGCGCCAGCCGATGGCCGTCCGTCGCAACCATGGTGATCGATTCCGGCTTAAGCAGCATTAAGGCGCCGTTCAGGGTATAGCGCGATTCTTCGTTCGAGATTGCAAAGCCAGTTCTTGCGATCAAACCCCGCAGCGCTTGCGCCGGGATCGTAACCGCGCCAGCGGTGGGAAACACCGGAAGGCTGGGGAAATTCGACTTCGCCATGCCAACCATCTTCGTGTTCGACCGCCCGCAGCGAATACTGACCCAGTGGTTCTCAAGCACCTTAATGGTGATGTCGGCGTCGGGTAGCAGTTTGACGTAGTCGTGAAGCTTTCTGGCGGGGATGGTGCAGGAGCCTTCTTTCTTCACTTTGGCACTACATGACGTGCGCAAGCTCAGATCCAGATCAGTAGCGGTCAGCGAGAGCCGGTCTCCGGCAGCCTCAAAGAGGTAATTGGAAAGAATCGGAATCGTAGTCTTGCGCTCGACCACGCCCTGTGTGGCGGTCAACTCACGCAGTAATTCAAGCTTGCTGACCGTGATCTCCATGGTTCCCGCGGCAACAGCGGCTTCCACCGGCATAATCCTTCTCCCCGAAGCGACTCGCTACTTCTGTTTCTAACCTTATATCAAATGCAAAACCTATAAAACCAGCAGTAACAGTAGGGGCGGTGCAGAAGTGGAAATCCGGGGCAACTCGCCTATTGTCACCGGGTTCCGTTTGAACCCCTCATGTTGGAAATCGGTCTCGAATCCTGCTGACCAGCATCTAAAGCTCGGACCCTCTTTCGATTTCCTTCCTGCCTTGCACAGCTTCCACATCTCATTCACAGCGGAGGTGAAGGAAGACCCGGCTGCTTGGTGGAAAACTCAATCATCCGCGCGATTCATCCGCCTAATTGCTCGGTCAATTTATTGACCAGCCTGTTTAAATCTTTGTCGTTCTTGCGGAGCTCTTCAATCTTCTCGACCGAATGCAGAACAGTCGTGTGATGCTTGCCGCCGAACTGGCGTCCAATCTCAGGAAGCGACGCTTCGGTCAGGTGCTTGGCCAGGTACATCGCAATCTGGCGCGGGTAGACGATGGCGCGCGAGTTGTTCTTGGCCTTGATCTCAATCAACCTCAGGCCGAACTGCTCGGCGACCATCTTCTGGATCGACTCGATCGTGACCTTGCGGGCCTGCGAGTCGATGAAGTTCTTCAGCACCTGCTGCGCATAGGGCAGCGTGATCTCGGCGCCGATGAGCGAGGAGTGCGCAACCAGGCGGATCAGCGCGCCTTCCAGTTCACGCACGTTCGATCGGATGTTCGACGCAACGTAGAGAGCGACATCGGTCGGCAGGGTGACTTTTTCCTGTTCCGCTTTCTTCTGCAGGATGGCGACCTTGGTCTCGAGGTCCGGAGGCTGAATGTCGGCAATCAGACCCCACTCGAACCGGCTGCGTAGCCGATCTTCGATTTCGGCCAGTTCTTTGGGCGAACGGTCGCTGGCGATGACAATCTGCTTCATCGACTCGTGCAGCGCATTGAACGTGTGGAAGAACTCTTCCTGCGTACGCTCTTTCTGCGCCAGGAACTGAATATCGTCGATGAGCAGCACGTCGACGGTGCGGAACCGGTCGCGGAAGCTGGTCATCTTGTCGTAGCGCAGCGAGTTGATCATGTCGTTGGTGAACTTCTCGCTGGAGACATAGCTGATCGCCGCT
>Ga0209698_10001229_pt1 | contig 29712 bp, 25 predicted proteins | sample LitLauG_LLR_2012_FD_187203 | JGI IMG/M metagenome (GOLD analysis project Ga0209698, IMG submission 187203) | Freshwater sediment microbial communities from Pennsylvania, USA - Little Laurel Run_MetaG_LLR_2012 (SPAdes) (version 2) | ecosystem: Environmental > Aquatic > Freshwater > Creek >... | reverse complement strand
GCCTCCCGCAGCCCCGGCTCCCGTCAAAATCGTCAAGGTCATCCCGCGCCAGTTCGACGCCGGCAGACTGATGGCGCCCAAGTCGGTTCCCAAGGAGATCGCGCAGATTAAGGAAGAGGAACTGCCGCCTCCGACTTCCGGAGCTTCCGGCGTAGTGGGCGGCGTCCCGGGCGGCGTGGCCGGTGGAACTCCCGGCGGCGTGCTGGGCGGCATCATCGGTTCGGTTCCGGCCGCGGCTCCCCCGCCTCCGCCTCCGCCTCCCAAGAAGGAAGTAGTGACGCCCAAGCGCATTACCATTGGCGGCAATGTCCAGCAGGCCAAGTTGATCCGGCAGCCGAAGCCGATTTATCCGCCGCTGGCCAAGCAGGCGCGCATCTCGGGTGTTGTGCACCTGGCGGCCGTCATCTCGAAGGACGGCACCATTCAAGATCTCAAGGCGGTCGGCGGCCATCCGCTGCTGATCCCGGCCGCTCTCGAAGCGGTGAAACAGTGGGTATACCAGCCGACCCTTCTCAATGGAGAGCCGGTCGAGGTCGTGACTCAGATCGACGTGAACTTCACGTTGAGCCAGTAGAAGTACCTGTCTCGGTCGAACGGGCCGGGCCGAATCAAATTCAACTCGCAGGAGAGAAGAGAAAACTATGCTTTTGCATTTGCAAGTCTTGGCGTTTTATTTGCTGCAGGAAGGCTCCACCGTAAGCTGGGATCCAGCCTCCTTGTGGAAACAGATGGGTCCGCTGGCCAAGTTCGTGGTCGTCGGTCTGTTCATCATGTCGGCCTACTCCATCGGCGTCATGATCGATAGGCTCATGGCCTATAGCGCGGCCCGCAAACAGTCGCGTCAGTTCGCTCCGGCCGTGGCCGGTGCCCTGCGCGAAGGCAAGTTGGACGAAGCCGTGAAGATTGCCGACCGCTACAAGAAGAGCCACCTGGCGAAAGTGGTTGTAGCCGGTTTGCAGGAATTCCAGGCGCATCAGATCAGCTCGGAGATTCCAGGCGAGGAAATCGAAGCCTCCAAGCGGGCTCTGGAACGCGCCGAAGCCATCGTTCACGCCGAACTGAAGCGCGGCGTCAGCGGCTTGGCAACCATTGGTTCCACGGCGCCCTTCGTGGGTCTGTTCGGAACGGTGGTCGGCATCATCAACGCGTTCAAGGGCATTTCGAACGAGAAGTCTACCGGTCTGGGCGCAGTGGCCGGCGGTATCTCGGAAGCCCTGGTGACCACCGCTATCGGTCTGTTCGTGGCCATCCCGGCGGTCTGGATGTATAACTTCTTTACGCAGAAGATTGAATCCTTCGACGTGGAAATGGGCAACTCCAGTTCCGAGTTGATCGACTATTTCTTGAAGCGTTCGCAGCGCGGCGCCAGCGCCCGCAAGTAGGGGCGGAAATGCCCGGCCCGGGCTGACCTGTAGTCGATGTGGAATTGGGATCCGGCGAGTTGACACCGAAGGGGAGTCCCAGACGGGGCTTCCCGCTCCGGCCGAGGTCCCTGGGAGAACATAACAATGGAACTGAAGAAAGCCCCCCCAGCGATAGCCGACATCAACGTGACCCCCATGGTGGACGTGATGCTCGTCATGCTCATCATTTTCATGGTCATCACGCCCATGTTGTCGAAAGGCGTGAGCGTGGACCTGGTGCCGACCAGGAACCCGATCGCCATGCAGGCCGCCGACAAGAGCGACGCCATTGTGTGCGCCGTCACGCGCGACGGGAAGACCTACCTGAACACTACCCAGATGCCTCCCGCGGACCTGCCTCAAAAGGTCAAGGACATGCTCGCCAATCGGCTCGACAAAACCGTCTTCGTCAAGGCCGATGCGCGGTCGAAGTATGAAAAGGTGGTGGACGTAGTGGACAACTTGCGCGCGGCCGGCGTGGATCAGTTGGGTTTGCTGACCGAACAATTGCAGGATGCCTCGCATCCAGGGCCCCCTGCGCCGTTGGCAAAGTAGATTCGAGAGCGTTTTAAAGGAGCAATCTTATGGGAATGGCAGTAGGAGCATCGGGTGGTACCAAATCCGATATCAACATGACGCCAATGATCGACGTGTTGCTGGTGTTGATCATTATTTTTATGGTCATCGTCCCGTTGACACCGAAGGGGCTTGAGGCGCTGGTTCCCCAGCCGCCACCTCCCAATGCCAAGCCCAACCAATCGGATCAGCGAACCGTGGTGATCGTGATCGACCAAAATCACAACTTGCAGATCAACAGCGAACCGGTGCAGGAGGCCAATCTGCAGAGCCGTCTGGAAGAAATCTTCAAGACTCGCGCCGAGCGTGTGGTTTTCGTAAAGGGCGACCCCGGGCTGGAATTCCGGTGGGTTGCCAAAGCCATCGATATCGCTCACGGCGCCGGTATCGATCGGGTCGGTCTGATGACCGCCAAGGTGGAGGCTGGACAATAACATGCGCAAACTGATGTTGATCCTGGCAGTAGTTGCCTTAGCGGTGCTAGGCACGAGTTGCAACAAGCTGGCTTCACGCGACCACCTCAACAAAGGCGTCCAGGCGTTCACCGCGGCTCAGTATCCGGAGGCCGTCGAGCACTTCAAGACCGCCGTGGAACTGGACCCGAACTTTCCCACCGCGCGCCTCTACCTGGCCACGGCCTACATGCAGCAGTATATTCCCGGCGCCGAATCCCCCGAGAATATGAAGATGGCCACCGAGGCCTTCAACCAGTTCCAGAAGGTGCTGGAGCAGGATCCCAAAAACACCGTGGCCATCGCCTCGATCGCTTCCCTTAACCTCAACCAGAAGAAATGGGACGAAGCCCAACAATGGTACGAGAAGCTGACCGTGGTCGATCCGCAAAACGCCGATGCCTTCTACAGCCTGGGCTTTATCGCGTGGTCGAAGTGGTATCCGGCGTACGGGACCGCGCGCGCCAACCTGGGCATGAAACAGGAAGACCCGGGCCCGCTCAAAGACAAGAAGGTCAAAGAGGAGTTGAAGGCCAAGTATGGACCGGTCATCGAGTCCGGCTTGCAGTCGCTCGACAAGGCCCTGGCGATCAACCCGGAATACGACGACGCCATGGCCTACGAGAACCTTCTGGTTCGCGAACGCGCCGACCTCGCCGACAGCAAGGATGAGTACGAGAAGCAAATCAAGGTTGCCGACGACTGGGTCTCGAAGGCGTTGACGACTAAGAAGATCAAGCTCGAGAAGAAGTCCAAGACCGGTGGCGGTATTGTAGCGGATACGCCGAAATAGCGCAGGCCCACAGTGACGCAGGCCTCCCGGCCTGCGCATCCGGATCAGGAGAGCGGACCCGAGCGGGTCCGCTCTCTTTGTTTAGGCAGGCGAGCATGCCTACCCTACGCTACAATCGAACTAGAGTGCTTCCCGAGTCTGTCAGCCTCCCCGATTCCGTTCCCCCGCCGCAGCCAGCCGATCCGGTCGAGCAGTTGTATCGCGAACTCGAAGGCAAGATCCGCGAGTACCGGCCGAAGGACGATCTCGCCGTCCTCGAAAGAGCCTTCCGCTTCGCCAGCAAATACCACGAGGGACAGACTCGCGACTCGGGCGAACCCTACATGGTGCATCCCGTCATGGTGGCCCACATCCTGGCGGATATGCGCATGGACCTGGTGGCCATGGAAACCGGCCTGCTGCATGACGTCGTGGAAGACACCAGCGTCACCGTCGATCAGGTGCGCAAGGAATTTGGCGACGAAGTGGCGCGCTGCGTGGACGGCGTCACCAAGCTCACCAAGATCGACGTCTTTTCCGCCGAAGACCGCCAGGCCGAAAGCTTCCGCAAGATGCTGCTCGCCATGGTCGAGGACATTCGTGTCATCCTGGTCAAGCTGGCCGACCGCATGCACAACATGCGGACCCTCGGCTACCTGAGCCCCGAGCGGCGCGAGCGCATTGCCCGCGAGACCATCGAGATCTATGCCCCTATCGCGCACCGGCTGGGCATGGGTAAAGTGCGCGGCGAACTCGAGGACCTCGCCTTCCAGCATCTGGAACCGGACGCCTACCAGGAAATCCTCGCCGCCATCGAATCGCATCGCCATTCCAACGAAGAATTCCTGGCCGAGATTCGCCAGACCGTCGAGGCCGAACTGCGGCACGAAGGCATCCCGGCGCGCATCGATGGCCGCGTCAAGCGCCCCTTCTCGGTCTTCCAAAAACTGCGGCGCCAGAAGATCGCCATTGAGCAGGTCTATGACTTGATGGCTTTGCGCATCCTCACCGATTCGGTGAAGAACTGCTACGCCGCCCTGGGCGTGATCCACAACAAGTGGCGGCCCATTCCCGGCCGCATCAAGGACTTCATCGCCATCCCGCGTCCCAACCTCTACCAGTCGCTGCATACGTCCGTGGTCGGACCTCACGGCCAAACGTTTGAAGTCCAGATTCGCACCGAGGAGATGCACCGCATCGCCGAAGAGGGCATCGCGGCGCACTGGAAGTACAAGGAAGGCCGCAAGGGTCCGGCCGCCGACGATCAGCGCATCGCCTGGCTGCGCCACCTGGTGGAATGGCAGCGCGACGTCCAGGACCCCGGCGAGTTCATGTCCACCCTGAAAGTGGACTTGTACCCGGAAGAGGTCTACACCTTCACGCCGCGCGGCAAGGTGCTGGTACTGCCGCGCGACGCCACTCCGATCGATTTCGCCTACGCCATCCACTCCGATGTGGGCAACACCTGCGTGGGGGCCAAAGTCAACAGCCGTATCGTGCCGCTGCGGTCTACCTTGCGCAACGGCGACATCGTCGAAATCATGACGCAGCCCGGCCACGAACCGAGTAAGGACTGGTTGGCTTTCGTCAAGACCACGCGCGCCCGCAACAAGATCAAGCACGTCATTAACGCCAGCGAGCGCATCAAGGCGATCGAGATTGGCCAGAAGTACCTGGACAAAGAGGCGCGGCGGCTGGGCGTGCAACTGGGCAAGGTCTCCAAGGCCGAACTGGATAAGGTCGCCGCCGAATACGGGTACGGCAAGGCCGACGACCTGTACGCGGCGCTCGGATATGGCAAGTTTTCGGCCCGCCAGGTGCTGGTGAAAGTGGCGCCGGGCGTCGTTAAGGAGGAGTCGGCCGAGGCCAAGCCGGCCGCCGAGCCGTTTGTGCCCGCGCCCGGTGCGCGCCGCTCCGACGGCACCGACGTCATCAAGGTGCGCGGCATCGACGACCTGATGGTCTATCGCGCCAAGTGTTGCAACCCCATCCTGGGCGAACCCATCGTCGGCTACATCACGCGCGGCAAAGGCGTGGCGGTGCATTCCAAGGTGTGCCCTAACGTGCAGAGCCTGCTCTACGATGTGGAGCGCAAGATCGAAGTCGAATGGGCGCGCGCGGCGGAGGATGCCTTTCCCGTGCGCATCGTGGTCCACACCGACGACCGGCCGGGCATGCTGAACCGCCTCACCTCCGTGCTTTCCGACGAGAACACCAACATCCGCAGCCTGGAAGCCAAGACGGACACCGAAACCGGTGGAATCGTGGAAATGACGGTGGATGTGAAGGACAAGAAACAGCTCGAAAAACTGGTGACCGCCATGCGGCGCATCTCCGGCGTGCGCGACGTGGAACGCCTCTTTAACTGACCATGCCCTTTTCGACCGACCCCGAGCACATCGCGATTTCCAAATCCAAGGGAATCAAGATCGACTGGAAGGACGCCCACCACAGCGAGTACGGGCTGACATATCTGCGCGACAAGTGTCCTTGCGCGCAATGCACCGGCGCTCACGGTACGCCCCCGCGGCCGGCCGGAGGTGGGGAGACGCCGCAACCGAGCAATCCGTTTCCCATGTTCAAACCCGCGCTGAAAATGTTGGCCGTGGAGCCCGTGGGAAACTATGCCATCCGCATCAACTGGAGCGACGGCCACAGCTCGGGCATCTACTCCTACGATCACCTGCGGCGCATCTGCCAGTGCCCCGAGTGTAGCTAGCACCAATACTGTTCAGTTAAGAGCCGCCGCCCTATACTTCCCAGGTCGCGTTTATGGGGAGTAATCGATTGGAATTGTTGAAGACCATGCGTCATGAGAAATTCTGTCGCCGGGACTCATCAAATCAAAGGCGCGGGTTTCATGCCATCACCATCGTCCTGGGCGGTTCGATCTCGACCTTCGTGTGCAGTCGAACGTCAAGCGCGTCGAGGATTTTCATAGCACGTTCAAGCGTGATCCCGAAATACTCATTGCGCTCATCACGTGATATCTGGGACTCATGAACGTTTAGCCGCCTGGCCAGGTCGCGCTGCGATATACCTTTAGCAATCCGCAGCGAAATCAGTAGATGTCCAAAGCCACGAAAATTCTCAAGCTCTTCAAACTCCCCTCGCTTGAGGCGCTCATAGCTTTCCACCTCTTCTCTGAGTTGAAGGTGAAATGATTCCATTGGGTCGATGACCCGCTTGATCTCTTCTTCGCCGAGCCCGGCGTCCTTCAGCCTGCCTTTATGCTCAGCCAGACGTTTGCGCTCCTCCGTTAAACGGGCAGATGCTTCCTGATACTCGGTCTCGTTGCGAATCATGGTCAGCCCCCATACCTCAGTTTCACGATGCCCCTGGGCTTACCGTTGCGTCTGCTTTGCCGGAAAGCAGACGGAAACTCCAGCTCGTTGCCGTAGCGATCGAAAACGCCGCACCCGATTCCCAGCCCAGGCACGTGCGGATACAATTCCACGCGGTATTGATGCCACATCGGCAGCTGTTTCTTCGGATACCCGCGGTACGGCTTCCGGGACGCCGGGTCCCACGTCCACACTTTGTGCGGATCGAGCAGGTTTAACTCGCGGACCAGTTCCCCGGTCATCAACGGTTGCAGATCGCAGACGAAGTAGCCGTCAATGTCGTTGGGGTGGTCTTTGTCTTCGGCAAACGAGCCGTCCGCGTAAACGTCGCGCACGCCGATGGCCCAAAGCTGACGCGTTAGCACCTCGAGATTGCCGACGAGCTGCTCTCTCCAGGTGGAATCCCACGTCTCCGGCCGAGCGGCATCACAAGCCACCAAAACCGAGTGGCGAAGATCTTCGAAAGACACCTCGTAGTCTCCCGGAGGGAGAAGGCCCTCGGTATCAAAATTCGGGATCATGATTGGTCAGCCATTTAGTACCCGCTACTTAACAAAATAGCCGAACTTGACAAATACGTCAAGTACCTGACTCCTGAAAGGGTAGTCCGCTCTAGGTGTAGGGCTATCACGAGGCTTCTGTCAATTAGTAGCGTTTCCGTGCCTAGGCACTAGTGCCGGCAGTTCATCTGGTCCGCTAGGGGTTGGCAATCCAGACGGCATTAGGAGCGGCCAAGGAGTGAGTACACGTTGGCGACACGTATCTCGAACAAGCACCAAGCAGCCACACGCATTAATACAAATCGGCGAGGTCTTGCCGCGACCACGATTACACTCGCGCCGAGGCTCCGCGTACATAAAGGAGAAGAAGGATTCGTTTCCGGTGATCGCCGGCTGGCGGGCGACCCGTCATATTGGGCTGTAAATCCAAACGCTCGGCTGTCGTCTCCAGTTCGTGAATGGAGCCTCGGGCGTGTACTCGATGAACTCGAACGCGCCGACGCGCAATGATGGCCCCACCAGGTCGCCTACAACAACACCGTATCGATGCGCTCCTGCGCCTCGATGCGCGGGTGCGCGGCGGGTTCGCGCAAGTATTGCAGCAACGCCGCCTCGGAGCCGTCGAAGAGGCCGTCCACCAGTTCGCGCACGGCGGCCCGGCGCATGGCATCGCGCGACATTTGCGGCGCGTACACGAACGCCCGGCCCACTTTGCGGCGCGCCAGCTTGCCTTTGCGCACCAGGCGGTCGAGTACGGTCATGATGGTGGTGTACGCCAGCGGGCGGGTCTGGGCCACAATTTCGCGGACCGCCTTGACGTTGCCCTCCTCGATCGTCCAGAGCGCATTCAGGCACAGCAATTCCAGCGGCGGTGGAACGTCGCGCGCGGTATTGGGCATCACCTTTCCTGTTGGGGGCCCGCAGGCTGGAGAGCCTGTCTTAGCTTGTCAGCGAATGGCGAGTCGGGCGCGGAGGCTTGGCCCCCCGGCCTGCCATTTTCCACCGCAGGCGCGTGCGGGGGTGCCGAACCCGCTGCCGAACCCGCTGCCGCGGCCGGAGGCGCAGGCGTGGCCGGAGGCGCGTCGCTCAGATAACGCTCCTTCTTCAACACCGTACGGGCAAGCGCCGTGTTGTAGGTGGTGAAGCAGCCTTCCACCTGGCGGTCGCCTTCGATCATCGCGCGCATGCCTTCCATCTTGGAATCCAAATCGTCCAGGTAGTGCAGCAGCATCGCTTCCGGGAATTGCGGCACCTTGGGCGAGCCGAATTCGAGCTGGCCATGGTGGCTCAGGATCATGTGTTCCACCAGGATGCGCAATCGCGGCGGAAAATCGGGCAAGCTCCGCAGCTTGTCGCCCAGCATCCGCATGGCGATGGAGATGTGGCCGATCAACTGGCCCTCGGTGGAATACGAAAAACCGCGTTCGTAGTTCAGCTCGTAAATCTTGCCGATATCGTGCAGAATCACGCCCGCCATCAGCAAATCGGAGTCGATATTCGGATAGTGAGCGGCGGCCAGGCGGGCCATGCCGCAAACCGAAAGCACGTGCTCGATCAGCCCACCCAAAAACGCGTGGTGGATCTGCTTGGCGGCAGGGGCCCGGCGGAAGCGGCGCGCCACCTCCTCGTCGTTCAGCATGGCCTGCAGCAGGCCTTTCAGGTGCGGATTGCCGATGGCGTCGGCGATGCCCCGCAACTCGGCCCACATCTCCTCCGGGTCGCGTCGGGAGGACGGAAAATAGTCCGCGAAATCGATCTCGCTCTCGTCCATCCGCCGTACTTTGTGGAGGGTGAGCTGAGGCCGGTTGTGGAAGACCTGGATCATGCCCTTGACCTTGACAAAATCGTCGCGGTCAAACTCTTCCAGCACCTCCGCTACGTTGTCCCACATCTTGGCGTCCAGCTCGCCCGTGCGGTCGCCCAGCAGCAGCGAAAGGTAGAATTCGCCCGACTTTTTCTGTCGAATCTCCTTGGCATGAACCAGAAAACTGGTGGTGATTACCTTGTTCGGCTCGAGTTCGCTCACGTAGGGAGATTTCATGGTTTGGGTGGCGCGGGCGGCGGGACCGGTGTCTGCGCGGGCGGCGGCGTGGCGGCCGGCGTGGTGCTCTTGACCCTGCCAATCGGCACGATCCCCAGCACCTTTTTCCTGCGCCGCGCGGCCACTTCTTCCTTGGTGGTGGTCTGCGGCTTGAGGGTCGCGACGTCTTTCCAGCGCGTATCCTTGCCCGGTGCGGCGCCGCTATCGACATACCCCTCCTTGATTTCGAGGAAGGCGCTTTCGCGCAGCCTGGTGAGAAACTCGCGCACTCGGGGCTCCATCTTCGGCTGCACCAGGCGATCCTGAATATCGTTCTTCACTTCCTCGAAAGAAGCCTGCCCGGCCTCGAAGCGTTCTTCCACTTTCAGAATCAGGAAGCCCTGGCTCCTTTTGAACGGTTCGGTGATGTCGCCCTTCTTCCCTTTGAAGACCACATCTTCAATCGGTTTGTCCATCAGGCCGCGCTTCATGGCGCCGATGTAGCCGCCGTTCTTGGCCGTCTCGGGCTCGTCGGAATTGTCGCGCGCCAGATCGCTGAACTTTTCTCCCTTCTTGGCCCGCGCCACCAGGTCCTTGGCTTTCTTCTCCGCGGCCGCCACCTGCTCCGGCGACTTGCCTTCGGTGGAGATCAGAATCTGGCTGAGGAAGACCTGCTCTTCGCGCACGAACTCGTTCTTGTGCTCGTCGTAGTACTTTTGCATTTCCGATTCGGGCACCGAAATTCTGCGGCCCACTTCCTCGCCGATCACGCGCTGCGTGAGCAACTGGTCCTTCATCTGCTGTTTGAAATCCTCGAAAGGCATGCCGGTCTGCTGCTGGATGAAATCCCGGAACTTGTCCGGATCCGGCTGTTTCTGCTGTACCTGAATTTCGGCCAGCCGGCGCGTGATTTCCGGGTCGACATTGATGTTCAGATCCTTGGCCTTTTGCACCAGGAGCAGCGTGTCGATCTTCTCGCGCAAGGCGTTCGACGCCTCCTCCTTCACTACCTCGGCCAGCCGCGCGCCGTTGATGCCCTGGCGCTTGGCCTCGGCCTCGATTTCCGCTCGCTTATGCTCCAGGTCGCCGCGCGTGATGATATCGCCGTTCACCTTGGCGGCGATCTCTTCGACGATTTTGACGTTCACGCTGTCGGCGCCGCCGGCAGCCGGCAGGGTGATGGCAAGGACTACTACAAGACGTCGAAACATATGGCAGGACTCCATTTTAGCAGGTCGTGGCACTGGCCTCCCGGTCTGTGTCCATGGCACGGCATTTCGCTAAACCCTCATCTGCTGCAATTTGTCCGCCAGAAACCTCAGGATGTCCCCCGCCGCGCCCAGGCCGTCCAGCGGCAGCACCAGCACTCCCGCCGGCGTGAACGAGGCCCCGCGCGTGGTGCGGACGATACCCATAAGCTGTGTAGGATCAACCCGGGTCTGCTTGTGGAACTTCACGCTGAGCACGCTGTGACGGCGGTCGATGGCTTCGATGCCGATCTGTTCGGCGAGGGTCTTAAGGGCCGAGTATTGCAGCAGGTTGCGGACCGCTTCGGGCACTGGGCCATATCGATCCTCCAGTTCCTTTTCGGCACGGTCGCGAGCATCGGCGTCGGCGGCGTTCGCGATCTGCCGGTAGGCCCGAAGCCGCTGGTTTTCCTCGGCGATGTAGCCGGGCGGTATCCGGATATCGAGCCCGAGGTTCAGCGCCGAGTGGATCTCCGGCACGACCTCTTCGCCCTTCAATTCGCGCACCGTTTCCTCCAGCAGACGCACATAGGTGTCGAAGCCGACGGAATTGATGTGGCCGTGCTGCTCGCCGCCCAGCAGGTTGCCCGCGCCCCGCAGTTCCAGGTCAAGGGCCGCGATTTTGAAGCCGGCCCCCAGGTCGCTGAACTCCTTGAGTGCGGCCAGCCGCTTGCGGGCGATCTCGGTCAGCTCGGTATCCGGCGGCACCAGCAGGTAGGCGTAGGCCCTCCGGTTGGATCGGCCCACCCGTCCGCGCAACTGATACAGTTCCGAGAGACCGTAGCGCTCGGCATTCTCGATCAGCATGGTGTTTGCGAGCGGGATGTCGAGGCCGTTTTCTATGATTGTAGTGCAAACCAGGATGTCGAATTCGTGCCGCATGAAGTGGAGCATCGTCTTCTCCAGCTCCGCTTCGCCCATCTGTCCGTGTCCGACGCCGATCTTGGCGTTCGGCGCTAGCTGCTGGAGCATGGCAGCACGGGCCCAGATGGAATCGATGCGGTTGTGCAGGAAGTAGATCTGTCCGCCTCGGCTCAATTCCAATTCCAGCGCCGACCGGATGAGTTCCGGCTGGAAGGGTGCGACCACGGTATGAATTGCCAGCCGGTCCTTGGGTGGCGTCTCGATCACCGACATGTCGCGCAGACCTAACAACGACATGTGTAGAGTTCTGGGAATCGGAGTGGCGCTCATGCTGATGACATCGACGGCTTTTCGGAGCTGTTTCAGCCGTTCCTTGTGCTTCACCCCAAAACGCTGTTCTTCATCCACCAGTACCAGGCCGAGATCGCGGAATTCCACGTCCGCCGATAACAGCCGGTGGGTGCCGATCGCGATATCCACCTTGCCCTCGGCCAGGTCGGCCAGTGCGGCCTTCAGTTCTTTGGGGGACCGGAAGCGGCTGAACATATCCACGCGCACCGGAAATGGTTGAAAACGCCGCTTAAACGTCTCGAAGTGCTGAAATGTTAAGACTGTAGTAGGAGCCAGAAGGGCGATCTGCTTCCCGTCGCCCAAGGCCTTGAAGGTCGCCCGCATGGCGACTTCCGTTTTACCGAAACCCACGTCCCCGCAGAGCAGGCGGTCCATGGGCTGGAGGCTCTCCATGTCGCGCTTGATCTCGGTAATGGCGGTCAGTTGGTCCTTGGTGGGGGTGAACTCGAAGGCATCCTCGAACTCGCGCTGCCAGTTGCTGTCGGGCGAATAGCTGAACCCTTCGGTCATCTTGCGCGAGGCGTAGAGCTTTAGCAGTTCGTCCGCCATGTCGCGCATCTTGGCCTTGATGCGGGTTTTGGTACGGGTCCAGGTGACGCCGCCGATGCGGTCGAGCGCAGGCTTGGCCTCGCCGGCTCCGCGGAACCTCTGTACCAGGTCCATGCGCGTCAGGGGCACGTAAAGCTTGGCGCCGGCGGCGTATTCCAACAGCATGTAATCGCCTTTGGCCTCGCCTTGGCTGATCTCCCGAAGCCCCAGGTACTCAGCCACGCCGTGCTCGGCGTGGACTACGAAGTCGCCCGGCTTGAGGTCGATAATATCAGCGGAAAATGTGGCCAGCGCGGACTTGGAAGACGGGCCGCGGGAAACCAGTTCCGAGGTCTCGAACAGGTCTTCCGTGCCAAAAACTACAAGCTTCGAATCCTGAAACGTGGTGCCGTGCTGGATTAGCCCCTTGACCAGGTAGATGCTGGCTGCGGTTCCCGCCATATACGCCCGCTCAGCCAGGTAGGCGGGAGTGGATTCAAACTGTTCCAGGCCGAGCTGGTAGGGGATCGCGTACTCGTTCAGGATGTCCGCCAGACGTTCTACTTCACCTGTCGAAGAAGCGAAGAAGACCACGCGGTGCCCGGTTTCCACCAGGGTGCGCGCTTCGGCAATCGCCACCTGCATGTTGCCGTGGAAGACCGGGCAGGGGCGGGTGGATATGTGGCCGGTGGCGTTGGCCTCGCTGGGTGTCCAGGCAAGGTCAAGTTCCTTCAGAGAACAGCACGCGCCCGCCGAAGTCTGGCGCTCCAGATCCTCCCAGCGGAAGTAGACCTTTCCGGGATCGTATGCCGGGGAGAGCTCGATCTGCTCCAGCCGCGTCCAGAAGCGTCTGGCGGCGGCACGCACCTGATCCGGCTCGTCCCACACGACGATCGGCCGGTCCAGCAGCGAAAAGACCGATGCAGAGCGAGGCCGCAGCATCGGTGCGATCAACTCCCAACCCGGAAACGGTTCACCGGCCGGCGGCAGGTCGCGGCCGCGAATATCGGACTCGCGGAGCAGTTCGTTCAGCTCCGCCAACAAGCCGCGCGAGCGTTGATACTCGGTGAGCGGCAGCAGCGTGCATTCTTCCAACTTGAGGACCGAGCGCTGCGATTCCACGTCGAACCGGCGGATCGACTCCACCTGGTCGCCGAACAGGTCGATGCGGACAGGCTTGGCGGCCTCGGGCGAAAAGACGTCCAGGATACCGCCGCGCACCGAGTATTCGCCGACCATTTCGACCGGTTCGCGCCGCTCGTACCCTACACTCTCGAGGTGGGCGACCACCTCCTCCAGCGGCAATTCCTCCCCTACCCGTAGTTTCAGGGCGAGCTGGCGATAAAAGTCGGCAGGCTCGATGCGGAGCAGCGCCGAGGCCACGGGCATGACTGTGATTGGCGCACGGTTCGTCGCCAGACTCCACAATCCGATGGCCCGCTGCTCGCAAATCTCGGCGTGGGGCGAGAGGTTTTGCAGCGGTAGAACATCAAGAGCCGGAAGGAGTTGCGGGCTGCTGCGATCGTCCGAGGCAAGCAGCGAAAAAAACGAACCGACCGCTTCCGAGAGGGTCTCCGCCTGTTTGTTGCCATCTACTACAATAATAATAGATCGTCTCGATGCCTGCCATAGCAGAACCGCGTAGAGGGCTTTGGCGGTATTGGTGAGCCCCGCCAGAGAAGCACTGGCGCCGCCAGCCAGGCGCCGCAGGGCCTCCTGGAAGCTGGGGTTCCGCCCCAAGTCCAGGAACAAGTCACGAACAGCAGGGTGAATCAAGGTTGGCTGAGAATTCTTTCGACAATATTAGTAGTAGAGTATCCGGGTTCCAGGGCGACCGTCAGCACTTTCCCGCCGGCGGCCGCCACCTCTTCCCGGCCGGCGACGAAGTGGGACCAATCGGCGCCCTTGATCAGGACATCCGGCAGCACCAGGCGAATCAGTTCGCGCGGCGTATCTTCCTCAAATAGGGTAACGGCATCCACCGCCTCCAGCGCCATCGCCATTCGGGCGCGGTCCTCCTCCGGGAGGAGCGGACGGGCCGGCCCTTTCATCCGCCTCACGCTGGCATCCGAGTTCAGAGCGAGGATGAGTACATCGCCCAGGGATCGTGCTTGTTCGAGCAGACGGACGTGGCCCGGATGCAGCAGATCGTAGCAGCCATTGGTAAACACCACGGTCTTGCCCTCCTGTTTCCAGCGCGCCCGCTGCTCCGCCAACTCCGCCGGGCTGTAGAAGCTTCCCACAGGTCCAGTGTACCAGCCATAGTGGCACGGGCCGTCTGGCAGGCTGCTTCATCGGCGAAGCGACCCTGGCTCGGCTGAACGCCGGAAGTCTCGTAGCCCAGACGGCTCGGGGAGCAGTGGAACATGGAGTCGCGGGAATGGGTCCTGCGGTGCTCGTGATTCACGGCAGGCCGGGCGGATACGATCAAGGCCTGTGGATTTCGGACCGGATGACCAGGCTGACTCCCTTCGCAGCGTTGCTGGATGTCCTCAGAGTTCCCCAGGCAGCGGTGATTGGCTTCTCCGCAGGCGGGCCTCCTGCATTGCAGTTTGCGTTGCGTCAGCCGGGCCGGACGCCTGCCAGGTGCAAACGGCGGTTTCTCTTTACAGCCTGCTCCACCGTCCCCAGTATCCCCTCTCGGACATTCGCCAGCCGACTCTGGTGATTCAGTTGATCCGAATTCCGAGCGCAGGACACGGTGCCGCTGCCGCCCTAGCATGCAACTCCGAGTTGGCGCGTCCGACCTCGGCGGGGATTGCGACGGCTTCCTCGAAGGCACAGTCCCGGGTCATCACGGTGTAAGGCGAGCGCATTCAACCGATGGCGGTGCCTGGCGAGGAATCCCGAGCAGGCGCAACATTTGCCGGTATCGGGGATCGGAGTGCAAGGGTTCGAACAGAGGCATCACGCGCATCATGAGAAGTCCGGGGTCGCGCGCTTCATACGCCCGTTCGAGCCACTCGAACGCTAGATCCCGCTTCGCCAGCGCGGCGTAGAGGAACACGAAACACCGCTCTGGCACGTGCTCCCGTTGCCGCCGCGCCAACAGGTCCGCCAACAACGACAGCGTCGCCTCGGTCCGGCCTGCTCTCGCCAACGCACATCCTAGATACGCCATCGATATCGGAGACGGCGAAATCGCGACCGCTTTCTCGAGGGCCGCGATTGCCTCCGCGTGCCGGGACTGGCACAGCTCGGCGAGGCCAAGAGCGTAATAGCCCTGGAGCGATTCGGGGAATAACTCCAAGGTTTTGCGCGCCTGCTCGTTCGCCTGTGCGAAGTCTCTTACCCATAGGTACATCCACGCTGCGAAGGCATTCCCCCGCTGCGATAGCGGATCCAGGTCCAGGCTATGTCTCACCTCACGGAGTGCGCCGGCAGTGTCCTCAGTAGCTGCCACGAGCAAGAACGCAAAACACTCGTGGGCGTGCTCGTCGCTCGGGCTTAATTGAATCGCGCGAATGACCTCTCTTTCATCCGTGGCCAAATCCCAATCGTGGCACAAGCAGCTCCAGCCAAAGGCCCAGTGGGCCGTGCTCAGGTGTTCGTCCAGGCGGAGCGCGTTGGCGGCAGCTTCCTTCGCCTTCCGGAAAGCCTCGTGAAACGGCATATGCCCCCACCATCCGAGGTGGCCATAGCAATCCGCCATGTAGGCATAAGCTAGCGCATGACCGGGGTCTTGGTTGACCGCCGATTGAAAATACTCCAACGCCATCCGAAGGCTCTCCCGGGTCCAGCGCCCAAGGTGGTGCAAGCCTCTCAGGTATGCCAAATGGGCGTCCGGATCGACCGGGCGCGGCCGGCTGAGCCGGGCCAACTCGCCCGGAGTCATTGCCACCTGAACAGCCTCCGCAATCGCTCGCGCCACCTGAGCCAGCGTGGTCAGAACATCCCGCATGTCACATTGATAGGCTTTTGCCCACAGGTGACGCTCCGGCACGACCTCGACCAGTTGAGCCGTGATCCGGATCCTGTCCCCGGCCTGGAGCACGGATCCCGCCACAATTGCGTCGACTTTTAATTCACCGGCGATGTCCGGGACCGTTCTCAGGCTGCCCTTGAAGTGCAAAACCGACTGCCGCGATATGACCCGGAGAGAACTGATATTTCCGAGTTCCGTCGTCAGAGCGTCCGCCATCGCGTCGCCGAGGAAATCCCCGTCCGGATCATGGCTCAGATTCTCGAATGGCAGGACCGCCAGAGTGGGCGTTGCCGTCCACACGTGTTCAATCGCGGCCATGAAGCGATACCCCTTGCGCGGCAGGGTCTTGATGTATCGCCGTCTATGGGCCCCTTCTCCGAGCGCATCCCGCAGCCGGTTTACGGCGGTGTTCAGGCTGTCTTCAAAATTGACGAATACGTCCCCAGGCCACAACCGGCGCCGCAGTTCTTCGCGGGTCACGACCTCATCGGGGTGCTCCAGGAGACAAACCAGAACCTCGAAGGGTTTCTCGCGGAGCTTGATCCGCAGTCCATGTTTGCGCAGTTCGTGGGCGCGCAGGTCCAACTCGTAGGGACCGAAGCGAAAGCTTGACGAAACCATTTCCGCCACCCAAGCTAAGGCCAGCATATCGCTGGCCATATTCGTAGTCAAGGGTCCTGAAATCATTAATTTATGCGGGGAGAAATGAATCAGGAAAAGATTAGGATCCGAGGGTGCGAATCGGTGCCACCGTGAACATCGGAGGTGATGATTATGCGTCGATTGATTCTGTTCGGTGCGGTCGCAGTCGGCCTGGCTGCCGCCACCATTGCCGCGAATGCACAAGGCAGCCGCTTAATTTGGTCTGCCCATTGGGGACAAGTCTGGGGCACATTTTACTTTCTGACCACGTATCCCAGCGGCAACGTAATTCCGACGCTTGTCACGTACCATGTCGATGGCACGATTACAGGCTCGGACGGCACCATGTTTGGCGCGATGCCCACGGCGACAACGAGGGTCACTCCGTTGCACGGCGTTTGGGAACGAACGGGATTCCAAAGCATCGGCGGCACCAGCTTTTACTTGGTTTTTAATGCAACTGGGGGACTGATTCAATTGGGACGAGCGCGTTCCTCCCTGCAGTTCGCCGACGACTTCGAAAGCCTTCAAGGCAAGATGTTCGTCGAAACACTGCCCTGCACCGCTGGTCCGCCGCTGACCTGCCCCGACCCGCTGAACCCTGCGGCAGACTGGAAGGTGGCGACCCCGACACAGCCGAAGGATGGGTTCCCCGTAACCGCGGTGCGTGTCGCTCGCGTACCGGCCGGCCCGCTCCAGCCATAGCGGGCCACGGTTTGCGTCGGTTTACGCGGGTCTATTTCCGGCAAGCTCCCGATTTGACATCCACTTGCTTGTCACGGTACATGGCGGCGTCTGCACGGTCCAGCAGGGTGCGCAGCGAATCGCCTGGCCGCCATTCGGCCACCCCAATCGCGGCGCTCACCGCGACCTTCCGCGGGGAACCTCCGGCGGAGATGGTGTAGTCGCCGAATACCCAGCGGGTAATACGCTCTATGTGGGCGTTGGCATCCTGGCTACCGCCATCCAGCACCACGATAAACTCGTCACCACCCAGTCGGCCAACTACGTCGCTGGCGCGAAAGCCGGACTTCAGTTCGGCGCTGAATTGCTTCAGGACCTCATCGGCTGCCGGATGTCCGCAGGTGTCGTTCACTTGTTTGAATCCGTTCAGATCCAGCATCAAAACGGTGAACGCTCTCTCCTGCCGTATCCGGTACTCGATCGAGGACTCTACTCGCCTGCGGTTGTCCAGCCCGGTAAGCGGATCCTGAGCCGCCTGCCGTTCCGCGTCCTCGAGACGCGCCTGGTACATACTCAAGTCCTCGCGCAGGCGGGTTACCGATCTTTGACTCTCTTCGGCCATGGCCGCGGCGCAGGCCTGGAGGTCGTTTGCGCTCTTCACCAGCGAATCGCGGATCAGCTCCAGGTCGTGCAGGTCGGCGATGGCTTGCAGGCGTCCGGTAAACTCCTGGAATTGAAGGCTGTATCGCTGATCCCGCTCGCCCGCCAATTCCGCCGTGCGCGCCAGGATGACCATCAGTTCTTTCACTTCGCCCGCGCGCTGCCTGAAATAATCCGCGGCGCCACTGCTCCAGTGGGTCAGCTCTGTTTCCACCAACTGCCCGGTCTTCCCCACCAGCTCGGGGGTTGGATCGAGCGACAGGGCCGCTTGGAGGTGGAGCAGATTCTGGCGCAGCGTTGAGCCCACCGACGGGCAGGCCTGCACCCCACTCTCCCCCATGGCTGTCAGCACCGAGCGGTAAGAATCCAAGGTTGCCCTAAGGAGTTCCTCCCCATCCCGCTCGATGAATTTCTTGATCGAAATCATGCCTTACTAATCGGCTGGTCGTGCACATTCGATTAGCCTCCTGATCCTGTCATCCGGGGACCCCGGGCCATGGCACGAGTTGGCCATGGCTGGCTGCGTTGCTGACCAACACCGGAGTTTCACCAGACTCGACCGGGCTGTGCTGCAACCTCCCCACGGGGGACCTTAGTACCTATGGTTTCGAATCCTGCATTTTTCTGGCAAGATATTTTTGACCAGTGTGTTCGCGCCCTTTGTTTATGCTGGTGCGGAGGCCCTCCAAAAAGCTTCGGACTTTGGAGTCCGATACCGTCTCCGAGGCCTTCTGGCTCCTGACTTCTGCCTTCTGACTCCTTGGGCCGCTGCCTGTTTGGTTCCGGCTATGCCGGGTTAGGAAAAGAGCGATTCAAAAAAGCCCTTCTTCCCCTTCTTCCGCTTTTTCGTCGTGGTCATGGACGCTTCCCATTGGGTACCACCGCACCTGCACGGCGGCAGCTTGTGCCCCTTTGGGATGGTTTTGCTGTTGCGGCAATTGAGGCACTGATACACGCCCGAGGCGGTCGCCTTCTCCCCCGTATACGGCATCTTCGCTCCCTTCAAAACATGTCCCGAAATCCGGGCCGCTTTGCACCTTTTTGCAGATTCTTCTTCTTTGGAATCACCCGAAGATTGTCGCTCGTCTGGCTCCCACCCCTGGAATGGGGCCAAACGTGGTCGATGTGATGCTTCTTCGAGTCGTACTTCTCGCCCTTCAGATCTCTGGCAATCACGGCGCGTTTTGTCGCTCTTGGAATGTAGCGCGTACGCTTCTGGCCGTTCCAATAAAGAAAAGAGATGAAGGCGATGAACCCTGAGATTCCCTTCGCCTGAGTGGGCGGCACACGAACTTGAACCTGGGGAGTGGAGCATACCGCCAAGACAATGCAAAAGACTATGAACGCTTTGAGGAGATTGGAAAGGAAGAGCCGGGCGCCTTCCCTGGCAAGACGTAACGCTCGGAGCCAATACAGAACAATGAAGAATCCGACGATGAAAATTATCAGATCAAGATTCGGGTCTCCGGTGAATCGAATCGGGGGCTGCATAAACAACCGCCGACGATTCTAGCACGTGGAAAATCCTGGGTGGTACGATGGGACGACCTATGGCAGAAGACGACGCCGAACTAGAACTACAACCCGAGGATGACGGTGAACGGATAACGGGATTCGATGACCTGCTTTACGCGTTGGCGGGCACGCTGCGCACGAAGCGGTCGAAAGAAGCCGTCGCGGGGCTTATCGAAGAATACAGCAAGATGATGCCGGTGGTCGCAGAAAAACGACACCGCGCCATTCTCTGGTCCTATGGTTTTACGCTCGCCGTCTTTGTTGCTGTCGGAATCCTGGGATACCTCAAAGTGATTAGCGGTGAAATAACCGCTACCCTACTCGGTGCGATCATCGGTTCTCTTTTCTACGGACGTAAGTAGGGCACACCCTCCCTAAAACCCTTGTCCACGACTTCCGAGAAGATTGTTCTCTGTTATGTTAGTACCTATGGTTTCGAATCCTGCATTCTTCTGGCAAGATATTTTTGACCAGTGTGTTCGCGCCCTTTGTTTATGCTGGTGCGGAGGTCCTCCGAAAAGCTTCGGACTTTGGAGTCCGATACCGTCTCCGAGGCCTTCTTGCTCCTGACTTCTGCCTTCTGACTCCTTGGGCCGCTGCCTGTTTGGTTCCGGCTATGCCGGGTTAGGCTGGTACGGGTGCACATCTGCGGTTCGCGCCTGACGCGGCCAAGTGGATCGAAACGACGTCTCAAAAGGGGTAGGCTTGCGACGACGACGGCCCAAGCGACCGGCCGCAACGTGCCCAAACCGGACCTGATGCATCGGCTCAGTTCGCCGCGCGAGTCGCGCAGCTAAGCGGGAACGTACGTTAACCGAATCGCATCCTCGCCAACGAGATCGCTGCTCACAAGCCGAAGCGGCGGCCGGGCGCCGGCGAAGAATGGAGTGCCGCAACCAAGCACAACGGGGCGGAAATAGAGTCGATACTCATCAATAAGGCCAAGGTCAGTTAGGCTTTTTGCCAGGTTTGGTCCGGCAACTGCAATATCCCCAACAAGCTGGGCCTTCATCCCGCGTATCGCCGCCTCGATATCATCCTCGACGAGTGTGGCGTTGGGGCCGACTGACTTCAGCGAACGCGACACGACCCACTTCGGTTGGCTTCGCCATAACGCCGCGAAGTCGTGTTCCTCCGCGTCCCAATCAGTGCGGTCTTCGTCCCAATATTGCATTATCTCGTAGATGCGGCGACCGTACACAAAGCCGGACTGGTCGCGCGCTTGCTCGATGAAGTGACGAGAGAGCGCGGGACCGGGTGGCCCCATTTTCAAGTGGTCGACGTAGCCGTCCAGGGACTGCTGCAATCCGAAAACGAGCTTTGCCATGCTACAAAACTCCAAAGTTCTTCAGAGTAGCATGAGCGGACGTTCCGCAGGAATGGGATTGAACGATCCGCGCGCCGCATTGCCGGTGTGACCAATAACCAGAGGTCCGCTTTTGGCTGGTTGCTGCCGTCGCAGAATGGGTAATTTTGGGACGCTGGCGTAAGGCCCTGAAATCAAGGCCCTCCGTGTCTCGAAAGTCGGTCTCAAAATGTTAGCCAAATAGCGGTGGTCGCAGCGATGGCATTGCTCGCGACTTTGTCGCGAAATCCTGTCCTAAAAAGAGATGATGATTTCGCCACGGGCGACAAGACAGTTGGTGTTGGAATGCCCACACTGACGCCAAGCCGGATTTGTGCCGCTCGCGCCCCCCAATCGGCGTTGACCAAGTCCACTTGTCCCCCGACGCTTTCTCGCGGACCTGGCCGCGAGGTGGCTGGGACCCTCACGGGCACGGCACCCGAATCTATCCCTGGAGCCGGGCGGCCGCTTGCAATATGCTATGGGCATGACACGACGAACGCTTCTGAGTATGGGTGGCGCGCTACTGGCAGGAAACCTTCTGCCTACGGCATCCCCCGCGACGCGCGCGGTCCGGTTTGGAGTGCGTAGTCCGCTGCCGGACGTGGGACTGCGGGAGCGGGCGTTGCTGGTGAAACGCCTGGGGTTCGACGGCATCGAACTCGGGCCCGAATGGGCCCAGAAACCCCTGGAGCTCCTGCAAAAAGAGCTCGATGGGACGGGTGTTGCGGTGAGCGCCGTCGTCGGCTCCATAGGCCTGCTGAATATCGATCCCCAGAAGCGGGCCCAGGCCATCGAAACGGACCGGCGCCGCCTTGAGCTGGCCGGCGCCCTCCATGCGGACTGCCTGATTGAGGTGCCCACCTTCGGGCCGAACCGCTTCCAGGACCTCTCGCCGCTCATGAACGCGCGCGAAATCGAGGAGCGCCTGCTGATTGCCGCGCTCAAAGAGCTGGCAAGCGACGTGGAAACCAGCGGCGTGATCCTGCTGCTCGAACCCTGCAATCACAAGGAAACGCACTTCATGTTCCGGCAGGGTCAGGCCGCCAAAATCATCGAATCGGTGGGCTCGCCCGGCTATGGCATTCTTAGCGACTTCTATCATATGCAGATCGAAGAGCCAAGCATCCCCGAAACTCTCGCGCTCTATGGGCGGCACACGCGGTACGTCCATCTGGCGGATGGGGAGCTGCGGCTGGAGCCGGGATCGCTGCCATTCGACTACCGGCCGGGCTTTCGCGAATTGAAGAAAGCCGGCTACGCGGGCTGGCTCACGGTCGAGTCCAAAGCCAGCGATCACCCGGAAGCTGCGCTCGGGCGGGCGTTGCGGTATCTCAAGCAACAGTGGGCTGAGGCCTGAGGAACTTCTGCCCGGCTGCGGCGCGCAGGGCCGACAGGTACTCAAAGGCCATTCGCGTCTGGTTGTGGACGTACTCGATTCCCGCGGGCCTTCCGCCCTCCAGCCCGGGATGACAGAACTCCCAATCCATGTAGCCGCGGTAGCCGGACGATACCAGGGCATCGACGTAAGCCGGGTACGCCACCTGCCTTCCCCAAAAGCGCTGGTCGAAATAGCCGCCGGCTACCAACTCCACCCGGCCGTCCCGGCGTCTCGCGAACTCCCCGTTCATATGCGAATGGACTTGCAGGCGTCCGCTGGCTGCCACCATCTCACGGGCATGCTCAGGGGAATCCGCCTCAGGCTCGATGTTGATGTCCATGCACGCCTTGAACACCGGCGAGCCGACCTCTTCAATCAGCGACAGCACGTCCTGATAGCGGTTGACGATATCCGGACCATGATTCTGCATCGCCAGCACGATGCCGTAATCCGCGGCGACCTTCGAGAGCTCGCGCATGGACTCGACCACGAACCCGCGGCGGTCGCCCTTCCAGAACCCGTACTGGTTATAACTGTAGGTATCGTCGTAGGTCGCGAGGCCGCCGTAGAGCGTGATGCCGCGCCACGCGGCGAAAATCTTGCAAATGGGCGAGCCCAGGTCGTGCGCCAGTTTGATGCACTCCCGCACATAGCAGATCATGGCTTCGCGCTGAACGGGCACGGGACTCGAAAGGTCGCAGTTCGGGGAGACCGCGCAGAGATCGAGTCCGAGTTCGCCGGCGAGTTCGCGCAATCGCTTTCGATCGTCGCGGGAGAGGTCCATCGGCGCGGCATGGGGCCGCTCCGCGTCCAGTTCCACGCCCTCCCATCCCTGTTGCCTGGCCAGGCGCAGGAGGCTGAAAACGTCCACGGCTTCGCCGCGGTACCAAACTCCACGATACGTGATGCTGTACAGGCCGATTTTCACAACTGTCCTCCTGGGCGGGCCGGCGGCGGAACTGCCGCGCGGCGGCCGCATCGCGTCAGAATGTCAGGCTCTCTCTCTTCGTCACGTGCTTCTCCAGTTCCTTGCGGTCGGCGAAGTAGGTGGGCGCCGCCCGGCTCTTGCTGAAGAGCTTCTCCGCCTGATCGTCGAAGTGGCCAGTTTCCGGGTGGTCGCTTTCCCCCAGCGGGATCACCATGTACGACCGGGGCGGCCTGGTGAGGATCACAATCTGGGTAGACGTCTGGCCGGAGCGGCCCACCATCTGCTCGCCCACGGGATCGAACGAGATGGCCCGCGGTGTGGCCATTCCGGCATCGGTCAAGCTGCCGCCGCTGACCGGCCAGGTGCGATCGGCACCCTGCCTGCCAACGCGGAACAGGGTGCCGAACACGGCGTCGGGGCCGAAGTCGCCCTGCAACCGCCGTTGGCCTTGGTCGAGCGCGGCCCGGACCTGATCGTCCGAAAGGTCCGCCGGCGGATCCACGGCGCGGCCGGCCTGCGGGCCGAGAGCCGTTTTGAAGAGGTAGAAACCGAGCGCACCGCGGGACTTGGCGTCACTGCGGCCGTCCCATTGCGCCAGCAACCGCGCAAACTCGCTCCGCGGCGCGGCCCTGAGGATGCGTTCCTGCCACAGGGCGGCGTGCCATACCTGTGGCGAAAACGCGATATCGATCATTTGCTCCGGGGTTACGTTGTGAGCTGCGTCCAGCAAGTCCACCATCATGGCCGCGCGTTGGTGGGCCGGACGACGGCTGTCGTTATAGAGATACGGATGCTCCGCCCACTTCTCCGGCGTGAGCGGCGAATCCTTCATCATGACGAACGGCGAGACGTTGCAGTTCTGCATGTAACCCTGCGGCGGGTTGGTGATCTGCACGAGATCGGTGAATGGATGGAGGCCCTGCCACTCGCATGCGCCGCTGGCGCCGGGCATCGGCCGCGACGGATCGCAGCCTGCCGGACGCGCCGGCACGCGCCCGTTACGGACGTAATAGACATCGCCATCCACGGTGCCGATCATGATGTTCTGGCTCATGAACTGAAGACCGGAGAGCGCCTTCTTGGCTTCGCTGAGGTTGTGCGCGGTGATGATCTGCCAGGAGCTTTCCAGCAGGCGGAATTCGTCGGCGTAGGGGATGGCGATCGAATACGCCTTGCCGTTGTGGTGGGCCACGATCGGGCCGTGGACGGTGGACTCGATCTTCACCTCCTGGTACTTCACTTCGTTGCCGTCCTTCACGGCGATGCGCTCAGTGCGTACGTCGAGAGGCCGCCATTCGTCTTTGAAGCGGTACTTGCCGTCGCGCACCTCTTCCTCGTACGCGTCGGAGGTATCGGGTCCCCCGGTGGTCATGGCGACCGAAAGGTACCGGTTGTGGCCCAGCGAGGGGAAAGGAAGTCCCACGATGGCGGCGCCGGATGCGCTCAGCTCGCCACCGTAGACGCGCATTTCATAGAAGCGGAACTCGCCGTACCAGCTCAGGTGCGGATCGACCACGGCGTACGGAACGTGCAGCGACGTGCGCGCGGGCGCCAGCAGCACCTCGTTCGACCCACGGTAGGCGACCGGATCGGGCCGAACTCCGGCACGAATCAGGTCGCCCGCCGCTTCGCCTTCCGGCCAACCCCAGATGATATAGCGGCCCAGCGCCACCACCTGCCATGGCTCCAGCTTGGGTGCCCAGGCGGGAACCTGCTCGGGGTGCTCCTGCATGAACTTCTTGATGCCGCCCTGGAAAGCTTCCGAGATTGCCCTTATCTGGGGGTCCAACTCCTTGTAGTGCCGCTCGGCTACCTGCCGGTGACGCCAGACCCGCTGCCGGTAGTCGTGGAAAAAGAACTCCTTGCCGAACGCTTCCGACATCGTGCCTTCGGCTTTGCGGTAGTTGCGCAGCAGTTCTTCGAGCCGGTCCTCCACCTGCGCGTAGCCGGAGCCGAAGGCCGCTCCCGTGGCGCTGGCGGCGAAGATGTGGGGGACGCCATACTCGTCGCGCAGGATTTCCACTTTCTCAGCGCCCAAAACCAGGCTGCACGATGCCAGGACGAGCACAAGCCGTTTCATACTCTACAAGGTAACGCAGTCGGGAGGCGCCGCGAGGCGCAGGTCCCTTGGCCTTGGCCGGGTAGGTCGCCGCTACGTCGACAGCCGGATTCTGATAAGCTCTTGGATCTTACCGCGGCCCCAATCGGGCGCGCTTTGCGCTTTTTGGAGTAGTGATGCAAGAAAGGGAGTGCGCCATGCCAAAGAACATTGTCATCTGTTGCGACGGAACCGGAAACGAATTCGGCAACCGGAATTCCAACGTGGTCAAATTGTTTACCGCACTGACAGTCCACCCTAAGACGCAGGTGGCCTATTACGATCCCGGCATTGGAACCATGGGCGCCAACAATGCACTCTCGGCGCTCTCCAAATGGTTCACCAGAATGCTGGGGCTGGCCTTCGGCGCCGGGTTGCTGGACAACGTGGGGGACGCCTATCGGTTCCTGATGCAGAACTGGGAACCGGACGACCGGGTGTACCTTTTCGGGTTCAGCCGCGGGGCCTACACGGTGCGCGTGCTGGCGTCCATGCTGCATATGTTCGGGCTGCTGCCGCGCGACAATCAACAACTCACGCCCTATGTTCTGCGCTCGCTCAAACGCATGGACGACGCGGGAGAACAACTGGCGCGCAGCTTCAAGAAGGTCTATTCGCTCGAATGCAAGCCGCATTTCGTGGGTGTGTGGGACACGGTGAGTTCGGTCGGATGGATCACGGATCCCTTGACGGTCCGTTACTCGAAGAACAATCCGGATATCCAAGTCGGGCGTCATGCGATTTCCATCGATGAGCGGCGGTGCTTCTTCCGGCAAAACCTGTGGGGGGCGCCGGCGCCCGGGCAGAATTATAAACAAGTTTGGTTTGCCGGCGTACATTCCGATATCGGCGGCGGTTATCCCGAGCCGGAGAGCGGTCTGGCCAAGGTGACGCTGCAATGGATGACGGCGGAGGCGATGGCGGCTGGACTGGTCCTGGACCAAACCGTGGTGGACGAGGTGCTGGGCAGATCGGGGACGGAATACGCGCCGGTGGATGTGAGCGGCGAGATGCACGATTCCCTAACTGGCGCCTGGAAGATTCTGGAGTACGTGCCGCGCCGGCATTGGAACGGGAAGCTTCAGCGAAATGAGTGGATCCTTTACCGCAAGCGCCCGCGCTCCATACCCAATGGCTCGGTGCTGCATCAGGCCGTTCTGGACCGGAAGAACGATCCGAAGGCGCGGTACAACCCGCCCAATCTGCCCGAAATATACGGCGTCGAGCCGTGGTAGGGCGGACAGGCCAGGAGGCCTGTCCTACGGAAGCTCGGCGATGAGAGCGTCGAGCTGTTTGCGGAGAGCGGTGTAGCGGTCCAGGGCGTCACGGCCTACTTTTTGGTCGGAGTTGTTCGTCATGGTGTTGAGGTAGGTGATGTGAGTCTGCAGCGCGGGCTGGCTGTAGCGGATGGAGGGCGTGATCAAGCGCGAGGCCAATTCGTCGAGCTTGGCCTTCTGATTGCCATCGGCCTTGGCCAGCGCGGCGCGGAGGCGGGCGACGGCTCGGTTCATGTCGCTGACCAGGTCGCGGACCTTCATGTTGTGCTCGAACTGCTCGCGCAGGTCGGCGGCGGTGACGCCTTCCTTGGTGACGCGGGGGTCTTCGGTCACGGTGAGGGGCTGAGTCGCGGTCCAGGAGCCGGCAGTGAGGCGCACGGAGTACTTGCCGGGCACGGCGACGGGACCCTGCGGCCCTTCGGGGCGCGCGTCGCTGATCCAGGGGCCGGGATAGCGCAGGTCCCAGGTGAAGCGGTGCATGCCGGGCGTTTTGTCAAGCCGGGTGGGGCCGCGGCGCGTGCGGAATCCACCTTCGCCCTCTTCGCTGGGAGGGGCTTCCGCGGATGGCGCGGCGGGCGTCCGCTCGTCGGCGGCGGCGCTGGAGAAGGTGCGGACCGGCCTGCCTGCCCCGTCGAGAATCTCCATCCGGATGTCGTCGGATGGCGCGGTGGCCAGGTAGTAGTCGATGGCGGCGCCGGGCAACGGGTACTCGATCGTGGACGCGCGGCCGAAGCCGCCTCGTCCCGGCGTGCGGACGGCGTCACGAGTCGGGAACAGGTAGGCTTTGGCGGCGGCGACTTGCGAGGTCAACTCGTGCAGCGGCGTCAGATTATCGAGAATCCAGAAGGAGCGGCCTTGGGTGGAGATCACCAGGTCCTGGTGCGCCACCTTGATATCGGTGACGGGCGTGGCCGGCAGGTTCATCTGGAAGGACTGCCAACGCGCTCCGTTATCGAACGACACGTAGATGCCGAATTCGGTGCCGGCGTAGAGCAGGTTGGGGCGGTCGGGGTCTTCGCGGACCACGCGCGTGGGTTCGTCCCGGGCGATGCCGTTGGAGCCGTCGGTGAGGCGCGTCCAGGTCTTGCCGAAATCGTCGGTGCGGTAGATGTACGGCTGGAAATCGCCGAGCAGGAAGCGGTAGATGGCGACATAGGCGGTTCCGGCGCGGTGGGGGCTGGGCTCGATGTTCTGCACGCGGCCACCGGGCGGCAGGGCGTTGGGCGTGACGTTGCTCCAAGTCTCGCCATCGTTGCGTGAAACGAAGATCAAGCCGTCGTTGGAACCGGTCCAGATGAGACCCTTCTGAACGGGCGATTCACGAATCGAGTAGAGCGTGCTGTAGACCTCTTCGCCGGTGGCGTCGCGGGTGATGGGTTCGCCGCTGGCGGCCTGGGTGCCAGGCGGATGGGCGGTCAGGTCCGGGCTGATGCGGGTCCAGGTGACGCCGCCATCGCGAGTGCGGTGCACGTATTGGGAGCCGTAGTAAACCACCTTGGGGTCGTGCGGGGAGACCTCCATGGGGGAGACGCGCTGGAAGCGGTAGGTGATATCTTCGCCGCCGTGGCCGTAGAGGGATTCGCCGCCGATCCAATACTGCTTCTCGTTGCTGGTGGTGAGGTTGAGCTGGCTGAACTGGCCCTTGCAGCTTCCGTAAACGAGGTCGGGGTTGGCGGCACTGGGGATGATGGGGCCGGTTTCGCAGCCGGGGCCGACGCGAAAGTCCTGGCTGTTGCCGAGCGGCAGGCTCGGGACGATAACGGTGGTGTTGTCCTGCTGGGCGCCATAGACGAGGTAGGGGTACTGGTTGTCCACGGCCACCTGGTAGATCTCGGCGGTAGGCTGGTTGGCCTGGGTGCTCCAGGAAACGCCGCCATCGAGCGAAACGTTGGCGCCGCCATCGTTGGACTGAATCATGCACAGCGAGTTGTGGGGGTTGATCCAGATATCGTGATGGTCGCCGTGCGGGGCCGGCGCGGAGTGGAAGGTCTTGCCGCCATCGACGCTCTTGAACCAGCCTTCGTCGCCGACGTAGACGGTGTCGGGGTTATTGGGGTCGACGCCGAGGGTAGTGTAGTAGAACGGGCGAGTGATCAGGGAAGCAGAGGAGTTGGTGAGAGTCCAGGTGGCGCCGGAATCTTCGGAGCGGTAGAGGCCGGAGCCGGGTTTGGCCTCGATCAGGGCGTAAATGCGGTTCGGCATCGCCGCGGGGATGGCGACGTTGCTGCGGCCGAATAGCTGGTTGGGCAGGCCGCCGGCGAGTTTGATCCAAGTGTCGCCGCCATCGGTGCTCTTGTAGATGCCGCCTTCGCGCGCGCCACTAACGATGGTCCAAGGCTTGCGCTGGCCGTGCCACATGGAGGCGAAGACTACGGTGGGGGCGCCGGGTTGGAGTTCGAGATCGGCTGCGCCGATCTCGTCGGAGAGAAACAGGATCTTCTTCCAGGTTTTGCCCCCATCGTTGGTGCGGAAGACGCCGCGGTCCGGGTTCGGCACGAAGGGATTGCCGAGGGCGGCGACGTAGACCAGGTTGGGATCGGTGGGGTGGACGCGCACGGTGGCGATCTGGCCGGCGTCGCGGAGGCCGATGAAGGTCCAGGTCTTGCCGGCGTCGGTGGATTTGTAGATACCGCGGCCGATGGAGACGTTGCTGCGGATCTTGGAGGAACCGGTGCCGGCGTAAATGATGTTGGGGTCGGACTGCGCCACCTCGATGGCGCCCATACTACCGACGGGGATTTGGCCGTCGGAGAGGTTGACCCAGGTGTGGCCGGCGTCGGTGGTTCTCCAAACGCCGCCGCCGGTGGAGCCCATGTAGAAGGTTTGGGGCTGCGAGGGCACGCCGGTGACCGTGGTGACGCGGCCGCCGCGTTCCGGGCCGATCATGCGATAGCGCATGCCGGACCAGAGCTTGGGATCGAAAGTTGCGGCGTGGGTGGCGAAATTGGAGAAGACGAGGAGCAGGGCCGCGGCACTGGCGGCGTGGGGTTGGTTGCAGGGCATTGGGTTGATTTTATCGCGGGGGCCGGGCAGAGACACGTGTGCTGGACGGAGGGGTGAAAAGAGTTCGTTGCGGCGGCCGGGGCTTCGCGGACTTTTCGTCGTGCGTATCCGGCCGCCAATGGATTGGAGAGCCTCTTCCGAGACCTTAGCCCGCTGGATGGCGAGCGGCTCTAGCAGATTCGAGACTCATCCTCTGT
>Ga0209698_10001228_pt1 | contig 29720 bp, 26 predicted proteins | sample LitLauG_LLR_2012_FD_187203 | JGI IMG/M metagenome (GOLD analysis project Ga0209698, IMG submission 187203) | Freshwater sediment microbial communities from Pennsylvania, USA - Little Laurel Run_MetaG_LLR_2012 (SPAdes) (version 2) | ecosystem: Environmental > Aquatic > Freshwater > Creek >... | reverse complement strand
TTCCATCCCGAGGCATTCCGTGATGTAGGTTACTTTGCGCGTACCGTCGTTGAGCCGAGAAATTTGGACGAAAAGATCGATGGCGGATGCGACCTGTTGGCGAATGGACTTCGTCCCGAGGTTGGAGTTGGCCATTCCGATCATGACTTCCAAGCGACTTATGGCATCGCGGGGCGCATTCGCGTGAATTGTGGTGAGGGAGCCATCGTGGCCTGTGTTCATGGCTTGAAGCATGTCCAGGGCCTCTTCGCCACGAACCTCGCCAACGACGATACGATCGGGGCGCATGCGAAGTGCGTTAATGAGCAGGTGCCGTTGCGTCACAGCTCCCTTGCCTTCAATATTTGCGGGCCGCGTTTCGAGGCGCGCTACGTGCGTTTGGCGAAGCTGAAGTTCCGCGGCGTCTTCGATCGTGACAATGCGCTCCGTAGCGGGGATGAAGCCCGACAGCAAGTTCAGAAATGTGGTCTTTCCGGCTCCCGTTCCGCCAGAGATGATGATGTTCAGTCGTGCCCGTACACAGGCTTTGACCAACTCCATCATGCCTTCGGTAAGCGATAAATTGCGAAGGAGATCGGCTGGTTGGAGAGGATCGCCGCCGAAGCGGCGAATCGAAAGAAGGGGGCCATCAACCGCAAGAGGAGGAATAACCGCATTGACGCGCGAGCCATCCGGCAGTCTGGCATCAACCATTGGCGAAGATTCGTCAATCCGGCGACCCACTCGCGAGACGACCCGCTCGATGATACGCATAAGGTGAGCATCGTCTTTGAATTCGACCGAAGTGCGCTCGAGTTTGCCTGCCCGTTCGACGTATATTAACCGTGGCGTTGTGACGAGGATGTCGGAGACAGTGCGGTCTCGTAGGAGGGGTTCGAGAGGGCCTAAGCCGAATACCTCATCCAGAACCTCTTCAATCAGGCGGTCTTTCTCGGTTAGGCTGAGCGGAGTGCGCTCCTCGTTGACTAATTTGGCAACAGAAGGCCGGATCTCTTGACGGACACGGTCGCCTGGCGTCGAATAGACAGCCTCAAGATTTATTCGATCTAACAGCTTACGGTGAATCGAGAACTTGAGTTCCTGGTATTGAGCAGTTGAGGTCTCTCGACTCCCTGGTCGTGGTTGGTCGGCTGTACGCGAGTCTGCGCGCGAGAAGTCAGTGGTTAGCATGAAGGTGTCCTACCCGAAAAGGGAAAACTTTTTCTTGACTTTGGCTGGCGGCAAACCGGCGATTTTCGCTGCGAGTAGTCCAAAGTGTTGAGCCAGCCGAGTGTTTGAGTTCAAGAGGTTGCCGCTGGAGTACGACTGGTATAAACCCATATAGTCGTTTGGAAGAGCAGCGTACAAAGAGCGGCCGAGAATTTTTTCGAGCTCCTGTGTACTTATGTCCATTAGTTTGGGTGTGCGATTCAAAATTAGTTGGAGCTTCTCGCCCTGATCGAACAAGCCATGAACTATGGACTTCAATCCGTGCAGTGCGACCACCTCAAGGGTTGAAACCAGGAACAATTGATCGATTTCGTCGAGTACGGCCGTTGCGATTGAGTTCAGACTGCGTCCGAGGTCAAGGACGATCCAATCGTGTTGCGTGCGCATGAACTGCAGGATCTGCTTGAGCTGATTTTCGTCCGGATGGTCCCAACGGGAGTAGGACGCTGGAGCCGGAATAACGGACAGATTCGGACGATTTTCGACAATGAGAGCTTTCCATAGGCTCTCGTCAAGCCGCGAAAGGTTCTTGACGGCGTCCAAAATTGAGTAGGAGCTCGGAGTCTTCATTAGGAATCCAACGAGGCCCGACGTGAGGTCCAGGTCGGCGAGCAGCACGCGCTTGCGCGTTTGATTTTGTAGTTCCCATGCTACGTGGCAGGCCAATGTAGTAGCGCCGCAGCCGCCCTTGGCTGAGAGAAAGCCAATCACTTTGCCACGGCTCGTTGTGCCGATTTCTGGTTCAGCCGAACTGAGAATGCGTTCAAGAGCTGTAGGGAGACTATCTTCAAGTGGAGGGTGCAGGAATTCGTTCACGCCAGCCCTCATTGCCGAGAGGATCATTTTGGAATCCTCGATTGGGTGTAGTGCGACCACCTTGGTGCGCGGAGCGTGAATCTTGATCTGTCTCATCGCGACAGCTAGATCCGTTGGCACTGTGGTGAGATCAAGGAGAAGCGCTTCTGGCTTTACTTTTCCTAGATGCTCCAGCAGGCTTGTCCAATCGGAATCGTGTTGTTCGAAAGCAACTTGCTGCGCGGACTCGCGCAGGGCGTCGATCGCTTCTCGCCGTAGGCTTTCGTCTTTGATGTGTAAGAGAACTTTGACGGAACTCATGTTATTTACTCTTCTTAACTAAGGCTTGCTGCCGCCGGTGCCTTGCGTGCTCGCTGCCGGACTGCCTAACGACGACGTTGTATTGCCTTGCGGCGAAGTTGTCAGGTCCTCAATCGGAACGACATCCCGTCTAATCAGCATAGGGGCGTTATCGGTCCCAGCGGCCGATGGATTTTGCGGTGCAGCCGTTGGGGCGTCCTTCAGAAAAGGCTTCGGGAAAGCCACTTCAGGGGTTTTCTCTCCGACCGGGATAGGATTGACCAGCACGGGTGTCACCATGATCAGCAGTTCCGAACTGGTCTTTGTTGAATTCTTCGATTGGAAGAGCTTGCCCAACAAAGGCACATCAGCCAAACCAGGCATTTTCGAAAGCTGATCGGTTACTTGGTTGTTCAGCAAACCCGCGATCACAAAGCTTTGGCCGTCTTCAAGTTCGATTTCAGTTTGGACCCGCCGCGTCGCGAGACCTGGAACTGTATAACCGCTGACCGAGAGGCCGTTGGCGTAATCGAGAGAACTGACTTCCGGCGAAACCGTCAGACGTATCGTGCCGCGCGGCGTGATTACCGGGAGAAAATTCAGACGAACACCAAATTCTTTGAATTGGATGGTGATCTGGCCTACACCGGACGCGCCGCCTTGAATCGTCGGAAAAGGGAACTCGCCCCCAGCCAGGAAGCTGGCTGACTTTCCGTTCATGGTCAACAGATTCGGTTCAGCAAGAATCTGAAGAACGTTATGAGTGGCCAAATCTTGGAGCACGGCCCCGATGTTGAGGTGTGGCGCGAAGTAGAAAATATTGAGCAGGTTGCTGAGGTTCCAGTTTGTGGTGTTTTGAGTGGTCGTGAATGTTGGATTCTGACCAAATTGGCCGGTGCTTGATGTCCCTATTCCGCTTGGACTCATCTGGAACAAATTTAAGCCGAATTGGCTGGCGGCCGAGCGATCAATGTCCGCAAAACGGACTTTCAAGAGAATCTGTGGCTCGCGGGCTGGAGTATTAACCCGCAGGAGATTTACAACTTTCCCCATCGTGGACGCAATATTCAAGGCCCGAACGGCGGAAGTTTCATCGGAGACGGTGCCGTTAAGAAAGACCGTACCGTCTTGCACTTCAATCGTCACATTCGGCCCGGCCTCTTTTAATAACTCGGCGCGGACAGTGTCGATCTTGGATGTGTTGGCTACCACGTGAATCTCCAGCATGCTCCGGTTGCCTTTGAGATCCCAAACAATGAGGGACGTATCGCCCACAGCCTTGCCATTGACCACAATTTCGTTGGTACTTACCGCGACGGCCTCCGCAATTTCGGCGTTCGCGATGGAAATCCGGCGGATGCCTATTTCCTGGTCCAAGACCGTGGACCCGTTAACGGAGACGGAAATTGAGGCCTTATTAATTGCGTTGTCCGCTTTAATGCCAGTGCCGGCTAAGTCGGCACCGATCACCTGTGCCGCCAACGAGAAGGCTAATAGGGCGGAGCTGAGTTTGATAGTCATCTAATTCTTCCCTGTTGGAAGATCGAATGTTTCTTCAGATTTCTTTACGCCGCGAAACACTTCCACGTGTGCGACTGGAATTTGTTTTTCAGACGAGACGCGTGCCGCTGTAGTCGCGCGCGGTGCTGCAGGAGCATTTGCCGGCGGGTGAAACGGCTGCTCGCCCAGCGGAAGGCCAATAGGAATTCGGGCTGGGACACCGAAAAGTCCAGCGATCGAGGTTCCTGGAGGCGTTTGTGCTTGATTGTCCAGCGGATTCCGCAAAACGAGTTGCACTTTTGTTTCGCTCATTGCCAGATTTAGAATTTCGGCTTGGGTCGGCGTGACAAGCAGATTGACAACCTGCGCCGTTTCCGGTTTGCCATCGGTCGTTTTGTCCAACTTTTGACCAGCCGATAGAACCTCGATATTTTGAAGAATGGTTCGGCAAAGGGTGCCAAAACGAGCTTGCTCGGCCGTGGGTGCATTTCCAGCCATCAAGACGTCGACACGCATGCCGGGAACGACAAAGCCTGCTAAGCCAACTACTTCGTTTACGCGCAATGCCACAGCCCGCATTCCGACCGGTATGGTAGCGGCTAGGCCTGCACCCGCACCTCTCGGAGCGAGCCGGCCTACGAGAAAAGGTTCATTTTGGTAGACCGTTGCGATCGCACCGCGTCCGATGACGTCCTGTTTAGTTTTGAGCGCTTCTTCCGGTATTGGCGCGCCCCAGGCTACTTCCTCCACATCAGCATCCTGAATGAGGGATCCAACTTGAATATCGTGTTTCGCAACAACAAGCTGATTGGTTGCTACGGTGCGGCCTTGGCTTTGGACGCGAACGAGAATCAGGCGATATAGGACGTAACTGGTAAGACTTGCTACGACCAGAGCAAACATGAGTACAGAAATCAAACGTCGGTTCATGCAAGATATCTTTCTAGGAATAAAGCGGCTAAGAATAGAACGGGTCTAAAAGCGTGAGTGGATCGTCACAGGTAGACCCGGTTACACGGCGACGATCCAGGTTCACTCTTCTTTAGGAGGCAGCGGTGTTAGTGCTGCTCAAGGTACTGCTGATAGTCGACCAAAGTCCGCTGATCTGGGTCTTAATACCACTAAGAAGACCGACGGCGGCAAGGGCGATGAACGCGAGCAAGAGGGAATATTCGACCATGTCTTGTCCTTCTTCTCCGTTCCAAAACGCTTGTAGGGCAGGGTTAATCATGTTGGGTTCTCCTTTCTAGAACTGAATCATTGAGATGAGTTGTATCTATCCTTGTCAACTCCGAGATCGCTCGGAACTTTGGGTCACGCAATGTCGAAATGGCTTTTTGTCGGGGCAGCGCCTCAAATACCAGGACCTTACCGTCGTCAAAACGGAGGGCCCAGTCGGGCGACATCTTTAGAACCTCGCTCAAGGGGGCGTCGGGTCTCACAAGTACCATGTCGACGCCAAATCGCTGAAGTTGAGTTTTCCAATCAAATTGAGCGGCTAAGATGTGCTGTGTTGAGGTAACCATCGAAATACCGAAAAAGTCGCTGCGACCGTCCATGAATACTGGTTTATTCGGATAAAGTCGGTAAATCAAATAGTCAGCCCATTGGTCATAGGTGAAAATCCGATGAGCCGAGGAACGCTCGACCAAAGGGATTGCCTGAATTGGAAAGGACTCCGGGTTGAACTGTGCTTCAAATCCCTTGGCCCCGCCCAGGAAAAGAACTGCAATCAGGAAGGTGGCCAACCCGGAAAGAAGGAAGGTTCTTGGCAAACGTTCCATTGGCTTCAGTTCTTCGCAGATCTCGGAAATTGTGGAAAAAACTATGCCTATGAATCGGACGTTTCGCAGGAACAACAGGACTTCTTGCAGCCAGCGGGCAGCCATGGGAGCCACAACGATCATGAAGAGCGGAATATTTCTTGCGCTCAGCAATGCCAAATGAGTCCAGAGAAGAGCAACCAGCGCAGGCGTAATCCGGCGATTTTGCAGATACCAAAACGCGGCCCCAGCCGTCAACATCATCATGAGTTCGAAGAAGATGGCTGGCGGGCAATGAAAGCTGATCGATTGATATTCCTGAATATTGTCTAACAGTTTGGAATCACTCAGGAATCGGTAAACGTGTTGATGAAGTCGCCAGGAGTACGGGTTAGCGAAAGTGGCAACTGAGCAAAGGCCTGTCGCTACCAGTAAACTACGCGACTGACTGAATGCCGCTTTTAGGTTCTGTCCCTGACAAAAGATAGCTTCGAAGACGTTGCCCAAAGCCGTGGCCAGAAGCAATGCAATTCCAATCATGAACGCGCCGTGGATGTTGACCCAAAGCAGCATCAAGAAGGGTAGGGTAGCCAAAGCGAGACGTGAGCCGCGCTGCAGCGGCGGCAGCAAATGAAGAAATGCCAAGAAGAAGAGCCATGAAAATAAATGAGGCCGCGCCAGCCAGTGAATCGACGAGCCACACAGGGCGAAAGCCGTGATAAAAAAACTCAAGACGTCATTACCGCAGGCGTTTACCACCAGCCGGTAGAGCATCACTGCGATCGTTCCGAGCAGGACTACGGTGACGAAGCCAACACCCGCGAGCCCCCACGAGCGATGAATAATAGCAAAAAGCAAATCCCAAAGCCATTCCCAGGCGAACCACGCTTGGCCGGGCTTTGTGTATGAGAATAGGTCTTGTGTTGGAACTCTTCCGTGCTGAAGAATCCATTCTCCCGTCTTGATGTGCCAACCGGTATCGCCATCGGCGAACAGTGTTTTTGTACCGCCCAGCTTAAAGAACAACAATCCGGCCGGCAACAAAAACGCAATATCCGTCAGGCACGGCATAAATAGCCAAGCCCAATTTGTCGTGGATGCACGCGGAGGATCGATTGCGGTGGTGACTGAGTGCATCTGTGTGACTAATCGGCTGGAGGGAAGTAAATGTTTAGGTGGAGTAGCTTGTTTGAGGGCTAATGAGGAAGACTGCAGGACGATAAGCGGAAGTAAGGGTTAGCGGCTTAGGAATACAAGGAAAATACCTACCGAAATCGCGATAACCGTGCCATGCGGTAGCCCGAGTGCTCGCTGGTCATGCACATCCAAGCTTGGATCCTTGTGGAACGGCATCCGCCCGTGGATCAACTCACCCGCGATTGTGGACAAGTTCAAAATTGTCACATGCAGCCGGTTCCTTGCTGCAACTAAGCAGAGGGAGGCGACACCGCCGAGAATTGCGGTGGTAAGGAATATTCCGAACCAGTTTTCCGGTCCGACCAATGCGCCAACCGCAGCCATGAACTTGGCGTCACCTGCCCCCATAGCTCGAATGAGATACAACGGCAGATAGATAAGGAGTGCCAGCCCCAATCCAGCGGTGGCTAGTTTAAAGCCTTCCTTTTGAAGGAATAGAGTATTTAGCCCAAAGCCAAGAATCAATCCGCTCAAATTGAGCCAGTTTGGAATTTTTCGTCTACGCAGGTCTGTCCATCCTCCCACGATCGCGATCGCTAGTAGGGCGAGTTTGAGGATAGGAGACACTGCTCTATTCATCGGCCGGAGTGCGAAAGGAGTTTAGGCGGGTCTTATCGGCGGCCGACGGAGATCACTCGTCAAAATGCGAAAAGGCCCAACCGCGATTGGGTGGGGCCTTTTACCGCAGATCAGAAAGCCATTACTCTACGTCGGCGACCGATGGTCCCGCCGCTCGCCTTCGTTCTTGCCTAGTTGATCTTGTACGACAACTGGGTCAGGAATTCAAAGGAGTTCTTCTTGAAACCGTTTGGTGGTTCGTTGATGTAGTTATCCACACCGCCGATGACGATCGTAAGGCGCTTGTGCACCGGGATCGTGAAGTTTGCAAAGATGTTTCCGGTATACGCCTTGGAGTCGTTGAACGACGGGATAAACAGAAGCCCTTCGTGGAAAGCAACTCCGCCCTTGAAGCTTCGGGAATAGGTTTCGCCCACAGACGCACCAATCAAGCTATTGGGCTTTTTGGTGGCGGCGTCCAACGCTGCGGTTGTGCAATTCGCCGGTAGGTTTGCATTCGCGCAACTGGTTGGCGGCTCAAACGCTTGATGGATGTAATCAATGCCAACTTTAACATCCAATTCCTGATGAGCATCACGGAGTACAACGTAACCGAAACCACCGCCGTAAGTCTGTTGCAACTTCATACCCTGAGACGAACTGTGCAGGAAGTCGGCTGCCACAAATGCAAACGCACGGCTGGATAGGTACATGTCATGCTCAAGCCCACCGTGAATCAGATCAGTGGTGATATCCGGCTGTCCAGACTGGGAGAGCTTGCTATCGGCGACGTTGAAATCAACCAAAGTCTTATAACGAGGGCTAATCCAGCTTTCCCCCGAAACAACCCGCTGCAGCGAAACGCCTGCAGTTATATTGCGGCTCTTCTGCGTCGCCTCTACCAAATCGATACCGAAAGCTGCAGATCCGTGCCAGTCTTCGCCAAATTTCGGCGTCTTGAAGGCATTTAGAAAGTTGGGTTGTGGAACGACATTCGTCGCATTTGCCTCAGGAATCACTACCGGTGCGCCATTCCCCGAATCCACAGAGATGTTTTTGTCGCTTGCCGATACCGTTCCTTGCGGAACCTTGCTTAAATCCGCATGTCTGTCGAGGACTACGCCCTTTTGAATCACGGCGAACTTACCAGAGGATTTTAGTGTCTTGACATTCGCCCAATCCACCTTCACATCCCCGGCGCCGTCGCTGTGGAATACCAATGAGTCGCCTGCGGCGCTCACCAAATGTCCGACCAGTTTTTCGCCGGTGTTGAGCTCAAGAATATCGGGCTCCGGTTTTGCGGTCTGTCCGATCATCGAGCCAACGGCGAAAATCGCCATGGCTAAAATACCTATGCCGTTTCGGAAATGGGTTATTACTTCTAGTTTGGTTTTCATTTTTAGCTTTTTAGATCCTTAACAGAAAGAGAGAAATACGCCCCTGCCAGTACTATGCCCTATTGTACTTCGGAGTACTAAAGCGCAAACCCAATAGACCTCGTATTTAGCCCTAAAGTCACAAGGTATCCAAGGCGACAGCTGTCGTTTTTGTGACTAGGACATTTTTACCTGTTGGAAGTCAGAAGTAGTACTGTTTTCTTCTTTTCCTGTTGATTAATCTCCTTCCCGGCAATAGAATAGGTATATAGCTAGATCGGTCAGTGCATCAATCGCCCAGGGTGGTAATGGGGTGGCAGTTTTAGCTTAAAGACTTAAAGATTGAAAGTTTCCACGGAGGAAGTTTAATGAAAAAATTGGCAGTAGCTCTTCTTTTTTGCGGCGTTTCCGCGTTTGCGGCAAGCGTGACGTATCAAACGTCGGGAGTCTTCTCGGGTCCAGATGCAATGGCTGGTGGCTTGGGAAATGGCAGCGCAACTATTACGTATACCCCCCAGGCGAGCATCACGGTAAACGCTCCCACGGGGATCAACATCGGTGCAATCGACGTCACTGGCGGGACGGGCACGTTTACCAACGATAGCTTCACCCTTACGATTACCCAAACTTCGCCTTCCAGTGGCAGTGGGTCGACCAGTTCGACGATCAGCGGTACGGTCTCGGGCAATTCAAATAACATCATCCTGACCTTCTCGCCGACCAGCATGGTGATTGGTGGGGATCTTTATACCCTGCAGAGCTCGTCTTATTTCCTGGTTGCTCCGAACACGAACACCAATACCCCTGGCGTGACCTCGTTGCAGGCCAACGTCATTGCTCCAGAGCCGGCTTCGCTCGGTCTATTGGGTGCGTCACTCATCGGTCTCGGAGTCGCCTTCCGTCGCCGCATGGCTGCCTAGCTCTTGTTTTAATCTCTGTTCCTTCAAAGCTCCCCGCCGGCTACCGCTGGCGGGGAGTTTTGTTATTAGCCCATGCTTTCGCCGAAATCGCTCGGAGACCTCGCTTGTTGTTCAATAAGGTCTTCGGCAGGTATGGCCGATACTAAGAATATGATCTTTGGCGACGTCCAGGAGAGGACCACCACCACGTCCAGTAGAGCCACGACCCTGGCTGACCGCCTTGAGCCAAGAATTGCCGTTGAACGGCATTTTGCTGAAATTGGGCATACTTACCGGCACAGCAAAGCGTTCCGCTTGTTTGATCAAAAGGTCATGCGTCCTGGACTGAAAGTGGGGTTGCGGCTAGTAGGGCTGTACGGAACCGGCCGAAAGAATTCGCTTTCTCCCCAGATTCGCCAAGTCACCCTCCACTACCAGAACCTGCCCAGTTCATTCGATGGTTTTCGGGTGCTGCACCTCTCCGATTTCCACATCGACGGGGTCGACGGTCTCGCCGAGATTTTAGCGCCGATTCTCTCGAACGCACGCCCTGATCTTTGTGTTTTTACGGGCGACTACCGTTTCGAAGACCGTGGTCCTTGCGAGGGTGTTTATCCCCGCATGCGTCGTGTGATAGAAGCTATCTCCGCTAAGCACGGTATTTGGGGCATCTTGGGCAACCATGATTCCGCTGAAGTCGCTTATGGTCTGGAGGCCCTCGGGGTCCGCATGCTTGTCAACGAAAACACTGAAATTTGTGGAGGCGGCGATTCCATTTGGCTCGTAGGCGTAGACGATCCGTTTGATTACCGCTGTGCCGATCTCGATGCGGCGTTGGCCGGTGTGCCCGAAAGTGCATTCAAGATCTTGCTCGCTCATGCGCCGGAGATTTACGAAAGCGCAGCGGCTCGCGGCGTCGATCTGTACCTAACCGGTCACACGCACGCCGGTCAGATTCGGTTGCCCGTAATCGGATCGATCAAACACAACTCACACTGTCCTAAAGAGTTTTCGTACGGGTTGTGGAAGCACCAAGGTATGCAAGGTTACACCACATCCGGTATCGGCTGCTCTTCGGTTCCGGTACGTTTCCATTGTCCGCCGGAAATGGTTATGTTCGAACTAAAGCGCGGCAGCGAAGCTTTCGAAAAGCCTTAGTTGTTTGGGATGTTTGCGGGTCTGGTCTTCCGGGTGCCACTGCACAGCGACAACATACCGCTTATCCGCCCGTTCAATGCCCTCCACCGTTCCGTCGTCCAGATCGCGCGCGGAAATCTGCAAATTCTGTCCCAGCTTCAAAACAGCCTGGTGATGCCGGGAATTCACCTGCCAGGTGGGCTCGGCCGCAATCGCTGCCAGTTTGCTGGAGGCAACGAACCCGACCTCGTGCGCTGGCCCCGAGTGGTCGTCCTTTTCCGGATCATGACGTGCGATCGCTTCCAGATGCTGAACAAGCGTGCCGCCGTGGTACACGTTCAAAATCTGCAATCCTCTGCATATACCGAAAATTGGCAGGTCGCGTTTCAGTGCCTCGCGAATTAGCTCAAGTTCCACTTCGTCGCGCCGATCATCCGGTTTATCTGTTTCGGGCTGCGGCGTGGCGCCAAAGCGAGCTGGATTCACGTCACTGCCGCCCGTCAACAAAAGGCCGGTAAACCCGCTCAGGGAGAGCTGTTCTTCTACGCTCGCCGTGACGGGTTCGGCGCCACCAACTCGCACGGCCTCGGCGTATGGCTTTACCTTTTTCTCATTACGGTACGGAATCAGAACTCGCTTCTGCATTACTTCTATTCTCACAGGCTAATATGAATAAAGAAGAGTGCGCCCTTTTACCGTTTTCCTCCTAGCCTTCGGCCTGCTTGCCGCTTCCTCCAAAACCGATTGGGACGCCAAGCGCACCCAAATGCGCCAGACGCTGCATGTGCCCGATCCTTTACCCAACGTCGCCGAAAAACTTTACGGGCGTTTCCCGGTCACAACCGATGTCACGGCCGACCGCGTCTCCTATGTCACAGACTACGGCATGCGAGTGCCCGCCATCGTATATCACCAAGCAGGCGCCACCATCACCAAACATCCAGGGATGGTTATCGTGAACGGGCACAACGGCGACAAGTCCTCCTGGTATGCCTACTGGGCGGGTATTCTCTATGCCCGAGCCGGCGCCGTGGTTCTCACATACGATCCCATTGGCGAATATGAGCGCAACTGGCAGAAGAAATCGAGTACACGGCAGCATGATACGGAGCTTACCCCCGACGACATGGCGCGCCGCCTTTCGGGGTTGATGATCACGGACATTATGCAAGGCGTTCGCTATCTTGCGCAACGGACCGATGTCGATCCAAAGAACATTGCAGTGTTGGGATATTCCATGGGATCACTGGTTTCATCGTTCGCCTGTGCGCTGGATACATCAATACACGCTTGCGTTTTGGCGGGCGGTGGCGACCTGGATGGTCCCAGCGGTTATTGGGACAAGAGCGCGAAGATGTGCCAGGGAATCCCATATCAATCGCTGAGCTTCTTGGGTGACCGTGGGCCTGCCATCTACGCGCTCAACGCCAAGCGCGGCCCAACCCTTGTCTACAACGGCAGCGCCGACAAGGTAGTGGATATTCCGAATCATGGCGAGCAGTTCTTCGCTCAACTGCACGAACAAACGGTGACGCTGCTTGGCAGCAAGAAGGATGTTTTTGAATACGAGTTCCTCCCTGACGCCGGGCACCGTCCTTACTTCCTGACGAAACCCGTTGCATTGTGGCTAAATGAGAAACTCAAATTTCCGAATTGGACCAAGAAGCAGCTTGCCGCGATGCCGGAAACGCATGTGAGTGAGTGGGCGGCCAAGAATCATTTAGATCTCACTTCGCCGGACTACGAACTGCGCGAGGGGGGAACCATGGCGCTAGGGACCGATATTCCCGCGGTGCCGCGAAGCGACCTACGCGCCATTCCGGATGTGGTTTGGGATGCGGAACAAGACAACTACGTCTACGAAGGCTGGCGCAACCGCGCCAAAGCCGCTCTGCAATAGCTATTGGCCGGCGGGCCGAGCCACCGGATCAACCTTACGATTCTCTTGCGCTATATCGCCGGGATTGGGAATGATCCGATCACCGTCGTTGAGCCCTCCCAATACTTCGATCCGGTCGCCAAAATCGCGACCCACCGTTAAGGGCTGCAGATGAATGGTGTTTTCGTTCGGCCGCACCACTGCCACCAGTGTCTGTCCCGTTCGTACGATGAGCGAATCGCTCGGAATCAGCAGCGGCGGGTTCGTGCGCGGCGCACTGAGTTGAACCTGACAGTACATGCCGGGTAACAAAGCGCCGTCGGTGTTCATCACGTGGAGTTCAACCAGCAATGTGCGAGTTGCGGGGTCCAAAGAGTTTGCCGTTCTTGCTACCGTTCCGGTAAACGTGCGTCCCGGGAGATTCGAAACAGTGAAGGTGGCTGATTCTCCTGTATGAATGGCGCTAGCGCTAGATTGGGGCACGTTTACATAAGTGCGCAAAGTTCCCGTTTGCGCTACCCGATACAACAGCGTATTGCCCGCATTCACCAACGCGCCAACGTCCACATTGCGCTGCGTAATCACTCCATCGAACGGCGAGCGGACGACGCGATAGCCCTGCATGTCGCGCAGGCGCGAGAGGTTCGCCTCGGCCGCGGTTACGTTGCTCTGTTGGGCAGAGATGGCCTTTTGCAGCGCCTGCAGGTTGGAAACCTGCGCTTGGTATTGCGATTGATACTGATCGTTTTCCTGCTTCGAAACTACGCCCTTAGCGCCAAGATTTCCCCAGCGCTGAGCCGTGATCTTCGCCAGTTCCATGTTCGATTTGCCCTGATCGTAGTTAGCTTGCGCTTGTTCGAGCGCCGCTTGGGCCTGCGCTAGGTTGGCCTTCGCCTGCAAGACCTGCTGATCGATTTCGGGAGCCTCAATTTCAGCGACAATCTGGCCCGCGCGAACACGGTCGCCAATATCTACGTTCCGTTTGCGAATATAGCCGTCGGCACGGGCCAGAATTGGCGCTTCGGTAACGGCCTGTATGCTTCCGGGAAGCTGCAGATCATTCTTTGCGGGCCCGCGGGTTACGGTAATCACCTCGACATGGGGCGCGGTCTGCGCCTGTTCGGAGGCCTCCGCCTGCAGCAGGGCATTGCGCTTTTGAACCGGAATGAATCCAGCCACGAAGGCAATTACAATCAATACAGCTAACGCCAAGAACAGCGACACAAGGGTAAGCCGCGATGGGCGCCACATTGCAGCAGGCACCCCACTCACGGCAAGGTTGGCCGTAGGGACAAGCGCTTGCAACTCCGCAACTTTGCGCTTAAGCTCCTCGTTTTCCCGCAGCAACTGCGTTTGGTCGATCTCGGTCGGATTAGGTTCGGGCCGTATCATCGAAGGCTCATTTCCAATTCGTCTGCTCGCTCCTGTTCTATTAACTGGCGTTCGTGATCGACCGGAGGTTTCGTGCGCAGGTAACTATAAATAATCGGCACTATAAAAAGTGTTGTGATGGTGGCCAACAGCAGACCGCCAATCACGGCTCGTCCCAACGGGGCGTTTTGCTCGCCGCCTTCGCCCAAACCCAAAGACATCGGCAACATGCCGAGAATCATGGCCGTGGCGGTCATCAACACGGGCCGGACGCGCGCATAACCCGCCGATAACATTGCCTCACGCGCGGTGGCGACAAAAGCCCGTTCATCGTTTGCGAACGTGACCATCAAAATGCTGTTCGCGGTGGCCACGCCGATGCACATAATCGCGCCCATCAACGAGGGAACGCTCAAAGTGGTTCCCGTTACGAACAGCATCCAGAGAATACCCGCCATGGCGCCGGGCAGGGCAGTGAGAATGATGAACGGGTCAAGCCAGGACTGGAAATTCACGGCCATAAGCAAATACACCAAAACAACCGCGAACACCATTCCGAGTCCGAGGCGGAAGAAGGAAGACTGCATTGTGTCAATTTGCCCGCGCAGGGCGAGCGTCGTTCCGCGGGGCAGGTGCTTTTCCTGCTCGCGCATGATCTTCCGTACTTCGTCGCCAACTCCCCCCAGATCGCGGCGGTCTACGTTTGCGTAAACGTCGAACACGGGCCAGACGTTGTAATGGTTCACGATCACCGGGGCGATCCCGCGCTCGGCCGACGCCAAATTCGACAGCAATTGTGTGGAGTTCGTCATCGCGCCGGGGTTGCCATAGGCTAGCGACGATCCATTGGGGGATGCTCCTACATAGGAACCGCCAGAGCCGCTGGCATCCAGACTTGTGCTCCGTACATCGCCCGATGCCGTTGAAATCGGCGTCCGCAATAGCGAGTCGAGCGAATTCACTTTATATTGAGGCGTCTGGATGCCCACGTTGTAGTTCACCCCGTTTGTCCAGTTCACCCAGAAGTTTGGAGCCACCGAACCGTTACCGCTCAGCGATATCAGCATGCTGCTGGTGACGTCGCGCTGTGTAAGGCCGAGTTGCGACGCTTTCACGCGGTCTACATTCAGCCGGATTAACGGCTGATCCACAACCTGATGAACGTGAACATCGGCCGCTCCGGGAATGTGCGAAATCTTTTCGGCCAGAGTCTTGGCGATCTCGTAACCGGCTTTGCTGTCGCGGCCAACCACTTGAACATCGATTGGCGCGGGCAAACCGAAATTGAGGATTTGCGTAGTGATATTCGCCGGCTGAAAGAAAAACGTCAGGTCGGGAAATTTGTCATGCAGCCGCTTGCGCAGCTTCACTTCGTAATCCCCGGTTGGGCCGTGGTTCTCCTTGAGCGACACATAGAGATCGCCGTCCGCACTCGAAATATTGGGCGGATCTCCCTGCGCGATGGCCGTCCAACTGTTGGGAATGCCAATGTTGTCGAGAATGTTTTCGATCTCAACCCGCGGAATCACGTGGGGGATTTCGTTTTCTACCGCGGCAAAACGCGCTTCCGTTTCTTCAATGCGCGTACCGGCAGGAGCCCGTATGTGCAAGCGAATCTGCCCCGCGTCGACGTTCGGGAAGAAGTCTTCTCCCACAAATGAGATCAAGCCCAAGGACGCAATTGCAAACGTCATGAAGCCGCCCAACACCAGGCCGCGCCGCCGCAAACACCAATCCAGCAAACCCACATAACGGTAGCGCAAAGCCTCAAACGCCTGGTTGAACCGGTGATGAACCCGCCAGAAAATTCCTTTGGAATGGTCGCTCGCTTCTTCGCCCAAGCGGTACATGCTCACTTCGGCACGCAAAAGGTAAGCCACCATTGTTGGTACCAGTGTGCGAGAGAGCAAGTATGAGGCAAGCATGGCAAACACTACTGCCATGGCCAGTGGGGTAAATAGATAACGTGCGGCGCCGGTTAGCAATAGCACCGGCACAAAAACAATACAAATCGCGATGGTTGCTACAAACGTGGGAATCGCGATCTGACCAGCGCCATCTAGAATCGCGGTGACCAAGGGCTTCTGCAAGCCGATATTTCGGTGAATGTTTTCAATGGCGACAGTCGCGTCATCCACCAAGATGCCGACAGCCAGGGCCAGCCCTCCCAGCGTCATCACGTTGATGGTTTCGCCAAACAGACTCAAAATCGACAGCGACGTCAGGATTGAAAGAGGAATCGAAATACAAACAATCAGCGTGCTGCGCCAACTACCGAGGAAAAGCAAAATCATCAGGCCGGTGAGGCTGGCGGCGATCAGCGCCTCGCGCTCCACACCGTCAATAGACGCGCGCACAAATACCGACTGATCGGCTAACGGCATCACGTGCAGCTCCGTCGAAACGGTCGAGAGAATACGCGGGAGCGCCGCTTTGACGGCGTTCACAATGTCCAGCGTCGACGCTTTGCCGTTACGCGTTACGGTAATCAGCACGCCGCGAGAGCCGTTCGAACGAACGATATTGCCCTGCACATTGAAGCCGTCTTTCACCTGCGCAACGTCCTTCATGTAGATGGGCGTGCCGTTGACGGTCTTGATGGGCAGATCGTTCAACTCGTTCAACAGTAGCGGGCTGCTGTTCACGCGCACTTGGTATTCCGTCTCGCCGATTTTGGCCGTGCCAGCGGGCAATATTAGATTCTGCAGGCTCAGCGCATTTGAAACATCGATTGGTGAGAGTTGCTTAGCGTAGAGTTCGTCAAGATTCAAATCCACCATCACCGAACGCTGCTTCCCTCCGAATGGATAGGAGACGGAAGCGCCTTGTACCGTACCGAGCGGCGTCCGGATGAAGTTATTCGCGATATCGAAAATCTCCGCTTCGCGCAACGTCTTGCTGGAAAGGCCAAGTTGCAGAATGGGAACGCTGGCTGCGTCGAACTTAAGCACGTTCGCCGGCAGCATACCTGGCGGCATCTGGCGCAAGTTTGATTGCATAGTGGCAGTGACTTGCGCCACCGCCATGTCGATCTTCACATTCGAATGGAAATAGATGCGAATGGCGGCATAACCGTTGTAAGACTGCGATTCGATGTGTTCGATATCGTTGACGTTGCCCGTGAGGCTGCGTTCGAAACCCGTGACGACCCGCTTTTCCATCTCTTCAGGGGCTAGGCCGTTGTACGACCACAACACGCTAACGATGGGGATGTCGATATAAGGAAAGATGTCAACCGGCATCGTCACGATGGCAGTGCCGCCAAGGATGGCGATAAAAACGGCCATGACCACAAAAGTGTACGGGCGGCTAAGGGCGAGGCGAACAATCCACATAAGAGAACGTGTTCAGCAGCCAGAAATCTATGAACGCTGCCTACGAGTTTAAATTGGCCTGGAAGCTCAAAGTATACTACCGTCAGCGCCGAACACGTGTGCAGGTGAGCGAATTGACTCAACTCGGACCTAACAGAGGGCGGCCTACCTCTCGATAGGCCACCGAAATGCTTCACTTTTGAATCGATTTAAGGTAGTCAGTCAGGTTGCGAACGCGCAGTTCCATCAACGCTGAACTAGCGTTCGCATCCAGGGAACGGAAGATCGGTCCCCAGGTTGGCATTTCGGCCGATCCGTGGGCTGCGAGTTCCTTGTTGCCGCGCAGAATAGCCTCCACGTCCATGCCAGGGAACTTGCCGCCGTTCTTTGCGCTTAAAGCGGTCAGGTCAGATGGGGTTGCCTTTAATGCCGGTACCGCTGGACCGTCCCCAGTACCGTTCATGCCGTGACAGGCTGCGCAATACTCTCGGTACATCTGTGGGCCCGAGTTTGCCTTAGTGTGTTTCGCCGGGACTTTCTTGATCTCGACGTCCTGCATGGGGCCGGCCATAATGGGCTGAATCCCGATGGCAGCTACGACGGCCATCGTCATCGTGAAAACAAACTTCTTCATGTAACGCCTACTCAAAACGCTGGATTTAGATTTCCGGCTTCTGAAATATTCGCAGTCGCCGTGATGTCCAGCCTTGAACTTCAATGCAAAAGAATGCAATCGGCGTTCCAGCGCGAAAAAACGGGCTCACTTTTGCTTCAAGGACGGTAAAATCGCTGGAAATTGGCTCTTTATCCCCGATCCGGACCTTTTTTGAGCCTCGTTGGTTAGGCCGGAAAGCTGGCTGGATGAGCGTTTTGGCGCATTACGCTTCGAAGCCAAGGAAGTTGGGGCAGGTTTTGCGGTTCGAAATGGAATGACGCCGCACGCGTTTTTGCGAAACGAACCCAGCTTGCACCGCAGGGTCGGGATACAGATTTAGAAAAACGAACCCAAACCGCCCCTCTGGGTTCGGTTTACGCTTCGAAGCCAGTCCAACGATGGTGCGCCTCGGGGGGACCCTGTTCTGCGGAACGAAGCCAGTTTGAAGCGAATTCCTGGCTGCGCCAGTGCTGCCCGGATCGGGCGGCGTTTTGAAAAAACGAAGCCAATCGTTAGCGTGCGGCGATTTTTGCGCTTCGAAGCCACGTGGGTGGGGCAGTAGCGTATCGAAAAAACAAACCCAAATCGTTGGCTCGGGATCCGACTTCCGCATAATGTATTCGGTTGTGAAAGATCGATTGCCGGGAAAATCCGGTTAGGCTGGGGAGCGCGATCCATGTTCAATGGAAGACGCATTGAGGACGCACCAGCCGCGGTCAACCAATATATAGCGGGGAGGGGGATCGGAATGAGTGGGCGGTTGACTGGTGGAACCGGGTCAGGCGGTTTGTTTTTAGGGGCTTACGGGCAAAAAAGTTTGTTGTTGAAGGCTGTGATCGGCTTTATGTCGGCCGGTTTTCTTCGTCGAGGCGGCTCCTTCACGTAGTTGGATAGCGGGCTTCGTCAGATCCTCAGATCCTCAAATGACCCTCCCGTAGGCATGGTCGCTCCACTAAATAGTAAATCGCCAAAATAGATAAACCGCATCTTTCATGTCGCGTTGTTGCGTTAAAGCGGCGTTTTCGGCAAAATGGCGCTTCGCGGTTAGAAGAGCGCCGGGGTATGATGCTGGTATGACCAAGGCGAAGATCGCGATCAGTTTGCCAAAGGATCAGATCGCGCGGGTCAAACGAGAAATCAGGGCCGGGCGAGCCGCTTCGGTTTCAGGGTACATCGCCCGGGTGTTAGCCGAGCAAGAGCGACGCGAGTCTTTGGGGGCACTGCTACGGGATTTGATCGAGCAACATGGCGAGCCGACCGCTAAGGACATCAAATGGGCGGAACGCGCACTCGAACAGCGGCGGGGATAGTTCTGGATACCGGCGCGCTGATCGCCTTGGAGCGCGGTGATAAGCGGATGATCGCTTTGCTGCAGCGGGCGTTAGCGCAAGGCCGGACTTTCCGTGTGCCTGCCGGGGTCGTGGGGCAAGCGTGGCGCAACGGTCGCGTTCAGGTTACGTTAGCGCGGCTTTTGCGGAGCGAGGAAGTCGAGATTGTTCCTCTTGACGAGCAGCTTGCGCGTTCCTGCGGCGAACTGTGCGGGGCAGTGAGCGCTTCGGATGTGATCGACGCGTCGGTCGTGATCGTCGCTAGGGAGCGGCGAGACCCGATCGTGACGAGCGATCCTGGTGATCTACGGCGTCTGGATCCTGGGGCTCAGATTATAGCCGTGTAAAGTTTGGCGCACTTATCTGGAACTTCATTCTGGCCGGATCCGTAGTCTATTGCCAAGGAGCTTTCATGCTAAAAACCATCATTGCCGCGACCGCCTTGGCATTCCTCTCGCAATCCGCTTTCGCCGACGAGTGGTCACACAATTGGAAAGTCTCCGGCAAGCCTGAATTGCGCGTTTCGACGGGCGACGCCTCTGTAACTGTGGTCGCCGGCAGCGATCACGTCATCGAAGCCCGCCTCACCACACAAGGCTGGTCCATTGGTCCGGGTGCCGTGCGCGTGGAAGAACGTCAGGCTGGCGATAAGGTCCAAATTGAAGTCAAGGTTCCACCCACTCATTGGAGCTTTGGCAACCACAACATTCGACTCGAAGTCCGCGTGCCTCGCGAGTTGATGGCCGACCTTCACACGGGCGATGGATCCATCACCATGCGCGGGTTACACGGCGACCTGCGCGCCGACACTGGCGATGGCAGCATTCATGGCGAAGCCTTGGACGGTACTCTCGACGCTCATACGGGCGACGGGAGCGTTCACGTTGCCGGCCGCTTTGACAAACTCCAATTACATACCAAGGATGGCTCTGTAGATGTGGCAGCGGCTGACGGCTCGCGTATGGGCAGCGATTGGCACATTCAAACCGGCGACGGTTCGGTTCGCCTAAGTGTTCCTAAAACTCTTGCCGCTGATTTGGAAGCGCATACCGGCGACGGCAGTATCCATATCGACCTGCCAGGTGTCTCCGACAGAGTGAAGAGCGAGCATAGTCTGCAATCCAAGTTGAACGGCGGCGGACCAGCCCTGCTCCTTCGTACGGGCGATGGATCCATCACCGTAAGCGCGTTGTAGTTGGCGGTTAGTCCCAAACCAAGGGCACCGAGGCGGTGAACAGCGCAAAGGGGACAGGCCACTCTGCCCACCAGAGGCAAAAATCGGACGGCTGCTGGATTGTGGTGTAGCTGCAGAGAAGCCTCCCCCTTGCTTCGCCGCGATATGCTACCCAAATGAGATTTTGGTTGCTGCTGCCGTTAATCCTACTGGTGCCTTCGTTCGTCATTGGCGCCGACGATACCGCCATCCGCTCCGTCCTGGATAAACAGGTGGAAGACTGGAACCACGGCGATATCCCGGCATTTGTGCAAAGCTACGCCGAAAACTGTGCGTTTGTCGGCAAATCCGTGGTGGAAGGGCGCGCAGGCGTCGAAGAGCGCTATCGCCGCGCCTATCCAACCCCGGCCGCCATGGGGCATTTGACCTTTACCGAATTGAAAATAAAGAAGATCGACGCAAGAGTCGCCGTGGTCACGGGAGCCTTCCATTTGCAGCGTTCCGAGACTGACGGAGGCGAAAAAAGCGGTATTTTCAGCCTTGTTGTTGAGCGCCAAGGCAAAGTGTGGCGCATCGTGCTCGATCACACGAGCTAACGCCTTTCCTGGTCGAAAAAAGCTGCGACGTGTAACCTAACTTATAGCTGGATCGCCTGATTTGTTTGAGGCTGAAATGTATCCGGCTCGAAAACCCCGGATATGTTGGTAGAGCCAGAACTCATCGAAAAGGCGCGCAGTGGCGACGGCGGTGCTTTTAACGAAATAGTTCTGGCCTATCGCAAGCGGATCATGGGGACGATCTCCCGGCTGATTGGGCGACCGGAAGACGTAGAGGATGTTGCACAGGAAGTGTTTGTGCGCCTCTATTACTCTCTTGATCAGCTACGCACGCCCGAAGTGTTTGAGCCGTGGCTGTATCGCCTGACGGTGAATGCCTCGTACGATTATTTGCGTCGCGCTAGGCGACGGAGCGAATCGCGCATGGCCGATCTGAGCGAGCAACAAGTCATGATGGCGGATTCTCTGGCGGGTGGTCGCCAGGAAAGTGTTGATCGCCAAAAAGGGCAGGTTCGCGACTTTGTTGACGCGCTTTTTCAGCATGTTTCTGAAGAAGACCGGATGCTTTTGACCTTAAAAGAAGTAGAAGGTCTATCTCTGAAGGAACTGGAAAAGATCTACAGCGTCAAAGAAAATGCGATCAAAGTCCGATTGTTTCGGGCACGGCAGAGAGTTCTGAAGGCTTACAACAAAGCGACCACAGATGGTAATTTGTAACGTATAGCGAGAAATGCGATGAATGACGATTCCAAACTCGATCAGTTGTTCCAGACGTACCGGGCGGCGTGTCCGGATGTCGAGCCCAGCACGAACTTCATGCCTAACCTTTGGCGGAAAATTGAAAGCCGCCATTCGTTTGGCTTCGTCTTTCAAAGCGTGGCGCGCACAACCATGGCGGCCTGCGCCGCGTTGTGCCTTCTGCTGGTCTTTTTGAATTTTGCGTCGCCGTTCCGCGATCATCTCGCCGACGTGCCAAATTACACTGACGTCCTCGCCGCGGAGCACACCGCCGAAAATACCGATTTCACAGAAGCGATCCACAACTCCAACGGTGCCGGCAACGAGGAGGCTCCCGCCGCTCCAAGCCGTTAATGGTTGGGCAGGGTGTCCACTATGCAACGTAATCAAATGGCTGCCGCGGGTTTTGCCGCGCTCCTCTTCGCTGGTGGAGCGGCTGTAGGCGCTTTGGGGCATCGTTATTATGCGGCTACAGCGGTGAGCGCGTCTTCCGACGTTGCGCGCCACCGCTATATCCAAGAAATGCAAGACCGGCTGAAGCTGACTCCATCTCAACTCACCCAACTTGAGACGATTCTGCACGAAACCAAAGCGAAGACGCATGCCGTTCGCGATTTGTACCAACCGCAAATGCTCAAAATTAAGCAAGAGCATATTGAGCGCGTCAAATCCATTCTGACGCCCGAACAGATCCCGGCCTATGAGAAACTTGTCGCAGAGCGTGAGCAGCGTTCGCGCGAACAAGAAGAGCGCGACCGCCGGAACGAACACCAGCACGCCACTCACTAATCCATGTTCAGAATTTTTTTGCTTGTCACGGCTCTGGCTATCGGCCAGCTTCAAGTTCTTTCGCAAACTGCAACCATCGATCAGGTCTTATCGGAACTGGAATCAGTGCGCAGCTTCTCGGGCGTTTCTATTTCGCCTGACGGTCACTGGCTCGCTTGGGTGGAATCGGCTGCGGATCACAGTGGCAATTCCAACATCTACCTGCTCGACCGCACAGACGCCGCCAAACCGATTCGGATCACGGCGGGCAGCGCTGAGAGCGAACGCCACGAACACAGCGTAGTCTGGTCGCCGGATAGCCGCCAATTCACGTTCATGGTGGATCGGAACCAGATTTTCATGGCGGACGCACGCTCGCGAAAAGTGACGCTGCTAACGGAGTTGAAGGGCTATGTCACCGATGTGCGTTGGCGTCCGGATGGAACAGGTTTGGCGTATCTGTTCGCCGCAAATGGCGGCGGCGGTGGGCCGCTGGAAGCCGTTCCCGCACAGGTTGGCGTGATTGGCGCGGAGTTGCACAATCAGCGAATCATGGTGATCAACAGCATCGCGCAGAATAGCGCGGCTGTAGCCATTTCTCCTGCCGAGCTGAACGTCTACGAATATGATTGGTCGCCGAACGGCGAACGCTTCGCGGCGATTGCGGCGCCGGGCCCGGCCGATAACAATTGGTGGACGGCAAAGCTCTTCACTCTGGATGTGCGCTCGAAGGAAATGAAGCAGGTGTATGCACCGCCGGTGGACCGGCAGATCGCTGTGCCGCGCTGGTCGCCAGACGGAAAGAACATTGCGTTCATCGGTGGACTTATGAGCGACGAAGGTTTTCTGGGCGGCGATCTTTTCACATTCACCGAGGACGGTGGCGTAACAGATGTTACACCTGGAATCAAAGCCTCGGCGACGGGACTCTTTTGGCGTAGCAATCACGACATTCTCTATACCGAGGACGTAGACGGTGGCGGCGGGATTGTATCGTTGAACATTGCCACGGGTAGCTCGGAGTTGATTTGGAAAGGCACAGAGGCGCTCCATCAGGACGGTAACTATCCTAATTTCTCGCTGTCGAGCGATGGCGTCACCAGCGCGGCTATCCGCAGTACTTGGGCGTCCGCGCCGGAAATTTGGACGGGAAAAATTGGCGATTGGAAGCGGGCTACCAACGCAAACGCGGGGCAGCGTCCGCATTGGGGCAAAGCCGAAAGTGTGACATGGCAAAGTGAGGGAAGCCGCGTGCAGGGGTGGCTCCTCTACCCCGAAAACTTTGACGGTTCGAAAAAATATCCCATGGTGGTGGCGATTCACGGCGGACCGGCTGGTATGCGCGGCGTCGGCTGGCCTAGCTCACACTTTGATCTTTCAGTGATGGCTGGCCTAGGCTACTTTGTCTTCTTTCCGAATGCTCGTGGCAGTTATGGCGAAGGGGAGGATTTCACCAAAGCGAACGTCAAGGACTTTGGCGGCGGAGATCTGCGAGATATTTTAGCTGGACTTGATGCAGTGGCGAAGATCGCGCCGATCGACGAGCATCGCATTGGCGTGACCGGTTGGAGTTACGGCGGATACATGACAATGTGGACCGTGACGCAGACGCAGCGCTTCCGTGCCGCCGTGGCAGGTGCCGGTATTGCCAATTGGCAGAGCTACTACGGTCAGAACTCCATTGACGAATGGATGGTGCCGTACTTCGGCGCTTCAGTTTATGATGATCCGGCAGTGTATGCCAAAAGCTCGCCCATCACCTTTATCAAGCAGGTGAAGACTCCTACACTGGTGATCGTGGGCGAGCGCGACGGCGAATGCCCGGCGCCTCAGTCGTTTGAGTTTTGGCATGCGCTGAAGAACGTTGGCGTACCTACGCAGTTGGTGGTCTATCCCGGCGAAGGCCATTCCTTTCACGATGCCAAGGACCGCGTTGACGTTCTGCGCCGCAGCCTTGCATGGTTTGAACAATACCTGAAGTAGTGCGGATCAAGCCGCCTGTTTCACTACAACCGTTCCTGTCATGCGTGGATGAAGCTTGCAGAAATACGAATACGACCCAGCCTCACTGAATTTGAATGAGAACGATTGGTCGGTATCGAGAATGGGCGACGAGAATTTGTTTTGCGCGCTCTCTACGTTGTGCGGCATATCGTCACGATTTGTCCACTTCACAACGCTACCCGTTGTTGCCATTAAGACCTGCGGGCCGAATGCGAAATTGTCGATCTTGACTGCTGCCGCACTTGCCTCAGCCGTCGCTAATGTGGAGTCAACTACCGCTAGCGTATGCTTGCCTGGTAGGTAGGTCACCTGCGAGATTCCCAACACGCTGCGTAACCGTTCCGCGGGCACTTTCATCGGGCCAGGCGAAGGGGCGCTTCCTGGCTTTGGTTGCGGAAATGCCGTCGACATCGCCGTGTGACAGAAGACGTTTCCTTCAATCTTCTGCATCGTCTGGTGAATGTGCCCGTTCAATACCGTCACCGATCCAAACCGCTTCATGTACGACAGTGCAGTCATGCCGTCTTCGGTTCCCCATCCCCATTCCGGATACACTGTCCACAATGGGATGTGGGCAAAAACCACTATCGGCGTGCTGCTCTTGCGTCCAGCCAGATCCTTCTTTAGCCAGCTCAGTTGCTCCTCGCCAAGTGTTCCCAAGCCGCCCGCCTTCAAATCGACGATGTTCACCAGGCCAATGAAGTGAACGCCTTTGTGATCGAAGCTGTACCAGCCGGCTCCTTGCGTGTCTTTTCCAAAGCGCTCCAGATACTGCCGGCCGTTGTCGACTAGCATGTCGTGCTCGCCGGGGACAAAGAAAGTTTGCCCGGCTTTCGCCGATCGCAATACTTGATCGAGCGTGTCGAATTCGCTGGGCTTTGAGAGGTGGCTCAAGTCTCCGGTGTGAATCAGAAAGTCAGGCGTCTCTTCCAGCGCGTTGATCTTGGCAATAGCGTCTTGCAAAGTGGCTGTAACATCCTTGTTTGCGTCTTTGCTGAAACCAATATGGCTATCGCTGATCTGTACAAAGCTGAAGCCACCTCCCATATGGTGCTCCTGCTCAAATGCCTTTGAGCTGAGTACACCTCCGCGCGCGGTCCACAGCATTCCCGTGCCGGCCCAAGCCATACACTCCAGGAAACCGCGGCGGTCTATTCCATCTTTGTTAGCGTTGTCTTTAATCAAACGAGGCAATTTTTCATCTCCCTCAAGTAAGGAGTACAAGAGCAGCTCGCGAATTATTCCCGCGGCGTTCTAATTTCCTTGTGTCGTGTCGTAAATGTTGAGAAACTGCTTAAGGGCGACCCGCCGCAGCCGGCTCAAAAAATGATCGGCAACTTCTGGAATAAAAAAACTGAAAAACGGGTAGGACAAGATAAGCACCACTTGTTCGAACAAACCGTTCTTCCGTATTTTCGTTCCGGCTACAACTTGGCGCGCTCGCTCACCGGCAATGAGCAAGACGCGGAAGACGTTATTCAAGAAGCTTCTCTACGGGCTTGGCGTTTCTTTGATTCCTTTGTCGTGGGTCGCGACGCTCGATCCTGGTTTCTGACTATAGTCCGAAATACCTGCCACACCATGCACCGCAAAAACCAGTTCCCCGTGCCGACCACGCGTTTGGAAGATGAGTCGCTGGTCGTAGGCGACTGGCCAGACCCCGAAGCCATGCTTCTCACCAAGCTGAATGTCCAAAACCTCGCGAGCGCTATCGAGGAGTTACCCACCGAGTATCGCGAAGTACTTGTCTTGCGAGAATTGGAAGAACTCTCGTATAAGGACATTGCAAAAATCATTGAAGCTCCTATCGGCACAGTGATGTCGCGCCTGTCTCGAGCGCGCCGCGAACTCTACTTCCGGCTGCGTCCTGCACCGGACGCTGAGAGAGAGGATAGTCGATGAATTGCCAAGACACACGCGGCGTTTTTCTGGATGCCTATCTCGACGGCGAACTTGATGCCATCAACGCTCGGCAATTTGAGCGACACCTAGCCGAGTGCGCTTCCTGCCGAAATGCTCTCGAAAACTATCGTAACTTTCACGATTCCGTGCGCACTCACATTCCCTGCTATGCGGTGCCTGCGGGCGTTGAACAGCGGATTCGCGCCAGTCTTCGCACTGAATCGTCAGGCCGTGTCTTCGGATGGCGCGGATGGATTCTGCCCGCCGCTACTTTGGCTGCAGCCGCTCTGGCCCTAATACTTTTCCAAACGATGCGACGCCAACCCGCCGATGTCTTGGCGCAAGAAGTAGTGTCCAGCCACATTCGCTCTCTCATGGCGAATCACCTTACCGATGTTCTGTCGTCTGATCGGCACACCGTTAAGCCTTGGTTCAATGGAAAAATCGATTTTGCGCCTGACGTCAAAGACCTCGCCTCTCAAGGGTTCCGCTTGCAGGGGGGACGCCTTGATTACTTGAATGAGAGGTCAACGGTCGCTTTGATTTACAAACGCCGCGAACACACAATTAATTTGTTCGTCTGGCCGACCGGTGACGCCGATTCGAAGGCGCGCACGATGGCGATCAAAGGATACAACTTGGTGACGTGGACGCGATCCCATATGGCGTACTGGGCAGCATCCGATTTAAATGCGAACGAACTGACTGAGTTCGCTAACGATCTTGGCAATTGATATAGCGCTACATGTGCGCGCTCAACATCACATGCGCGCCAGGGGTTCCCGGATACATCAGCCATGGCCCAGCCCCACCTGTTGTTGGTAGGCCAGTCGATTCAGGAGTGGCGTACGGAATATAAATCACCCAGCGCAATTCGCCGCCGGTGATTTCTCCTTTGGCGGCATCATACCCTTGTCCGCTCAACACGTAAAGCATGTGCGGTCCCTTGGGCATGACTACTTTTCCTTCTTCTACTTCTTTCCAGCGTTTCTCCTGCCGCTCTTTGCCTTTCATCCCTTGCGCGGTCAACTCACGGCCGCGCGCCATGTAGGGCTCCAGGTCTTTGTGGTAACAAGCCACGCTGTAGTTCTTGCTTTTCGGATCGGACGCCAGGCAAATCAGATCGTTCTCGCCTTTGCGCAACGTCACAAGCTCGCCCTTGTCGTTATAACCAAGCACTGCCGCCCCGCTGCGCATATCCTTCGGCGCAGCGAGTACGGCGGCGGCAATTTGATCAGCTTCGGATGATGCCCAAACGGCACCATGAATCAATAGAGCAAGTAAAAGTAGTTTCATCGAAACTAAGTTTACTCCTCTTCTTCCACCGTCATATGGGCCTTGGCCGCCGTAATGATCTTCTCGGCCTGCGGTCCAGGAACGTAATCGTAGTGGTCAAACTCCATATGGAACGAAGCGCGGCCTTGCGTCATCGAGATCAACTCGTTCTGATAGTTCAGCATTTCCGACATGGGCACTTGTGCATTGATTGTCTGCATGTTGCCTTTGACGTCCATCCCGGAGATGCGCCCGCGGCGTCCATTGAAATCGCTCATCAGGTCGCCGGCGAAATCAATCGGCGTTTCCACGCTTACTTTCATTACTGGCTCAAGCAGCGCCGGCTTAGCCTGTTGCATGCCTGCGCGAAACGCTTTGCGTCCCGCCAGCTTGAAAGCCATTTCCGATGAGTCGACATCGTGATAGGAGCCGTCATATACGGTTACTTTGAAATCGGTCACCGGATAACCAGCCAGGAAGCCCTGTTCAGCCGCTTCGACAATGCCTTTTTCCACCGCTGGTACAAAATTGCGGGGAATCGCGCCACCGAAGATTTCGTTGGCAAATTGGAACTTCTCGCCGCGCGGCAATGGCTCCATCCTGATCCAACAATCGCCAAACTGGCCATGTCCGCCGGTTTGTTTCTTGTGCCGTCCTTGTACGCTCGCGGTGCCGCGAATGGTTTCGCGATACGGAATCTTAGGAGCGTGAAGTTGCACCTCTACTCCATAGCGGCGTTTCAAGCGGCTCACCACAACCTCTAGATGCTGCTGGCCGTTACCCGCCAGCAAGAACTCTTTGGTCATAGGATCGCGGTAGAAACGCAGCGAACGGTCTTCTTCTAGAATCTTGTGTATGGCTGTGCTGAGGCGGTCTTCATCGCTTCGCGTCTTGGCCGAGATGGCGTAGGCGATGGCAGGTTCGGCAATTTCAACGCCTTTATAAGCCTCGCAACTGGCTTTTTCGCACAGTGTATCGCCGGTAAGTGTGTCTTTCAGCTTCGCTACCACGCCGATATCACCGGCGCGCAATTCGGTGATAGGCTGCAGCGTTTTGCCGAAGGGAGTCGCGATATGCGCCAGCCGTTCGTTGACGCTGGAACGCATATTGTTCAGATGGGCATCGTCTTTGAGAAGCCCCGACATCACTTTGAAAAACGTTACGCGCCCGGCAAAGGGGTCGGCGGAGGTTTTGAAGACAAAGAGCGAAGCGGGTTCGCCGGCGGCGACCTTCTTCTGCCCCTCAACCGGTGAGGGCAGGAGTTCGGCAATCAAATTGAGCGCGAGATCGGTACCAATGTTGTGCGAAGCCGAAAGACAGATGACCGGGAAAATTCTGCGTGTCCTGACTGCTTCCTTGAGTCCGCTGACAATATGTTCAACCGGCAGTGTTCCCGTGTTGAAGAACTCCTCGAGCAGTTCGTCGTTTCCTTCGGCAATCATTTCAATCAACGCTTCGTGCGCTGTGTCGGCGGCTGCTTCTTGCGGGGTGGGAATCTCGCTCTCTTTACCTTTTCCGTCGGCATCTGGTTTGTAGCAGTACGATTTCATCCGGATCAGGTCAATAATGCCGGTAAAGCTTTTCTCTTCGCCCAACGGTAAATGAATCGGAACGGCTGCACGGCCAAAACGCTCGTGGATGCTTTCCAGAGCGCGCTCAAAAGAAGATCGCTCTCGATCAAGTTTGTTGACTACAATCACGCACGGCAGATTCATATCCTCTGCAAATTGCCACACTTTTTCGGTAGAGACCTCCACGCCGGCCACGCCGTCAACCATGACAAGGGCGGCCTCGGCCGCAACCAGAGCCGAATGTGCCTCCGGCAGAAAGATGTTGAAGCCGGGGGTATCGATGATGTTCAGTTTCGTCTTTTGCCATGGAAATGCGGTGACGGCGGAGGAAATTGTGATTTTTCGCGCGATTTCTTCCTCGTCGAAATCCGTGATGGTGTTGCCTTCGTCCACCTTGAGGTGCCGGTCTGTGGCGCCTGCGGTAAATAGCATAGCGGAGGCAAGAGACGT
>Ga0209698_10001227_pt1 | contig 29724 bp, 52 predicted proteins | sample LitLauG_LLR_2012_FD_187203 | JGI IMG/M metagenome (GOLD analysis project Ga0209698, IMG submission 187203) | Freshwater sediment microbial communities from Pennsylvania, USA - Little Laurel Run_MetaG_LLR_2012 (SPAdes) (version 2) | ecosystem: Environmental > Aquatic > Freshwater > Creek >... | reverse complement strand
CTTGCGCCGGCGACGGCGCGGCTTGCCCTTGCTCATGGTGGCGAAGCAGGAGCAGGCCGGCTTGAGGTCGGCCCCCACGTAGATCGTGAGGCGCATTACGCCGCCTCTGGCGCCGGCAACTCCACGTGCTTCGGCATCCCATCCGCGTCGCGCTGGCGCGCGAGCCAGTCCGCCCAATAGTCGCGGATGCGGCACGCTTCCACCATCTTCCGGGAGGCGTAGACGTTGGCTCCCCGCGAGGCGAGCCAGTCGTCGAGGTCCAGAATGAACTGGTCCATCGCTCAGGTCGAGGCGCCCGTGAGGGTGTGGCGCCACGTCTGCCCGTCGAACAGCACGACGAGGCCGAGCGTGGAGTCCGCGTACTTGTCCCCCTTCTTGGGGCGCGCCGGCCGCTGCGCCGTCGTGCCCGTGGCGTGCGCGGCGTTGCCGGTCACGGGGAGCCAGCCATTCGACTCGAGCTCACCCGAGTCAAAGTCCGGCGCATTGATGATCGTTCCAGCGGTGCCGGTGTACGTGCGACCGCTCACGATGGTGGTTGCCCCGTTGGCGGGGGCGAGAAGGGCTACGGTTGACATGGAGGACATCCTTTCGATCCTTTGCTGCGGTTCGCTACGTCAGAAAGCGGTGTATCCGGCGAGGCTTACGGTCGCCGGGGCATAGGAGCTTGCGAGCGGGTCGGAGATGGCTCCGGGCAATGCGTTGAACGCCTGCGCAGTGGCCTGCATCGCGAGTGCGATGGGGCCGCCCGCGCCCGTGTAGGCGGCGAAGAACGGGCCGCCCTCAATCGTGAATTTCGAGTACAGGAAGATCGGGTAGCCGACCGTCGTGGTGGATCCGCTCGTCGTGACGTGCGTGGTGATCCCGCTGGCCGAAAAGTCGATCCCCGAGTTGAACGATGCGAGCTTCGAGCCTGCGGGGATCGCCGTGAGCAGGCCGTCGCCAGAAAGCACTCCGCCGCTTGGTAGAACGACGGGACGGGACATCGCGTAGCGGAGCGCGGAGTCCGTGATGGCGCCGCCGGTTGGCTCACCGAGGCCAACGGCTTGAGTGTCGTATGCCACGAGGCCGAGGCCGTCGGACCAGTCGAACCGCCCGCCCGAGGCTCCGGGAATCGGGCCGCCGCCGACCAATTCCTCGACCATGACCACGCCGGAGCTAAAGGCGAACACCGGGACTTGCATCTTCCCGGCGGGGGAGTTGTAAAGCGGCAGCGCGCTCGTCCCGGTCGGCTCCCAGACGTTCGCGGGGAAGAACGCGAAGGGCTTCAGCTTCGGCTGTTGCCCGGACGGAAACGCGGCGCTGAGGGGCTGCGTCGCGGCCACCGAGGTCGAGTGCGCCGCGTTGTACGCCGCGATCACCTGCGCGGAAGTCCCGAGCGTTGCGTGGCCCGGGCAGAAATCGTTGACGTACAGGACGACGCCGTCCGTCGCCGGGTTATAGAGCCCCGCGACCTTCTTCGAGTTGATGACGACGCCCGCGTAGCCAACCCCGTTCGCGTCCACCCACCCGACGAGGCCGCCCCCGGCGTTGCCGCCAACCCCGGTCAGGAGGCCGCCCGCGATGGTGTGCGCGTTGCCGATCAGGTGGTGCGGGCTGATGAGGAAGCCGTAGGGCTCGTACCCGACCAGCGTGCCCGTGCCGTCGATCACCGTCATCTGCTCGCGGGTCGCGCCCGTGAGGTCGATCACGCCCGCGCACCACAGGGCGCTGTTCCTCGTGTTCCCCGGCGGCGCATACGGCCGGGCCGCCGCGATGCCCGGAAAGACGAGGCAGTTCGTGGACGTGTGCCCGCCCGCGGGAACCACGCCGTCCAGCATTGCCGAAAGGTCGGCGGCGAGCGATCCCGCCTGATAGTTGTTGAAGGTCTGCGTCGCAGGCGGCTGGTAGGTCCGCGTGATCGGCAGTTGGTACTTGCGCACGCCAAGGATCGGCGCCGAGGGCACGTTGACCTCGATGTTCGCGGTCCCGCTGAAGGTCAGGCCGGTGGCGACGATGTGCGCCGTCCCCGTTCCGTCAATGGTCACGACGGTCCCGTTGTCGAGGTCCGTCAGGTAGGCCGCCCCGAGCGTCGAGTTCGTGAGCGTGGCCTGAAACGTCGTGTCAGTCGTCGAGTACGCGGACACCGCGATGGACATATCGCGGACGAGTTGGTTGCCAGCGCCGTAGTTCGTGACGGTGACGGGGGCCGAGAACGCGACACCGAAGTCAGTGCCCGGCCCCCATCCATTCAAAGTCGCGCCGGCGCCAAATTGGAAGCCCATCGCTGAAGCTCCCAGTTACACGCACTGAACGTCTTCGATGAAAATGTGCCAGTGGTAGGTGTTCGTCGAGGTCAGGCCGAGGACCGTCACGTCGAGCGATTGGTAGGCCGAGTTCATCAGCAGTCCGATGCTGGTCGTGGTCGTCACCGTCGGCTGCGTCGTGCCCGGCGTCGCGGAGAGCAGCGTCGTGCCGGTCGGCGCCGTCGCGCCCGTGAAGTTCAGGTCCGTGCCCACGGTGACGGGGGCCTGAAGCTGGCGCAGAGTCCCGTTGTCGTTCGCGATAATCATGTCGCGCTCGATCACCATGACCGCGCCCGCCGCCATCGACTGCGTCGGCAGAGCTTGGAAGGCGATGGCCTTCAGCTTGATCTTGTGGACTCGGTTGATCGCGAGGTAGATGCGGTTGTGGGAGCCGAGCGCGGTTCCGAGGTTGAGGCCCGCCGTCGTCTGGGTGTTGAGGGCCGTCTGGCCGTCCGTGCCGATTTGCAGCGCCGTAGCGCCGGTCGTTGCCGCATAAAGCTGGAAGTGCGATTTCTGAGCGCCAGCGTTGTTGATGAGCGTGCTGATGACGAATTCATTGCCGCTGGAAAATTGCCCGGCCCCGAGTGCCACAGAAGCAAAGCACACGTTCGTGTTCCAGAACTGCGTGCCGAGTCCGTAGGTGGATCCAGCGGGTAGCGCGCTGCTCAACGTTCCAATCACCTGAAACGGCGTGACCGATGTGACGCTCGTGACGGTGAACTCGAATTCCGGGCTGCCAGTAACGGTCGATCCGGGACCGCCCGGACTCACGATTACGGTGTCGCCAGCCTTGAACTGAGCAGCAGCGGACGCCGCGACCGTCAGCGTGACGACGGAGCCAGCAGTCAGCCCGGCGAGGGACGGAGCGACAGTAACGATGAAGGTTTGTGATAGCGGGCCGCTGGCGCCGAGTCCAATGGCGATTGAGTACCCGGCATATGTGGTCGCGCCCGCTGCGGCAAATGACGCCTGCCCGTACGAGTTACCTCCGAAGGAGATGGTGCTAGTGCCGATGGCTTTCGCGCTACCTCCGACAGCGACGGCAGCATTCCCAGAGGCGGTCGCCTGCGGTCCGAACGCGAACGCCCCCCACCCGGCCCCCAGACCACCGGAAGCCTGCGCCTGCGCCTGATAGCCGATCGCGAGATCGGTTTCGTAGTATGCGAGGCCGCCGAAGACAGCGGTTCCAAGGTGCCCGGTGGTGGCGAAGCCGAGGACGTTCAGGACGTACCACGCGGAGCCGTTCCACTTCATCTGCACCGTCATCCCGCCGATGTAGCCTGCTGCGAAGTTCGTGACGACGGTGGTGCCGTTGATCTGGACAGTAAGTGGATTCCCGGTCGGCGGAATCGGGAACTCGAGCGTGACCTGCATCCCCTCGAGTGCAGCGGCCGAAGCCGGGGTCGGCAGCGTGACGTTGACCGACGGGGACGTGAAGCCGGTCGGGAACTTGATGCGGATGATGCCGGTCAGCTTCGTGATCGCGAGCGACGTGGCCGAGGTCGAAGCGAACGTGAGGACCTGCGGCGTCTCGAACCCGAACATCGCGTGCCCGACCCCGGTGTTGTCCCACGACATCACGCCGCCGGTCTGGGGGTCGAGGATCACGCCGACTTCATTGTCGTTCGCCGCGAGGGAGAGCGATCCCACCGACGAGAACAGGCCGTTCCGCGGCACGAAGGTGCCGTAGAAGATGTTGGCGTTCAGGAGCGCCTGAAGCGCCGCCGCGGTGAGCGAGCCGCCCCCGCCGCCGCCGTAGAGCGGGGCGCGGAACCAGCCGTTCGCCTCGAGCTCGATGGCGTCGCCAATCGGGACGACGATCCCGACGGAGTCCGCTGCCGTGTACGAGCGGCCGTTGACCGTCGTGGTGGTGCCGCCCGCGGGCGGGTAGAGAGTGACCTGCGAGATCGTCGCAACCATTACTGATTCCCCTCGACAACCACGTGCATGCGCGCTTCGGGAACTTGCACGATGTTGTCGCCAAGATTGATGTTCGGGGCGACGACCAGCTTCAGTCCGTGCAGCGGGCCGTGCGCAAATTTGTCGGTGGAGTTGTCCGGCGGCTGATTGCCGCCACTCGCCTGCGTCTTCGCTTCGCCCTGCGTCTGCCCCGGGGTGGGCATCGCGGGCACGCCCGGCACCGGGCCTTCGCCCGGCTTCGGCTTGTCCTTGGCGTCGGGCAGCCCGGCCTCGAACTTCTGGTTCGTGTCCAGAGGCTCGTCACCGAACCGCTCGGCGCGGATCTCGTCCACCGTTTTGACGCCGGTGGCGATGTAGATTTGGTCGATCTGCGCCTGCGTCAGCGGATCGACGACATCCTCGATCTTCCAGCGGAACTCGACCTTGTCGAACTTCCCGTACCGCTGAAGCAGGTAGTCGATGCGGCGCTTCATGAACCGCAGCCAAGGCATCATCCCCTCTTCCTTGGACTGCACGCCGACGGTCTGGGCGGTGGCGCGATTGTTGTCCTTCACCAGCGCGGAGGGCGCGACGGCGAAGGCGAAGCAGATCACCCGCACGAGGTATTCGTCGAAGGCGTCCTTCAGGTCGAGGCCGTACTTCGTCTCCTTGATCTTCGTCGGGTCCAGCGGCACGAACTTCATGCGGCGCTGTTGCGCGGTGTCCCCGGCGATGAGGTTGTCCCACCAGTCCTGAAACTCCTTGATCTGGGTCATCGACCACTCGGGCGGCAGGCCGGCGATGGCCTCCGGGATGTTCCCTTCCGAGTAGTGCTGAAGCTGGCTCGTGGCGCGGTTGATGGCCGTGCTGACGATGGTGACGATCTGCTCGACGGGCGAGTAGCCGTACAGGCGGTTCGTGCGCGGGTTGCGCATCGTGTAGACCAACTGGTCGGCGCTGTAATCCACCGCGGGGACGCCGTGCAGCACTTGCTGATACGCCGGGTCCGGGGGCATCGGCGTGCGGCCGGTCGGGTCGATGATGCGGTGAATGGTGGCCGCGTCGATGAGCTCGAGCGCGAAAAGGTCCCCGCCCTTCGTCATCCGCGGGTAGATCGCCACGGCGTCGATGACGAACAGGTCCTCGAGGAACGCGCGCATCCACTGCGGCCCATCAAGGTCCGGCGTCGGCTGCATAATCAGCGCCGTCGCGGCGTCGATCTGCTCCTGCACGCCCGGCTCCGGGCCTTCCTTCTTCTTCTTGCCGGCGGGCGCGTCGTCCTTGTCCTTCTCGACGATCTCCCACTCGAAGCTCTCGATCTGGTCTTTGCGCGTCTCGATGACGATGCGCAGCACGTCGCAGGTGTCCGCGAGGTTGCGAAGGGTCTGGAAGCTGAACCGTTCCTCGAGGCGGGGCGTGAAGCGGGTGTTGCGCGCGACCGGGTAGTCGAAGCGCCTGCCTTCCGCTTGCTCCTGCGCGATGGGCTTGAGCGGCTGCGCGGGGCCGAACCAGTTCTCCGGCGTGACACCGCTGACGGCGTAGCGCACGCCCGCCACCACGCGCGCGAGCATCCCCGGCTCGATTGGCTTGCCGGCGTTGGCGGTGCGTTCACCCATCAGGCGCTCCGCACGGGCAGGATGCCGGCCATCGTCAGCGTTTTCAGCGCATTGGAGGTCGGGCACGTGACCGTGATGTGGTAATCGACGTTGTTCTGCATCCCGCTCACGGCGACGAGGACGGTCAGGCCGCTGATCGTCACCTGCTTCACGATGGCCTGCGGCGATGCGTCCGTGCCGAAGTCCACGCTCACGGCGGCGGTGGGCGAGCCCGTGAGGGTTTCGCCCGTCGCCATGTCCTGCGTGAAGTCGAAGGTGAGGACGCGGGCCTCGGTGGGCGCCAGCGGCAGGAAGCGTGAGGTCATCAGGATCGCCTTGTAGCTTTCGTGGGCGCCGGAGCGCCGACGGTCATTGCGCGCCCGGGTGCGGCAGCCGTGTTCTCGGCCGCGCCGGCGATGGCGTATTGCCGGCCGGGCGCCGCCGCGGTCATGTTTCGCGCGGGCGCAGGGACGGAGAAGAGCGAATCGGCCGGCAGGAAGCCGGTCAGCCCGAGGACGATGGCGAAGTCCACGGGCTCGAGTGCGTTGACCGTGCCGGTGGCAAAGATCCCACCGCTCGCCACCACGCGATCCACGTAGTCCGTGATCGCGGCGATTGCGGTCGCGGTCGGGGTCGAGACACTGCCGGCAGCGATCAGGGCATCGACCGGGTCAGGGGTCGAGATGGCGCCCGCGGTGAGGCTGCTCAGGGCGCCGGAAACCGCGTCAGCGCCTTCCGTGATCGGGGCCGCGCCGCTGACACCCGAGAGCGCCGAGCCCGTGGCGGAAGCCGCATCCCGGCCTTCCGCGCTGGCAATCGCGCCGCTGCTCGTGAGGCCGCCGGCAGCCGCCAGCAGGTCCGCGCCTTCCGTCAGTGCTTCCGCGCCCGCGCTGGCGTCGCCGCCGACCGCGGTGACGGGGTCCAGCCCTTCCGTGATCGCCGCCGAGCCCGCCGTCACGACCGCACCGGCAGCCGCCAGTGCGTCCACGCCGTCCCGCGGCGCGCCGGTGAGGACGTAGCCGGTGACGGAGCCGGAGGACGCGATGGCGTCTACCGACTCCCCGAGCGCCGCGCTGCCGGCTGTGCCGGATAGGGCCGAGCCGGAGGCGGCGAGTGCGTCGCTGGCCTCCGGGGCGCTGATGGTCCCGGAGGACGTGAGCGCGCCAGTAGCGGTCGGCGTGTCCGCTGCGTCGGTCGCCGTGACCGTACCGCTCGTGAGCAAAGCCCCCGCGCTGGCGAGGGCGTCATTCGATTCTTTGGCGGCCAGCGCACCCGCGCTGGTCACGCTCGCCACGGACGCAGCCGTGTCCTGCGATTCCGTGGCGCCCGCCGTCCCAGAGGACGCGCTGGCGCCGGTGCCGGCCAGAGCGTCGGCGGACTCGAGCAGGGCAGCCGTGCCGCTCGAGGTCAGCGCCCCGGACGCCGCGAGAGCGTCAATGAGGTCCGTGGCCGCCACCGTGCCCGCGCTCGTGAGCGCAGCCGGGGCGGAAAGCGCGTCCGAGCCCTCGCTGACCGACGCTGAGCCGGCGCTGGCGCTGGCGCCGGAAGCCGTTACAGCGTCAGGCGTTTCGAGCAGCGCGGCGCTGGCGTTGATGCCGGCGGCTACTACCGAGCCTGTGGCCGCGGGCGAGTCGGCCGACTCCGTGATCGAAGCCGTGCCGCTCGATGCCAACGTGCCCGACGCGGTAGAGGGATCGCCTCTCTCCGCGATTGAAGCCGTACCGGCTGAGGTCGTCGTGCCGGTAGCGGGAACGCTGTCCGCCGACTCGGTGATCGCCGCCGAGCCGGAGATGGAACTGGCCGGGGCCGCGCCCCCGATGCCGAGGACGCCGCGCCTGATCAGGTATTGCGTGAGCTGGCGCGGGTTAGCGGTCGGAAGTTGCGCGCCGATCCCGAGAGGCATCGGCTGGATCGGGATACCAGCCATGTCCTGCCCCTACGTCAGTTCAGCATCCAGAGCCAGCTTTGATGCACCTGAATGCTGTTCGCGTTGTTCGTGCCCCACGTGGCGTACACGTCGAAGGTGTTGTCCACGGTGGAATCGAAGCCCGTGCCGACCGCCGGGGCGGTGTCCGGCAGGGTGATGACGCCGACGCCGCCGGCCGCGACAGCAGCCGAGCCGATGAGCGAGCGGGACGAGAAGCGCGCGGTGCAGAGCGCGTTCGCGCCCGTGCCGGTGCCGAGGGCGCGGATCGTCGCCTCGATCTCGAGCTCGAAGGACTGGTTCGTCGTCGCCGTGGCGTTCAGGTTGAGCGCGCCGAAGGCGGAGAGGACGATGTTCCCCGTCGGCCCGAGGCGGCAGTCGAAGGTGAGCGTGCCGGGGGTAGCGACCGTGGAGATGCGGCCCCGGATCAACGCCTTGAGCGTCGTGCCGATGTCCAGCACCCCGCCGTTCAACTGCGCCTTCCCCGAGCCGTGGAGGATCGAGGTCGCGGTGACGCTGGCGGTGAGCGCCGTGCCGTCCGCTACGGCGGAGGCGAGAAGGATCGGGACATTCGGGCGCACGTCAGGCTCCCGTGGCGGTCAGGACGAAGGACGTGACCGAGACGGTCTGACCGGAGGAAATCGCGGTCGAGTTCAGCGACAGGTCCCCGCCGAAAGTGATGACCGCGGCGGCGGCGACGCCAGCCGTGGACACCTGCGAAAGCTGGACGGTCGTGGCGGTCGAGGACACGACGGTCGTGCCCGCCGGGATGCCGGTTCCGGACACGGTCATGCCCGCCACCGCGGCGGTGCCGCCGGAGGCGAAGTTCAGGACCGAGCCGTTGGCAGCGGTCAACGAAGAGGTCGTCAGGGTGGTCGTCGGGAACACCGTGCCCTGCGCGATACAAGTCGTGCCGGCCGAGGACGTGCAGAGGCGCCAGTAGCCGGCGGTGCCGGTCGCGGCAGCCGTGGCGGCGGTGATCGCGGAAGCGGTCAGAACACCGGACGCCGGAGCGCCGGCGAAGGGGTTCGAGCAGGCGAGGGACGCGAGCAGCGTGCCGGTCGCCGCAGCGGCGCAGTTCGCCGGCGCGGAGCCGGTGTAGATGAGCAGGAACGCCGTGGTTCCAAGCTGCGTCGTGATGTCCGCCATGTTGTTCGTGCGGTGCGTGGTGCTGTACTGGATCGCGAAGCGCACGGCCCCGAGTTGCATCAGGAGCGCGAGCAGCGCGGCTTCAAAGAGGTTCAGGATCTTGCGCATTACGATCTCCCAATGGAAAAAGCCGCCTCGGGGGCGGCTGATGGAAAGTTGCGGCGCCCACCACCGTACTGCCAAGGGGCGATGTCGCGGGCTATGCCCTAGAAGCGCTGCAAACTGGTAGCGGGGGTGGGAATCAAACCCACGACCTTCGGCTTATGAGGCCGACGTGCTGTCTCTGCACTACCCCGCAATGTTCATTGCTTGACGCGGCTCGAGCGCGTCGCTTCCCGGACCATGATGGCGCACATGAGCGCCGCCCCGGCCTCGGGGTCGAAATGCTGAAGGTACGTCTTGGCCGGCGGCCCCTTGATGCTGGCCGGCAGCACTGCGCCGGCTTGGCGCGCGATCTCGTGTTCGACCATCCCCGGCGGGACGAGGAACAGCTTGCCCTCGGGGCCGCCCGGGATGCCGTGGTATCCGTGGTCGCGCATCAGGCGCACCACGTCTTCCGGGTGGAATCCGCCGCAATGGCTGCATACGCGCAGCGGCGCGAAGGGCCAGTGGTGCAGCGGCCAGCGGCCAACGGCGTCAACCCAGATGTCCTCGCGCGCGTCGCCGGACAGCCGGATTGGGCACCGCATTGTCTGCATCGTCATGCCTTCACGTGCTTCGGATCGCGTGAACGTGATTCGTCTTCCGCGCGCTTGCGCGCGAGCGCATCAGCGGCGTAGGCCAAGAAGCCCTCGCCCGGCGTGCTGCGCTTCACCAGCGGCGCCAGCGCGTACCGGATGGCGTCCCAACAGTGGTTGTTCGCGTCCACCAGATCCGGCATCACGTCGCCCGTCAGGCGGTCCTGCTTGTAGCTCCAAAGCCGCGCCTCTTCAGCGGTGCGCGGGCAGCGCGGGTGAATCACGATCTGCTCGTACTGCCGCAGGTGCGCGATGCCATCTTCCACGCTGCCGGGCCACTTGTCCACGGAAACCATCCGCGGATAGCCGTTGCGGCGGAGGTAGCTGATCGTTTCCGGGCGCGCGCAGTCGCCGCGCGACACGTAGTCCTTGCCGCCGGGCACCTTGTCGAACAGCCTCGGCAGGTCATCGCTCTCGACCTTCAGACCGTAGGCTTCATGCTCGACGTAGAGCTTGCGGTTGTGAACCCAGACGCGGAGCATCGTGGACGGGTCTTCCGCGAAGCCGAAGTCCACGCCGTAGTACGGGCCGTCCCAGACCTGCGACCGATCATCCGAGCGCGTCACCGGCTCGAAGGTGTCGATGGTCCACTTGCCGTTCAGCACTTGCGCGGCGCTCGCCACGCGGCACTCGCCCTCCCAGACGTGCAGGTAGGCGTCCATGTCCACGCGGCGCAGGTACTCCATCTCCGCCGGCAGCGTCGTTTTGCCGAAGTGCGGATTGTCCCGCCACGACACCTTCTTCACGAAGGCGTCCGGCGGCGGGCTCACGACGAACCGCTGGTAGGTCGGGTCCTTCTCGTCGGCCGGGTTGAAGGTGACGATGATCTCGGAGCCGGGCATGCGGATCGTGGGGATCAGGACCGACCACGACCTCGAGCTCACCTTCTCCGCTTCCTCGACCCAACAGTCCGTCACGCCTTCCGTGGACTTGATCTCGGTGACGTTGTGGCGCAGCCCTTTGAACAGGAAGTTGGAGCCGTTGAGGCGGCAGGCGATGTACCGCTCGCGCACGTCAAACCACGGCGCCAGTCCCATCTCGTTGATCTGCTCTTCGAGCAGGTGATGCACGGATTCCGCGATGGAGCCTTGGATCTCGCGCGTGCAGAGAATGCGCCGCGGGGATCGGTATGCCTTCAGGACCAGCGCGCGCGCAACGGACCACGACTTCGCTGACCCGCGCCCTCCGTAGTAAACGTGGTATCGGTGTGCCCGAAACAGTTCCTCGAAGGCGCTCGGGATGTCAACCCGGAGCTTCGGGCTCATCGTCCGGTCCGGCGGCGGCGCTGAAGATGACTTCGACGCTCGGGGGCGCGAGCGGCGCGCCATCCTTGCCGGTGAGTTCGTGGCCCTGCGCAGGCTCCTTCCAGCCGCACTGCGTCTTGAGCCAGAAGATCGCAGCCGCGGTCGCGCCGTTGCCGTTCCCCGTGGCCTTCATGAACAGGGACTTCTTGACCATCGCGTTCGCGCGCTCCTTGCCGTCCTTCAGTTCACGGCGGAACACCTTGCGCAAGGTCTTGTCGTCAATCGGCTTCCCGGTCTGGGGATTGACGATCTGGGTGCAGATGACTTCGTGAGCGGTCCCGCACGCGGCGAGGATGCTTACTGCGGTGCGCTGCTTCTCGTTCGGCTCGAACGCGGGACGGCCTGCGGGCATACGAACTCCTTCACGCGATCTCGCTCAGTACGTCGCGCGCGTGGAAAAGACGTTCGCCCCGCTCGTGGTCAGCGGTGTACTGCGGCGCCCAAGCGTCGAGATGCTGACGCTTCAGGCCCGGGAAATCGCGCTTGAAAAATGGCGCGAACTGCGCGCCGGCAATGACTTCCGCCTTGTACTTGGCCCACGCGCCCGGGTTGCGGAAGCGGCAATGGACCATCATGTGACAACGGAAGCACAGGTGGAACTGGTCGGTCTTGCCCGCGGCGAACGGCTCGGAGTAGTCCTCCGCGTGGGCGTCAAAGATGCCCTTCGTCTGCCCGCAGGCGATGCACTGGTGAGGCTTGGTGAGCGTGCCCGCGGCCCACTGGCCGTTGAGCCAGCGTTGCGCGCGCTCGCGCTGCGTCGGGGTGAAGCCGTTGTACGGACCCATCAGCGGCGCCGCAGGTACGCGACGGCGCCGTGGCGCTTTGCGACCGCGTACTCGTGGGCGAACAGGCCGATCTCGTCGTCGATGCTGGCAAGGGCGTTCGTGGCGCGCGCGGACTTCACTCGGCCCTCCAAGAAGATTTCGCGGATGCCGGCGGCGGCCATGGTTCGGGAGAACTCAATGCCTTCGTGCGTGTCCTGACCCCAAAGCTCAGGCATCGCGCGGCGTGCCACCAACACGTCAATTTTACGCGCGTCAATGAGGGACGCAAGGTCTTTCAGAGTTTCGAGCGTGATCCGCATGTGGTGAAGCTCGATGGGGACGCCGGCGGCGCGCCCGCGCTCAATCGCTGCGAGGTCTGCATCCACGCCAACGACGCACTCGAGGCCGGGCGGCTGCACGCTCAGGCGCGCGCCGAGCAGGCCATGGCAGCAGCACAGGTCCAGCAGGCGATCTCGCGTTGCGAAGGCCGCGAAGGCGCTCGCCATGGCATCGTGGATGCGCGGGAACTTGCCCGTCTCCTGCCACGCTTCCAGATACTCCGTCGCGTCGTACCTCACGCCCGCTTCTCATAGGGATACCACGCCTTCGAGTAGGCGTAGTCCTTGATGTTCTTCATCTTGAACACGCCGTCCTGATACAGCAGGTCCACTTCGTCCTTCGTGGCGCCGATCTCGGCCATGATCTGCTGAGGGTCGATGCCGTGCTTGTCGATGAGCTCGCGGACGATGACGCCCATCTGGACGGCGACGTGCGTGCCCTTGGCGCGGTTGATGCGGATGGTGAGCATCATGGCGGCCGGGCGGTCGAGGTTCATCACGACGCACGGCACCTTGCCGCCGTACCGCTTGCGCAGCGCCGGCGAGTCCGACGAGAGCTTCCAGCGGTGGAAGCCGTCGATGACGATGCCCTCCGGGTTCACGATGATGGGCTGGATCCAGCCGCAGGTCAGGATGGACCGCTCGAGCAGCTTCAGTTCGGGGCCGAAGACGACGTTCGGGTTCCACCCGTTCGCTTCCAGCGTCGAGGCGTCGCGCCATTCAATCTTCGTGATCGGGTCGTCGAACTTCATTGCGCGCCCTTTCCGAGCGGAAGGATCTCGCGCTTGAACCCGCCGCCCATGAAGGCGTTGAGCAGGTGGCGCGGGGGGTAGCTGTCAGGCGTCTTGCGCGCGCGCGACATGACGGACTCGAACCGATCCACGGCGAGGTCGTACTGCGATTCCTCCGTGATGTGTTCCTCGATCCACGCCCGGACGCCCTCGTAGGACTGGCCGTACCGACGGTGGATCGCCTCGCTGTCCAGTTCGCGGTAGTACCGCTCGTGGGCCAGCATCTCGGGGAACACGGCGATGACGCGCTCGTAGAAGCCCGGGGTGGTGCTGCGGATCTTGTCGAACCGCTTGGCGCTCTCCGCGTGCAGAGGCGTCGAGACGCGCAGGCCGTTGCCGGCCCACATCTGCATGTCGTAGAGCGAGCAATACGCGATGTTGCGGTCGTAGAAGTACCGGAAGATGTCGTTCTCTTCCCAATCGAAGAGGGGCTTGCAGAGCGACACGTGCTTGCAGGACGGGTCACTGACGGCGTTGATGTAGTTCTCGTTCAGCTTGTTCACGCAGGCCCGGAATCGCATGATGGATTCGCTGGCGCGGATGCCGGTGAGGAACGCGATCTTGCCGCGGTAGTTCTGGGCGGTGTAGGCGTCCATGGTGTACTGGTCAAACACGCGCTCGTCGCCCGGGGCGAGGTTCGTGCCCCACGCCGGCTTCTCGCGCACCCACGGGCGGTTCGGGTCCCACTGGACGTAATTGTGGCAGACGCCGAGGACGTACTTCGTGGACTTGAGCGGGACGGTGAACCAGATCATGTTGATCCAGTCCAGCTTCCGGTAGCCGTCCACGAAGTCGATGACCTCATCGGGGATCAGTTCTTCGTCGCGGAACACCACGTCGAGGGGCTTGGTGATGCCTCGCTCGAGCATGACTTCGCGCGTCAGGTGCAGCGTGGCAAGGCTGTCCTTGCCGCCGCTGAACATCACGACCACTGTATCGAAGATGTCGAAGATGTGGTGGATGCGCTTCTTCGCCTCATCGAGTACAGTCGCCTCGATGTACCGCTTCGCCTTAGCCATTGGCGAGGCCGATTTCCTCGATGTAGGCGGTGATGCGCGCACCGAGCGTTTCGTGCAGCGGGTAGCGCGTCTTCAGGCCCTTGCAGAACGCGAACCACTTGTCCTGCTGCTCCTGATCGTCGAACACGATGGTGTAGCTGACGCCGAAGCCCTGCTGCCCGTCGTTGCCCTCGTCGGGGCCGGTGTTCGGCGTGCCAACGAGTTCCGCGAGTTCCTTGCCCGTGAACCCAAGCAGGTTCACGTCGAAATTGTCGTCCTTGAGCGCGTCGATCTCGACCGCCAGCTTGTCGTAGTCCCACCCCGCGTTCAGGGCCAGCTTGTTGTCCGCGATCACGAGCGCGCGCTGCTGCGCATCGCTCAGGTGCGTCAACTGGATCGCCGGGACCTCGTCCATCCCGAGCTTGCGGGCGGCCAGCACGCGGCCGTGGCCGGCGATGATCGTGCCCCGGGCGTCAATGAGGACCGGGTTGACGAACCCGAACTCCCGGATGCTCGCGGCGATCTGCGCGACCTGCTCGTCGCTGTGCGTGCGCGAGTTGCGCGCATACGGCAACAGCTTCTCGAGCGCGACCTGCTCGATCTGCGGCTGGAAATCGGCGTGTTTCATATGGGGGATCTATTCGGCGGCGAGTCGGGCTTGGGCGTCCAGCTTCTTTGACTGGATCGTGCGATTCCGGGTGCAGTACGGGCACGGGTGGGCGTTGCCGCCGCCGTGGTTCCGGCAGGACTTATCGACGCGCGCGGCCCCGCGGTAGGGCTGGCGGTGTTCCTTGCGGTGCTTGATGGACTGGTCGAGGGACATGGTCAGTGGGGGAGGACGGGTGCATCCGCCCTCCCCCTGCGCGCGCTTCGGGCGACCGGTATCAGAACAGGTGGAAGGCGAAGTGCGCGACTGCGGCGCCAGCGCCGGCGAGGGTGAAGAGGATGCCGACGATCATCGGGGCGGCGGACTTGGCCGGGGCCGCGGCGGGCATCTGGCTGATGTGGCGCACGACATCCGGGGCGACGTGGGACAGGGACGCGGCGGTCGCTTGGACGTGGGCGGCGATGACATCCTCGGGCGCGCCGGCCGTGACGGCTTCGTGCAGGTCGATGGCGTGATCGGCGGCGGCTTGGGCGTGGACGGCCTGCGCCTCGTCATGGACTGGCGTGCCCTGCGGGTTCACGGCTTCCTGATGGGCGGCGTGGGCGATGGCGACCTCGTGGGCCGCGCTTTCGACCGCCGCGGCGTGGACGGCGATGACCTCGTGCGAGTCGCCGTTGGCGACGGCATCCGAGAGATGGGCGGCGGAGACTTGAAGGTGTTCCGCATGCGCGGCGAGGCTGACGGCAGTGGATTCGGGCTGTTCGTCCTGATGCTGCTCGTGGTCGGGATGGTCCTCGTGGGCTTGCGGTTCGTTCATGTGGACTCCGAAAGTGGTGGGCCAAAAAGCACAAACGCCCGGCGCGTTGAGCCCGGGCGTAGTGCTGGTACTTACCTTTTCAAGCGCCATTTTACATGCGGAACATGCAACTTGTCAAGTGTTGCGTGTACGCGACAAGTTCCACGTGGAACATTCAAGCCGGACTGCGCCATTTCCAGAGCTTCGTGCCAACGGGCAGGATCGCTCCCTTTCCGGGCAGGATGGCGCCGCCTTGGCCGACGACGGCCGCGGTTTCCATGAGCGCGAGCATGGCGTCCGCTGCGGCCATGAGGCGGGAGGCCACAATCGGGCTGTACGGCCCGGAGATGTGGAGTTCGCGCGCCATGGCCTCCGCGATCTGGTGCCGGGTCACGTCCCTTCCTCTTCCAGCATGCCGACCTCCCGCAGCCGCTCCGTGATCTGGCGGTAGGCGATCCGGTCCAGCTTCATCAGTTCCTTGCTCGCCTTGCTGGCGTAGTCACTGGCGGAGCGCACGGAGCAGCCGCAGGCGGCCCCCAGATCCTCAAGCGTCGGGCGCTCCTTCTGGGGCGCGAAGTGCCGGGCGACCAGAGCCCGGCGCGTGCGCAGGTCCGCGCGCTGGTCCTTGAGAGCGGTTTCCCCGATGTGCGTGGCGAGCCAGTTCAGGTAGTCGATCCACTCCCGGTTCGCGCGCTGGCTCCCGCACAGGGCGCAGCATTCCTCGAGCCGCTGCGGGGCGAAGCGCACCACGAGGCAGGCTTCGCTGATGGAGCCGAGGGCGTGGATCTCCGCCCGGACCATCCCGGCCTGCGCAGCGCCATCCAGACCGCCGAGCCCGCGCGGGCGCCCGGTGGGAGGGGCGCCCATCTTGTTGAGGGACGGGCGCTCGTAGGCTTGCGCGGAGTGCCGGAAGCAGAAGATCAGGGCCTCGTGGGCGCTTCGGAACATGGCTTAGACCCCGCGCATCACGAGCGGGGGCGTCACCCGGTAGCCCATGGAGCGAAGGTGCTCAGGGCTTCCGTACATGCCGCCGGGCAGGTGGATCAGCGGCACGCCCTCCCGGCCGATGGTGTAGACGCACTTGATCTCCCCGACGGTGAACATTTCCCGCTCGTGCCATGGCATCCCGCGTCCCGCCGCGGCGCGCCAACCCATTGCCGAGGCAACCCGAATGTCATCCTTCATGCTGCGATTCCTTCCGTGGTGGGGGAGAAAACTGCGACTTCCATCCGCGCGGACGGCGCGAATTTCTTCGTGATCCGCAGGCTGACCACCTGCGAGTCGTCGATCCAGAGGATTTCGTTACAGGCGTCGAGGACGACCTTGGTGAAGTTGTCGAGGTCGGGCTTGGACGTGGGGTGGGTAAGGCCGAGCAGCGCGTCGGCCCGCTTCTTCTTGGACCAGCTCGCGGGCGGCTCGAGATGGATGTCGATGCCGACCACGACGGGGCCGGCGACCGGCTTCTTGGCCGCGGCCTGCATCGCCTGCCGGGCGTACATCGCGACCAGCTTCTCGTAGACCACCGTGCCCTTCGGGGTGTAGGTGCGGACGAAGCCGCCCACCCGGGCGAACCGGGGCCGGCCCTTGGCGACCGGCGGCCCGGGGATGGCGAAGGTGACGACGTGGATCACGCCTCCCCCGCCGGCATGGGCACGGGATTGAGGACGGAGACGACGCGCTCGCGCAGCGCCGGCTCTCCCTTCACGATCCAGCGCACCGTCGCTTTGCCGTGCAGCTTGGCGTGGAGCGCGGACTGGATCTCGATGACGCCCGCCATCGCCGCGTCCTCGTTGAGCGCGGTCAGGCAGTGCGTCAGCGTCCCGTGTTCCCCGCCAGCGGCCAGCACGAAGCGGTGCTTCCGGCTGGCGGCGATCAGGCGCAGGTGGCCCCAGACCCCTGTTTGGGCTGCCGTCTCGCCCTCCGCCGGGGCGGTCGTTTCCGTGTCCAGCAGGAGCGCGATGATGGCGGCAGGCCCGCGCTGCCCGGCGGCGCGCCGCTCCTGCCGGCTCACTCCCCACCCCCGCAGCTTCCCGAGTCCGACGAGCTCGAGTAGGAGGATCCCGGGTCCGACGACGAGCTCGAGCAGTCCGAGGACCCGAAGTCCCACGTGTCCGGGAGCATCGGCGGCATGCCGGCCGGGGAGCCGGTGCCCGTCAGGACAACGTCGTGGTCCACCGGGGCGTAGTCCGGGTCCGTCGCCGGGTTGCACCGCCCGCGATCCATGCAGCGGCCGGTGGCCGCGCACCGCGCCTTCATGTAGCACCGATTGCTCGCAGCGAAAACCGTCATGGCCGTACCCTTTCGACTTTCCCGGATCTCTACGGCCTTCTGGCTGAGCGCGACCCGTGCCGCCCTGCCCCGCTTCTTCTCCACGCCGTCCAAGTACCGCGCCCGCGCCTCCCCGTTCGGGAATCCATCGAGCAGGTGCCTCGCCTCACACTCGTGCCGCCATGCCTCCGAGGACAGGTGGTCGCCCGTCACCGCGCAGCCGCGCGCGCAAGCCGTGCGATGTGTTCGTCCTTGACGTAAATGTGCGTGGGCATCATCTGGTGATCGCGCCAGAACGCCCCGATCAGTTCCTCGAAGTCGATGGGCACGTCAGTGGCGGCGACGATGCGGCCGGCCGGGATGTCCCCGAACTCGGCCGCGTAGACCCGCTGCCCGGGCAGCATGAATCCGCCCATGGGGTTCCGCACCCACCCGCGCGGCGCGCGCACCGGCATCAGGCTCGACGCCTTGACGATGGCCGGTGCGGCGGCGAGCGCGAGGCAGGCGCCGAGGAAGCCGCGCCGGTTCACCGCCGCCCTTTCCACGTCTTGATGCAGCTTTCGACGACGTTCCCGATGAGCAGGATCAGGAACACGGCCGCGGCGAAGGCCCAGAGGTCCGTGAAGATGACGCTCATGCTGTCGGCCCTCCGCACGGCGGGCGGCTCGCCGCGTCGATCAACTCGACGGCGTTGATGGCGAGCTTCCGCCACCGCGGGGGAATGTCCTCCGCGTTCGCCATCAGGAGCAGCGTGTCCCGCGGGCCGCGCACCCCGACCGGGAGTTGCATGACCGGGATGAACTTCGTGGGCTCGCTCATCGCCGCGCCTTCCACTGCCCGTTGAGCGCCCAGACCGCCAGCACGATGATCGCCACCGGGCCGATGACCAGCACGAAGACGGCCGCGAACGTATTGAGGGTGGCGTCCATCAGGCCACCTTCGCCGCGCGCGCGAGCGGGGCGCCGGCCGCTTCCATCTCTTCCTGAAGCAGAGCGCCGACGCGCCACAGGAGCTTCGCCGTGTGGCGCAGCCCGTCCTCCGGGTCGATGGTGCCGCGCTCGATGAAGTGCCGCATGATGCAGTCGGCGTGGTCCATCGACTTCCCGCGCGCGTGGTGGAGCGGCTGGCCGGGGTTGTGCTTGTCGTTCCCCGCCTTGCTCACCTTCGCGGCTTCCACGATGGCGGCCGGGAAGTAGTCGATGAACCCGGTGCCGATGGGGATGGCCTTGCGGGCTTCCGAGCCCGTGGGCAGCACGGTCGCGGGGGTTGCCGGGCGATACACCGTCCCGCTTGCCATCATCGACTGCGCCTCAGCGTCCGAGAACCCGGCTTTCTTGAGGTACGCGCCGGTGATCGACTTCTGTTCCTCCTGCATGTCCATCAAGCCGGTGTACTTCTCGAGCGGCGGCGTCCAGCCGAGTTTGATAAGCGCCGCGCGCGTGGCCTGCTCCTTCGTGTCGATGACCTCGCGGACCAGCGCGTCCATCACGTCGTCGATGGCGGTCTGCAACTCGATGGTGCCGAGCGCGGGATCGACCTCGAAGCGGACCTCCCCGATCTTCACCTTGCCGTCCCCGCCGTCCGCATCGGGTTCGACGCCGTGCCGGCCGATGTCATCCGGGTCCGGGTCCGCGGACATCGCCGGCGTCTCGTTCAACGCCTGCGCGCGCGCGCGCTCGGAGATGCCGCGCCAGTAGCAGGCCCACGAGTACCGCGACTCGTCCTGAATGCGCCACGAGTCCTGCGGGTATTCGGTGCGCCACCCGTTGTTCCAGTACGCGCGGCAGACGGCGCCCGCCACGCTGTTCCCGAGTTCGTACCACCCCGGGCGCACGGGCGGCTGTTGAAACCCGAACCAGCCGACCCGCTCCAATTCCTTCTTTGCTTCACTCATCGCAGGATCCCCACGGTTACGTCGATTGCGGCCCGCATGTCCGGCACGCGAAAACCGATGGCCTCGAGGACCATCATGTGCCAGTGCGGGTTCGATTCGTCGTCGATGGCGCAGACGACCGGAATGTGGTGCGTGTGCGCCCACGCGATCTCCATGACGGTGCCGATGGAGACGCGCTCGGCGCCGAGCAGGTTGGCGAGCAGCACGTCGCAGCGCGTGGCGTCGAAGTGGTCGCGCGTCATCACGGCGCGCGGCGTGGAGAGGACGCCCATGTGTTCGTACTCGCGGCCGTGCCCGCTGATGCTGGCGAGGCTCGCGAGGTATTCCTTCCCGCGCAGCGGCGTCAGCCCGCGGATGCCGTGCTGCGCGAGTTCTTCCATGGCGTGCTGGCGCCAGCCCTGCGCGCCCGTGAAGTGGAGCCCGGTGATCGGTCCCGCGAGGTAGACCTGCTTCACTTCGCGCCCCGCAGCTTGGCGTCTTGGTCCGCGACCAGCACGCCCATGTTCACGTGGGCGTCCGGGACGGACCGCATCATCACCGTCGCGCCGGCGGAGGCGGAGTACGCGGAGGTCGTGCCGATGGAGTCATTTGCGTAGCTCGAGGTATGCATGGAGTTGAACCCCATGCCCTGCGCGGCGACCACGGCCTGCTTGTCGGCGCCGATAAAGAGGAAGGTCCAGCCGTGCTTCTCGGCGTGGGCCATCATTTCCTTGATCCGCTCGCTGGTGTATTCCCGGCTGGCGTTCTCCTGCCCGTCCGTGATGACCGTGACGATCACCTTTTCCGCGGGCGCGGCTTGGAGCGCGCGGCCGACTTCCTGAATCGTCCGGCCGATGGCGTCGAGCAGCGCCGTGCTTCCGCGCGGCTTGTAGTGCTCGGGACCCCACGGGATGACGTAGCGGACATCGTCGTGGTGCTTGATCTCGAACTGGTCGTCGAACTGCATGATCGTGAGCGCCGCAGTGCCCGGTGCCTCGCAGTTCTCCTTGATGAACTGGTTGACTCCGCCGACCACGTCATTCACCTTGCCGCCCATCGAGCCGGAGCGGTCCACGATCAAAGCCAAGTGCGTGTGCATGTCGATCCTTTCAGCGGTCGTAGGTGATCGCGCGGTTGACCGGAGGCTGGCTCAGGCCGCGCGGGTTTTGGCGGTCGGTGTCACCGAACGACCCGATCTCGTCGTTGAAGAAGAGCAGCGCGTCCCCGGTGGGGCCATTGCGGTTCTTCCGCACGAGCAGTTCAGCGAGCCCGTCCCACTCCGGCCCGCCGCCGTGCTTGGACTGGCGGTGGAGCATCACGACGATGTCCGCGTCCTGCTCGATCTCGCCGGAGTCCCGCAGGTCGGAGAGCAGCGGGCGCGCGTCACCACGGCGCTCCACGTCCCGGTTCAACTGCGCCAGCGCGATGACGGGCACCGCGAGTTCCTTGGCGAGCGCCTTCAGGCCGCGGCTGATGCTCCCGATCTCCTGCGTCCGGTTCTCGCCATGCCCGCGCATGAGGCCGATGTAGTCCACGATCACGAAGTCGAGGCCGATGCGGCGGGCGAGGCGCCGGGCCTTCGCGCGGATGTAGCCCACGGTCACGGCCGGCGTGTCGTCGATAAAGACCTGCTCGGGCTGGATGCGCTCCTGCGCGTCCACCATGCGGAGCCAGTGCCGGTCCTCCTTCGTCCCGCTGCGCATCGCGTGGGTGGACACCCCGGAGCGCAGCGCGAGGATGCGCTGGCCGATCTCCCGGCGGCTCATCTCGAGCGTGAAGAACAGGCCCTTTCGCCCGGCCGCGGACATCGCGCTCGTGATGCAGCAGGCGAGCGCCGTCTTGCCGATGCTCGGGCGCGCGGCCACCACGACAAGCTGTCCCGGCTCGAGCCCGTTGGTGAAGCGGTCCAGCCCGTCCAGCCCGCAGGACACGCCGGACATGGACTGCCCGGACTCCGTGCGCTCGTTGGCGTAGGTGATCGCCTCGTTGACGGCCTCCGCGAGCGGCACCGGGTCGCCCTCGCTCCGGTCCATCGCCCGGATCAGGTCCGCCTCAGTTTTCTCCGCGAGCTCGTGGGGCTCAGTGTTCGGCGCGCCGGCGCTCACCGCCGCCGAATTGCTGATCTCCCAGATACGGCGGAGCAGGCCGTACCGGCGCACGAGTTCCGCGTAGCGCCGAACGTTGGTGGAGCCCGGCGTGTTCTGCGCCATCGCGTTCAGGTAGGGCAGCGTCGCGGCCGACTCGTCGCCCCCGCCGCGCGGGCTTCCCGCACCGTTCCAGACGGTGATCGGGTCAATCGGCTGGCCGCGGTCGAAGATCGAGGCCATGACGGCGAAGATCGTGCGGTGTTCCGGCAGCCCGAAGTCCTCGGGCACCAGCATGTCCGACACGGACTCGAAACACTTCCCATCCAGCAGCACGGCGCCGAGCAGGGAACGCTCCGCGATCAGGGACTTCGGCGTCAGTTCGTTCAGGCTCATGTGTTCCCCCGGTGGTAGCGACCCTCGATCACGTGCGGCAAGTGCTGCGCGCCGATCAGCCATTCAAGGTCGGCCACGAAGGGAGGCCGGCCGGGGCTCGGCGGCGCCTTGCCGATGAGGAACGGGGATTTCGTGCAGAACTCGAAGTACCCGCGCCACCAGTCGAGGCTCTGGCGCTTCGGCTCTTCCCGCCACCGCTGGCGGAGCATGGATTGGCGCTGCGCGTTCCAGACCATGACGCGGGGGTTGCCGGGCAGGATCTCGTGATAGAGCGCCACGATGGCGTCATGCGGGCACCCCGCCACCGCAGGGCCGGCGACAGCCGGCGCAGGCGCCAGCGTGAGGTCGGCCGGGGACGTATGGGTTTGTTTTTCTATAGGTATTGGTATTGGTATGGTATCCAGCGGAACTACGGTGGAATACCGCGGTATACCGCCGGTATCCTGCGGGGTGGCCCCTGCGGTTGCGCGCACACGCTCCCAACGCTTATCGATCCGAGCCTTCTGCTTGCCGCGGAACTCGAGCAGTTCGGTTACGCGCTGCGTCAGGACGTGGTGGTAAAGGCGCCCGTCGGAGTGAAGAGTCCAGCCGCGCAGCAGGACATCCCGGTTCATCTGGAACAGCGTCAACGGCATGCCGATGCGCGCCGCGATGATGGCGTCATCGTTCGAGAAGGTGCCGCAGGGCGTGGCCGTCCATGCCCGATACCACATCATCAGGAGCCAAGGCTTGATCTCGGCTGGCGCGAGCGCCCACGTGTCGGAGCCCTCGCACCGCTCATGATCGAACTGGAAACGCCAGCCGGCCGCCTTCGTGCCCTCCGGGTAGGGAGGATCGGGGAGCGGGGCGGAATGGGCCAGTTGCAAGGTGGGGCGCACGGCCTACAGTCCGAGGCGGCGGGCCAGCCCGGCAAGCGCGCAGTCGCGCTCGCTGGCCTTGGCTTCGGGATGGGCGGCGTCCCACAGGCCCTTCTCCTGCTCGTACCGCTGGACGGCGTTCGTGCTGCCGGCGCTGAACCGGCTGGACTTGGATCGTGCGGTCTGCATGGTCATGCCTCCGTGGGTTTGAACGTGACAATCAGGAACCCGCGCTCGAGTAGGTGCCGGAGCGTGGCGAGATTCATTCGCGCCTCGTATTCACGCCGCTCCGCCTTGGGCCGGGCGTCGAGCCCGGGCTGGTCCAGTCGGGAGTGGCAGGTGAAGCACAGGGCGCACAGCGACGAATCGCTCGCCTTGATGGCGCCGCCCTTGCCGTAGTTCGAGTGCGCGGCGACGACGGTGCCGTCGTTCGCCCCGCAGTCCATGCAGGCGAGTTCCCGGCGGGCGCCGAGCGTGTTGATGAGTTCTCGAAGCCGGGCGCACCGGAAGGTGTGCGGCTTCGGGAATGAGGCCATGGCCTCAGCGCGCCGAGGGCTTCGGATACAGGTCAGGCCGCAGGATGTGCCGGGGCACCTTCGTGGCCTTTTCCACGTCGAGTACCCGCAGGTAGGAGCAGCGGCCCGACACGACCCACTGCCGAACGGCCTCCCGGGTGACGCCCAGAATCCGGGCCAGTTCGCTCTGGCCGCCCGCAATGCGGACCGCCTTCTCCATCGGGTTTTCCACTTGTTCCTCGCTCGCTGCGTTGGCCGGCTTTTTCACCGGCACAGGCGCAGTTTGCCAGCCTCACTTGAATCTGTCAAGCGTCCCTTGTACCGCCTCCCGGAAAATGGGGTCGTGCAAATACGCTCTTGCGCGAAATGTCAAGGGCAAGCTATTCTTGACGCCATGCTCCGCCGATCCCGTCTCGATCAACGGGGCTGGTTGTCAACGAACTGTCACGGAGGGAGTTATGGGCCAAGCCAAGTCGAAGCCGGCAGCAGACCGCGCGAGGGCGAAGCGCATCAAGGATTTGCTGTCCGATAAGAACTACTCGCAACTCGATCTCGCTCGAGCGGTGGGCGTGTCGCGCAGCGCAGTGAATCTTTGGATGCACGGGGGGATGATCCGAGCGGAACACGTGGAGAAGGTGGCCGATTTTCTCGGCACGTCGCCTGCCCATTTGATGTTCGGAGTCAATGAACATGAACGTGAAGTAATCTCACGGGTGTCAAGTAGTGTTAGCATGCCTGCTCACGGGACCGTTTCCATGCAAGCGGAACGCCGCCGGGAGCCCGTCACCCCGCGAACAGGAGAATACGTGGACGTACCCTCAATGAAACTTTCGGCGCCGCAGGAAACGGCGCAGATTTTCGAGGCCCATGTCGAGACGGTGGCTCGCATGGCAATCGCGCAGGCGTGGTTGAAACGCATTGCTCCCCCGAACGTCGCAGTCGAGAACCTTGGCATCGTCACCGCGCAGGACGCGGCGATGGACCCGACGATTGCGGAAGGCGACATCCTGTTGGTGGACCGCGGCACGGTGGATGTCCGCGCGGATGCCGTCTACTGCTACGTGCTGCACGACGATTTTTACGTGCGCCGGCTTCAGCGCGAAGGCCCGGGGATGCTGCGCGTGATCCCCGACAACTCGAAGTTCCGCGAGTCCACGATCCAGCGCGGCGAGGCGCGCATCCTTGGGCGGGTGCTGACCTCGTGGGGCGCGACGGCGATCAACTGATCGTTACCTGAAACTGACACGGGAGGCTTCGGCCTCCCTTTTTTTTCGGACCTGCCGTCCGTCGGTCCGAGCAAAAAAGCACGCCCTCGAATACAAGTACCGCTTGACATCGTGCCCGCGAAGGTCCAAGCTGCGCTTGTACGTTGCGAACCCACCCACAGGAGGCATGACATGAGATTTGACCCGGCGCTGTTCAGCAGGTCCGGCGAGTACCTGTACTACGCGGTCCCCGGCGATGCCCGCCCCACCTTCATTGCCCGCTTCAAGTACCAGCGGTCGAGCGCGAGGGGCTTCCAGTCATTCCTCACCGCGCACTTCGAGGTCGAGGAATACCTTGCCGCCATCGCCGCGGGTTGCGCGCCGCTGACCGTTCTGGAATCGAAGGGCTACCTGCAACCCCACGTTCGGAGGGCGCTTCGCGAAGCGGGCTACCCGCTGACCGCCGCCGGCAAAGCCGCCTATCTGCGCGAGGTCTACGGCCCGAGCCTTGACCGTGCCGCCGCGAAGGTGACGGCGTGAGCCGCGCCACTCTGCCCCCGGGCATCCCCTTCCAGTGGTCGATCTGTGACCACTGCCAAGGTCACGGGACCACCACCCGCCACGTCGAATGCGACGGCGGCGGCTTCACCGCGAGCGAGTGGGCCGAGCAGGACGAGGACTTCCGCGAGGACTACATGGCGGGTCGGTACGACCGCCCCTGCCCTCACTGCCAGAACGGCAAGGTCCAGATCCCCGACGTGGCCCGGTGCAGTTTCGCGCAGCGCCGCGAGCTCGTCGAACTGCGCCGCGCCGCCCGCGAGCGCGAGATGTGGGCGGCGCAGGAGCGCGCCGAACTCCGCGCCTTCGGCTACCAGCGTTGACCTACCCACCCATCAGGAGGAATGACATGGCCCACGGAATCCGCACCACCGAGCGTTTCGATTATTTCACCCTGTCGCAGTCCCGCTACGACACCAGCGTCAGCATCTACGGATGGGGCACCTACCCGCGAAGCTCCGTCCTCGCCGGGCAGGCGCGCAAGGTGTTCCTCGAGAGCGCCGTCAACGAGGCGGAGGCGCGCGCGTGGATCGCGCAGAACCACGGCAAGCGCAAGGCCGCGGACGCGCACTGGTCCTCGAAGTGGACCGAGCCGCAGGTTAGCCTCGCCCACCTGCCGGACGACGGGGACTACTGACATGAGCATTCGAATGATCCGCGTGAATGACTGCGGGGACTGCCCGCATCTGGATCACAAGGGCGCCTTCGGGCGCGTCGCTTACATCCCCGTTTGCCGAAATGCCAACAAGGATCTGCCATACACGGTCGACGCCAGCACGGCCGGCTTTTGCACCGCCAGCCAAACCGGCGGGATCCCCGACTGGTGCCCGCTGGAAAGGATGCCGGCATGAGCAGTGCAAGTGAGATGGCCGCTCTAGTGCGCAAGCTCCGGAAGCACGGCTGGCGGTACGAGGTCGGCGGACGGCACGGCCGGCTGATCGCCCCGAGCGGCGCCGTAATCATCACCCCGCTGTCATGCAGCGACACGCGCGGGCACCTGAACAAGATCCAAGACATTCGGCGCTACGCGGCGCCGTCCGACTACGCCGGCATCCCCGGCGTCGATAGGCCAAAACGGAGGCAGCGATGAGCTATGGCGCGTGTGAGTTCATGGACGACGTGATTCGGCAGGTCATCGACAGCGGGCTCGCGACGCGCGGGGACTTCTCCGGCGACGATGCGTCCGAGCAGGCCAAGATCGTGATGCGCGCGATCACCCGCGGCGCCATCTACGACGATGACGGCACGTACCGCAAGAAGGTGCAGAACGCGATCTGGCACCTACGGCGCGCGCGTGAACTCCTGAAGGATGCGGACGCCCCCAAGGCCACCGCGCGCGTGCGCCTCGCGCTGACGAGCGCGGAGGGAGCGGAGCGCAACGCTTCGCGGCGCGACTGGCTCGTGACCCGGGGATAGCCTCGACCTACCGTCCGTCGGTCCGTTGGCCTCAGACACAAGTGCCGCTTGACAGACTTCACTTGAAGGCGCAAGCTGCACTTGTTGACTGACTAACCCCAAAACGGAGGCGCGCATGAAAGACAGGAAGTTTGGAATTGAGATTGAGGCGAACGGCGTGGCCCGCTACGAACTGCGCGAGGCGCTGATTGCCGCCGGGATCCGCATGCTGCACGAAGGCGGCGCGGTGACGGGCTGGAAGATTGTCGGTGACGGCAGCGTGCGCGGCCGGAACCCGTTTGAACTGGTGTCCCCGGTGCTGTCCGGGCGCGACGGCATTGAGCAGATCCAGAAGGTCTGCGCGGTGCTGGCAGCCAAGGGCGCGAAGGTCAACAGCAGTTGCGGCCTGCACGTACACGTGGACGCCCGCGACATGGAGGTCCTGAACCTGCGCAACGCCCTGAAGCTCTACGTGGAGCGCGAAGAGCAGATCAATTTGGTGATGCCCGCGACCCGCCGGGACAACAGCTATTGCGTGCCGGTGCTGGACTGCATCCGCGCGCGCTTGGTGCAGAACGCGCGCCGCGATTCCGGGTTTGCCGCGGACTTTGACCGCTACGCCGTGGACACGAGCATGAAGGCGGTGTTCAAGGCGATTGACACCTGCGAGACGCGCCGCGCGCTGCAAGAGCTTTGCGGCGGCAGCCGCTACCGCCGCCTGAACATGGAGGCGCTGGACCGCCACGGGACCTTGGAGTTCCGCCAGCACAGCGGGACCGTGACCTTCGAGAAGATGTCCGCGTGGATCGACTGGTGCGTGAGCCTCGTGGAATACTCGATGAAGTGGAAGGCGGTGCGGCCCTCCACGGTGACTTTTGACGTGGCGCTGGCGCATGCGAGCGCCCCGAGCCGCAGGTTTCTGACCACGCGCCGGGACTGGTTTGCCCGCCGGCCGCGGTCCTTGGGTGGAGCGTGAACATGACCAACATCAACGGAGGCGCGACTGTGATTACCACAATGGACGGCAGGCAATACGCGGGACTCACCGCGCAGGACGTGGTGGAGCGGATCAAGGAGGACGGGTTTCTGACCCACCAGAAGGAAAACATCCCCTACATGCGCGGCGTCGCGAGGCGGTGCCGCCGGATGGACCACGTGACAGTCCGCACGGACACCTACGAGAACTTCTTGGCCGACCTCGAGACGGCCGGCCACATTACCATCGGCGGAGGGAACTGAGATGCGCGGGACCACCTTGTACGCGGCGTATGGAGCGAACACGAACATCCGGGCGATGGAGCGCCGCTGCCCGGACGCCGTGCCCGTGGGCGCCGCCCGGATCTTTGGCTGGAAGCTGATGTTCCGCGGCGTGGCCGACGTGGTGCCGCAGACGGGCGCCGAGCTCTGGGTTGCCCTCTGGGAGATCACGCCCAAGTGCGAGCGGGCGCTGGACCACTTCGAGTCCTACCCGAGCCTGTACGTGAAGCGGGACTTTGTGCTGACGCAGGACGACGGGTCGCAGCGGTACGGGATGTTCTACGTGATGAACAACGCGAGCGGGAGCTTCGTGCCCTACGTCAGCTACCAGGAAACGTTGCGCGAAGGATACGGCGACTTCGACATGCCCATCGAGCAGATCAACCGCGCGATCCATGAGGCAGAATTGGCGGAGTCGCAACTGCCGACCCGCATGCCGGTCACGGACGTGAAGCTGCGCTACCCGCAACTCGGTAGCGCGTGGGAGCGCCGGGACCGGAAGGCTGCCAAGAAGGCGCCCAAGAAGGGCCGTCAGGGAGTCCTGATCGACGAGCGCGGCCAACCCCTCACCACGACGTACAAGTGGCCTCACATGCCGCGACGCGAGCGGCAAGAGGCTTGATCCAACCACCACCAATTCGGAGACGACAATGGCGAGCATCAAGCTGGCAGCGACGGTCGAAGTGGACGACGAGTTCCTGTCCGACATCATTGCGGTCGCCCTCGAGGGCGGCATCGGGTACTGGTCGCAGGCGGACCAGATCGTGCGGGAGTCGGAGTACGGCGTCGTACTCACCATGCGGCCGGAGTGCAACTGGCGCTACCGCGAGTGCGTCCTGTACCAGTCGAACGACGACGAGTCCGGGTACGACGAGGCCCACCCGCTCAAGCTGGACCGCGCCGCCATCGTCCTCGGGCTCTCGCGGATGCTGGATTTCGGCAATGACCTCAAGGTGGCGATGCGCTACCGCACCACGACCCTCGAGGCCGTGGTCGAGAAAGACGCCGGCAACATCGACGCCGAGCTGGCGGACATCATCGTGCAGGTGGCGCTGCTCAACGACATCGTCTACGGATAGGAGTCGCCATGAACCCCCTGCTCCAAACCCTCACCGCCACCGCCGGCACGCTGGCGGAGGCCGCGAGCAAGCTCCGCGAACTCGGCGGCGCACTCGGGCCGTGCGACCACAGCGTCGGGATCTGCGTATGCGATCTAACGGTGCTGGCGGACCAATGCGACGCGCGCGCCGGGGAACTGGCGAGGCGCCTGCCCAAGTGGGCGCCGAAGGCGGCGACCTACCGTCCGTCGGTCTGACCCCCTTTTTTTGCCCACGAACGCAAGTACCGCTTGACATGCGCAAGTGCCGCTTGTATTGTGGTGGTGTTGTGAACGTAACCACCACCCACGAAACGGAGAGCGACATGACCTACACGATGAGCCTGACGCGCGCGATGGGGATTGCCCAGACCGAAGTGAACAACATGGAACTCGGTTTGGAGCGCAACCGCGAAGTTGCCCGGATTGTGCTGGAACTGATGACCGGGGACGAGATGGTGGCCGCGATCTGCACCGAGTGCGCGACAGGCTCCGTGCGGGACATGGTCCAGACCGGCCTCAACGAGTACAGCGCGCTGACCGCCTAACCCACCCACCACCCCGGAGGCTTCCATGCCCGACATCCTGATGACCTTTGGCGACTTCTCCAAGACCGACGTAGAGGTCGCCGCCCTGACCCCGGCCGCGAAGGCCACCTTCGCTGAACGCTTCGGCGCCGGCGCCGTGGGCGCGAGCCTGCGCAAGTCCTTTGCCCCGGCCTTCGTGGAGTTCTGCGAGGGCTGCGGGTTGACAGTCGCAGTCGAGTGATGCCATGACCTTCCATATCGACCCGGTGGTCGATGACATCGTGACCACCATCGTGAACGACGGCAACGGCGACCAGTGCGGCCTCACCTACGACAACCGCTGCCGCGCCGCGAAGGCCAACCTCTACATCGAGTTCCGGTGGTCCGTCCGTAACTATGCCCGGCGCCGCATGGCGCTCGGCCACGGCTACCCGAACCGCGAGCAGATCATCGACGCCGCGGACACCGTCATGGCGTACTACCGCCAGCACTTGAAGGAGGTCGCATGA
>Ga0209698_10001226_pt1 | contig 29742 bp, 18 predicted proteins | sample LitLauG_LLR_2012_FD_187203 | JGI IMG/M metagenome (GOLD analysis project Ga0209698, IMG submission 187203) | Freshwater sediment microbial communities from Pennsylvania, USA - Little Laurel Run_MetaG_LLR_2012 (SPAdes) (version 2) | ecosystem: Environmental > Aquatic > Freshwater > Creek >... | reverse complement strand
GCAGCGGGACCTGAGCGTGAGCCACAACAAGGTGGGCGACGTGCTGAGGGACCAAGGCGATCTGGCCGGGGCGCTGGCGGCCTACGGGAAGTCGCTGGAGGTGATTCGACGGCTGGCTGAGGCCGATCCGTCGAACGCGGGTTGGCAGCGGGACCTGTCATTCAGCCTCACGCGGATGGCTGAGTTCAACGAGCGGCAGGGCGACCGCACTCAGGCTTTGCGGTTCGCGGAACAATCCCTCATGATCGACGAGCGCTTGGCCACGCTCGACCGCAGCAATGTCACCTGGCAGAAGGATGTGGCGGTTAGCCGCGCTCTCGTAACCCGGCTGCGAGGCTGAGCGTCCCACGGCCGCGCCGCGCCCCGAGCGCGAAAGAGGCCACGACATGACAACGGCAATCAACTGACGGCGATGCGCCCCCCAACCGATACCGAAGCAATTACACGTCGAACCACACCAGCCGCAATCATTCCGGCCGGTTGACGCGCTACTCGGAGAGAGGCCATCTGCCGCCGGCCGACCGGATTACTCCCCAGAATAAACAAAGGGCGCGAACACATTAGTCAGAAATATCCTGCCAGAAAATGCAGGATTCGAAAGCATAGGTGCTAACGTCCTCCTACCGGCAACTCGAGCGCCATCCGAAGCGCTGTCTTTTGCTGCTCCGAGCCCACGATCAGGTTCTCCGGAAACCGGCGGTAGGTCAACATTTCGCTGTAGATCGAGCCCTCCCGGCTCACGTTCAGCGCCATGCCGGCCATGTACTGCAGGCGCAGGTTGCCGTCGCGGTTGATCTCCGCACCGTCCAGCCATGGGCGCAGGTCCGGTTCCTGTCCGGCATAGGTGCTCAAGAGAGAGATCACCGAGGGGAATCCCACTTCGCGCAACGATTGGGCCACCGGAAGGTAGTCCGGACCGTCAAGCCTCCGCTGCATGGCATCCAGGTCGAGCTTCGCCGGGTCTACCTGTCCCAGGAGGACCAGGTCGTATCCGCCGCCGCTAATGTCGTTGCCCCAGATGGTGCCGTTGGGGAAAACGTCGAAGAACGTCTTGATCTCACTCTTTACCGTGGGCACGTCGCTTTCGTAAAGCGGCACCCATTGGGTGATCACGCCGCCTGGGTTCAGGTGCTGCTTCACCAGCTCGAAGTACTCCTTCGAATACAGTGTGGCGCTGCCCTTCACCCACGGATGTATCGGGTCGGAGGTGATGATGTCGAACTTCTCGGGCGTGGTCAGCACGAAGTGGCGCGCGTCGTCGAAGATCATCCGGGTGCGCTTGTCGTTGACCACGTAGTAGTTCTGCTTGCCGAAGAATCTGGTGGCGGTGGGCGGGATCAGCGGCTCCATTTCGCAGATCACGATGCGCTCGATTTCGGCATGAGGGACGAACGACCCGGCCGTAACTCCCGCGCCGAACCCGACAATCAGCACCGACTTCGGATTGGGATGCAGCAGGGCCGGCAGGTGGCCCAGCATGCGCTGCAGCCGCATGTCGTAGGGCTCGGTGGAGGCCTCGACCTTGCCGCTGACGTGGAATTGCACGGCGCCATCGTCCCACTCCGTAATCGCGATCGAGGAGTTGATCCCCTCGCCCGTGTACAGGAGTTTCGAACGGCTGGCGGAGGTGGTCATCTTCCGTCCATAGGCGATCAGCATTCCGGGAACACCTGTGACACCGGCCGCCAACCACACCGCGCACACGGTCGCCACCAGCAATGCCGCCGCCATCCCCAGCCGCGGCGGACGCAACCGCGGCGCCAATAGCAGCAGCCCGCTCATGGCGGAAAGGATCACCAGTACTTGTTCCGAATGCGCCGTGCCGATCCACGGGATCAGGATCAGGCTGAAGCTGAGCGCGCCGAGGATGGCGCCGGCGGTGTTCGCGGCGTAAATGCGGCCCACCAGTCGCCCCGGATCCTGGTCCGCCGAAGCCGCCGCGGCCAAGGCCAGCGGGAAACTCGCGCCCCACAGAAACGCCGCCGGCAGAATGGCCCACAGGCAACGCACCAGGTCGATTTGAAAAGTGAACCAGGGGCTGGTGGACAGCAATGGATTGATGGGCCAGTACGGCAGCGATTGCGACAGCATGTAGGCTGTCCAGGCCACCGCCGCGGCCAACAGCATCTGGCTCCAGCCCAGCGCAGCCTTCGCGCCGCCCGCCCGCCGGGCCACCTGCGACCCGATGGCGCTGCCACCGGCCAGTCCCACCAGAAACACGGCCAGGATGATCGAAAACGTGTACACGGTCGCGCCCAGCATCAAGCCGAGCAGACGGGTCCAGATGACTTCAGCGCCCAGCGCGCAGGCTCCCGAAATCCCGATGGTCCCATACACTGGCCAGGGGTTGCCCGTCAGGACCGGCGGGGCGGAAGCCTCGGCCGCCTCAGTGTGGGCCGGGGTCCGGCGCGCCACCGCGAAGCTCACCAGCCCCACGGACACGTTGATCAGTGCGGCCACGTAGGTGACGGTCGCCAGATCGAAAACGCGCAGCAGGCCGAACCCCGCCAGCAGGCAACCGAACACCGCGCCCGCCGTGTTGGCGCCGTACAGCAGGCCCAGCCACGAGACGCCTTCCGGAGTGGCGCGGACCCACCGCGACGCCGCCGGCAAAGAAGCGCCCATCAGGAAGGTGGGAGGCAGTAGGCACAGCGAGCAGACCAGGGCGCGTAGCAGGATGGCCGGCAGGCCGTGGCCCACCGCCGCTGTATACACCGAATCCACCAGGGGCATCCCGAACAGCACCAGCACCCCGCACAGCCCGATCCCCAGTTCCAATTTGCCGTAAACACGCAGCGGATGTTGCTTCGCCACGCGGAGCTTGGGCAGCGCCAGGCTTCCCAGACACAGCCCGCCCATGAAGGTGGCCAGCAACACGCCGAGTGAAACCGCGCTCGACCCGATCACCAGTTGCAGCAACTGGTACCAGACGATCTCGTAGATCAGCGCCGCACAGCCGCTCCCGGCGAACAGGACCAGCAATAAAGGAAAGTAGTGCCGGGCCGCGCCCGCATCAGCGGGGGTGTTGGGGGTGAGTTTGGCCAATTCGCATCATACATCACGGGGCAACTCTCATTCGTACCGCAGCGCCTCCGTCGGATTCAACTGCGCCGCCCGGTTCGCCGGCAGGATTCCGAAAATCAGCCCCACCGCGCAGCTCACCCCGAACGCCACTGCAATCGCCACCGGCGAAATGGGGATCTTGATGTCGGCGAACAACTGGACGCTCCAGGGAATCGCCACGCCCACCAGAATTCCGATCACACCGCCTGACAGGCTCACCATAATCGCTTCGGCCAGGAACTGCGTCAGGATCTCGGATTTGGACGCCCCCACCGCCAGGCGCACGCCGATCTCGCGCGTGCGCTCCGTCACCGTCACCAGCATGATGTTCATGATGCCGATGCCGGAGATCACCAGCGTGATCGCCGAGACCAGCACCAACACCAGCGAAAGGATCAGCGAAATGTTCTTGGCCGCATTCAGGATCGCGGTCAGCGTGTCTACGCGGTATCGGGCGCCGGGGCGGTGCCTGGCCTCCAGCACCTCCTGCACCCGGAGCGCCACCCGGTCCACCTCTTCGGCCGACCGCACCTGCACGTACAACGGGTCGATGCGCTCCACCGGCGTGAAGTAACGCAGCACCGTGATGGGAAGGAGGATGGTATCGCGCTCCACCTCCGATTGGCCGAACGTCTCCACTTTTTCGTGGAATGTGCCGATGACGGTGAACTGCAGGCCGTAGAGCTTGATCACCTGGTGGAGCGCGCTGGCGCGGCTGCCGTACATCCGCACCGCCAGTTGGTCCGTCAGCAGCGCCACTTTTTCGCGCAAGGAGACGTCACTATCGTCCAAAAACCGTCCGGAGCTGATCACGATGTTGCGGACCGGTTGATAGGCCTGGTCTGTGCCAATCACTTTGACGTCCTGCTCCTTGCCGCCGATCAGCATGCGGTCGAAGTTGGTCATCACCCCGGTGGCCGCCACGATATCGGCCCCCAGGTTCTGACGCAAGGCTTCGATGTCGGTCATCTTGATGTAGTCGGCGTCGGAGACCGCGGTGCTGGGTCCGGCCGAAGCGTAATACCCGAAGATAATGTTGGATCCGACCCCCTGAATCTGTTCCAGGATGTAGTCGCGGCTGGTGAGGGAAATGGTCACCACCAGGATGACCGACGCCGTGCCGATTACCATGCCGAGACCGGTGAGCAGCGAACGGATGGGGTTGGCACGAAGCGCCTGGGCGCTGAAGCGGAGGGCTTCGGCCAGAAACATGACCAGGGCCTAACTGCCCTGCGCCTGCTGGAGGAGTTTCTCGGCCTGCGACCGCGGCGGGTCTTCCGGCGTCAAGGCGAGATTCAGGTAGCGCTTGAGCAAATCACGCGCAAGATCGAGGTTACGCTTGCTTTTAATGTATAAGTCGGCTCTCGCGTAGATCACTTTAGGGCTGTCGGGCGCGATCTGGACAGCCTTGGCTATGTTCTGGTCTGCCTCGGAATACCGGCCTTGTTTGGTCAACAAACGCGCCAGATCGATCAGCCGCCCCACCTGGTGAGGCGCCAGGTCAATGGCTCGGTGGAGGTGTTCTTCCGCGCTGCCGAACTGCTTGCGTTTTTCGTCAATTTTTGCCAGCGCCCAATACCCCTCGGATGGGTTGATCCGAGCCATCCGGGCCGCTGTGGCAGCCGCCTTATCCAGACCGCCGCCGAGAAAGCCCGGAGCCTCCAGGTAATACTCCAGGAGGTCACTCTGCGCTTCCAGATTATTTGGATCCAACTGGGCGGCTTTCTCAAAGTACTGGCGCGCCTTGGAGGCATGCCCGGGGGCTGAAAGCGGGTTCGAAGTCTCGGCGCGGCGGCCAAAGGCGCGTCCCAACCAGAGGTGGATCTCCGAACTGCCGGGGTCAAGGGCTACAGCTCGCTCCAGCGCGTCGGTAGCCTTTTTGTATTCCGCCCGGCCGTAATAGTTCAGGCCGGTCAATTCGTAAACCGCCGCGTCCTTCTCGGGGATTCCGCGCAGCACGTTCAGCGATTGGTCGAACTCCGTCAGTTGATACAACTTGCGGGCCTGTTCCAGTTCGGGGCTCGCAGCCACGACCGAAAACGCGACTCCTGCCACGAGAACTCCGCATCGAATTGCCCGGCCCCCCGGCCCCCACCCGCTTTTCATATTGGTTCACCTCTTTGGATGACAATGAAGGTCCTTCCGTTTCAGAAGAGTGGCACGGGCCTCCGGCCCGTGTTGGCTTAGAGACTCACTTCGCCTTTCAAGGCTTCGCCTGCTTGACCCACGACCCTAAAGTGTGTGATTATTCATTCAGGTGAATAAAAATTCAATCCAGGGAATCGCCATGGCTGCATTGCCTATGCCTAACCAGATCCGCAAGACCAGCGGGTCCGACCTCCTGTGTGACCTCGACTTGACCGATGACGAGCTCCTCTACCTGCTCGACCTGGCAGCCGAGGTCAAGCGGTCGCCGGCTGACTACGGCCAGGCCCTCGCCGGCAAGTCGATTGCCCTGCTTTTTGAGAAGCCCTCTCTGCGCACCCGGCTCACCTTCGAACTGGCCATCAAACAGTTGGGCGGCGACGCCGTTTTCGTCGATGGCCCCATCGGCGTGCGTGAGCCGCTCAAGGACGTGGCCCGCAACCTGGACCGCTGGGTGAACGGAATCGTAGCGCGCGTCTTCCTCCATTCCACCGTGGAAGGACTGGCGAACTGGTCTTCGGTGCCGGTGATCAACGCGCTCTGCGATCTGTACCACCCTTGCCAGGCGCTGGCCGACATCCAAACCCTGCGTGAACGCTTCGACGATCTCACTGGCTTGAAGTTCGCGTTCGTGGGCGACGGCAACAACGTGGCCCAATCGCTGATGCTGACTTCCCTGCGGCTCGGCATGGATTTCGCGCTCGCCTGTCCGCCGGGCTATACTCCGAATCCCGATATCGTGGCCCAGGCCGAAGGATTGGCGGCGGTCTCCGGCGCATCGCTCTCGATCACCCACGACACCGCCCAAGCCGTGGCCGGCGCTCACGCCATCTATACCGACGTCTGGGCAAGCATGGGCCAGGAGCAGGAAGCCGTCAAACGCAAGAAGGCTTTTCGCGCTTACCAGGTCAACGACGCCCTGTTTGCCAAGGCGCAGCCCGACGCCGTCTTCATGCACTGCCTCCCGGCCAAGCGCGACGAAGAAGTCACCGACTCCGTCATGGAACACGCGCGCTCGGTAGTTTTCGATCAAGCCGAGAACCGCCTGCACGCCCAGAAAGCCCTCTTACTGATGATGCTCTAACGGATCACTTTTTATGACCAAACCGAAGAAAGTAGCACTCGCCTACTCAGGCGGCCTGGATACCTCTGTCATCATTCCGTGGTTGAAGGAAAACTACGGATGTGAAGTCGTCGCGGTCTGCGGCGATATCGGCCAGGGTGGGGACGAACTCACCGGCCTCGAGGCCAAGGCTCTCAAGACCGGGGCCTCCGAGGTTCACGTAGAGGACATGCGCGAGGAATTCGTCTCCCAGTACTTATGGAAGCTGGTCCGCTCGGGCGGCGTGTACGAGCATAAGTACCTGCTGGGCACGTCCATCGCGCGGCCCTTGTTGGCCAAGAAGCAGGTGGAAGTCGGCCTGGCCACAGGCTGCGATGCCTTCGCCCACGGCTGCACCGGCAAAGGCAACGACCAGGTGCGTTTCGAACTCACCTACAAGGCACTGGCGCCCCAACTCCCGGTGATCGCACCCTGGCGCGAGTGGACCATCGTCTCCCGCGAAGACGCCATCGAGTACGCCCACGCCCACAACGTTCCCATCGCCCAATCCACCACCAAAATCTACAGCCGCGACCGCAACATCTGGCACATCTCCCACGAGGGCGGCGCCCTGGAAGACCCCGCCAACGCCGCGCCCGATGAAATCTGGATGCTCACCAAAAGCCCGGCTGAGGCGCCCGGCCGGCCCGGCGAGGTCACCATCGGCTTCGAGCACGGCACGCCGGTTTCCGTCAACGGCCGGAGCATGAAGGCCTTCGAACTGCTCGAAACGCTCAACGCCATTGGCGCCGAACACGGCATCGGCCGCATCGACCTGGTGGAGAACCGCTTCGTCGGCATGAAGTCGCGCGGCTGCTACGAAACGCCCGGCGGCACGCTGCTCATGTTCGCCATCCGCGAGTTGGAAGCTCTGACCCTGGATCGGAACACCCTGCACTACAAGCAGAAGCTGGCGCTCGATTGGGCCGAGATGGTCTACAACGGGCTCTGGTTCACGCCGCTGCGGGAAGCGCTCGACGCCTTCTTTGACCAGGTTGCCGAGCCGACCACCGGCGAAGTCAAGTTGCAGCTCTACAAGGGCAACATCTCTCCGCTCAGCCGCCGGTCGCCCAATTCGCTCTACTCGCTGGATATCGCCAGCTTCACCATGGGCGCCAGCTACGATCAGAAGGACGCGCTCGGATTCATCAACCTGATCGGCCTGCCGATGAAGGTCCGGGCCGCGCTCACCGCCAAATCCAAATGAAACTATGGGGCGGACGCTTTGAAACCGGGCCGTCGGAAGTCTTCGAGCGATTCTCCGGATCGCTCGATTTCGACCGGCGGCTGATCGCCGCGGATATCCGCGGTTCCCAGGCTTTCGCGCGCGCGCTGGAGGGCGTGGGCATCCTCACCGCGGGCGAGCGCGCGCAGATCGTCGAAGCCTTCGACCGCATCCTCCAGGAATCGGCCGGCCCTGCGTTCTACGAAGGCGCCACCGATGAGGACGTTCACACCCTGGTCATCCGCAAGCTCAAGGAGCATGCCGGCGCGGTGGCCGACAAGATCCACACCGGCCGCAGCCGCAACGAGCAGGTTTCGCTGGACACCCGGCTGTGGCTGCGCGAGGAGTGCGACCGTGTGCGCGCGCTGCTGGCGGGGCTGATGTCCGCGCTGGTGGAACTGGCCTCGCGGCACCCTGGCGCGGTGATTCCCGGCTATACCCACATGCGCCGCGCCCAGGCTGTTCTGTGGCCGCACTACCTGCTGGCCTACTTCGAAATGTTCGCGCGCGATTGGGAACGCTTCGCCGAAGCCCGCGCCCGCGCCAACGTGCTGCCGCTCGGCTCCGGCGCCCTGGCAGGCAGTGGCTTCCCCTTCGACCGCGACTCGATCGCGCGCGACCTAGGTTTCACGTCCGTCACGCGCAACAGCATGGATGTCTCCGGCGACCGCGATTTCGCCATGGACTTCCTTTACGCCGCCAGCGTCGCCATGATTCACCTCAGCCGGTTGGCCGAGGACTGGATCCTGTATTCATCCGAGGAATTCGGTTGGCTGGAACTGGGGGATGGCGTCACCTCCGGTTCCAGCCTGATGCCGCAGAAGAAGAATCCCGATTCCCTGGAGTTGATTCGCGGCAAGAGCGGGCGCGTCATGGGCTGCCTGACCTCGCTCATGATGACCATGAAAGGCTTGCCCATGACTTACAACCGCGACATGCAGGAAGACAAGCAGCCGCTCTTCGAGGCCGCCGATCAATTGACCGGCTCGCTCGAAATGGCCCGCGTGGTGGTCGAGTCCGCGCGCTTGAATCCCGCCAGGCCGCTGGCTGCCGCCGAAGAGAGCTGGGTGGTGGCCACGGATCTGGCCGAAGCCCTGGCGCGCGCCGGCACGCCGTTCCACCAGGCGCACCAGATCGTGGGCCGCTTCGTGCTGGAATCGGTGCGCACCGGCCGCAAACCCGCGGATTGGGCCGCGGAAGAAATGCGCCGGTTCGCCCCGGAATTCACGCCCGGTTTCGCTGCCCTTTTGGACCCTGCCAAAGGAATGCAATCGCGCGAGGTAGCAGGGGGCACGGGCCCCGAATCGGTGGCGGCAGCGCTTGCCGCCGCCAGGCAGCGGCTAACGGAAATGAACGTATGACCAAAAGCTATCGGCAAGGCCAGATACTCAAGCTGATCCGCGGCAAGCGCATCGGCACCCAGGAAGAACTCGCCCAGGAGTTGAAGAACCTGGGCATCGCCGCCACCCAGGTGACGCTGTCACGCGACATCCGCGACTTGCGCCTGGTCAAGACCCGCGAGGGCTACCAGGAGATGGCGCCCGAGGAAACCGGCCCGCAATTTTCACTGCTGGCCGCGGAATTTCTGCGCGACGTGCTGCGGGCGCAGAACCTCGTGATCCTGAAAACGTCGCCGGGCCACGCCAACTCGGTGGCGGTGGCGCTCGACAACGAAGGCTGGCCCACAGTGGTCGGTACCATCGCCGGCGATGACACGATTCTGGTGATCACGCCCGACAATCCGACGGCCGAGGCCGTGCAGGAACGGCTGCTGGAGCTGCTGGAAGGAAATTAGCGCCGGGGCGTGGGCACCGTCGCCGGGCGTCCTCGCCCGTCATCATGGTCCGGCGGGCCACCAAAGATGATGAAACCTGGCAGGCCAACGGCCCACAAGCGTTAAGATAACTCGACCTCAAGGGATCGTCGCTAATGAACGGTGATAGTGACCGCCGGCGATGTGCTCGATGCGTACTTCGCCCCTCCGGTGTAGGCGGCGGTGATGGTGTGGGTTCCCGCTTTCAGGTTCGACACACGCAGCATGGCCGAACCGTCGCTTAGGGGAACCGTGCCGAGGAGAGTAGTACCGTCCAGGAAGTTGACCCTTCCGGTGGCCCCTCCGGGCCAGACATCGGCGGTAAGCCTAAGGGGGTCACCAACCTCTAAGGCCGATCTGTTTGCGGTGAGCGTGGTCGTGGTGGCGACCAGGACCGATTGCGTGAGGGTGGCGGAAGTGGCGCGGTTGTAGTTGGCGTCGCCGCCGTAGACGGCGGTAAGGGAGTGGCTGCCCGCAGCGAGTTTCGAGATGGTGAGCGCGGCCATGCCGTTGCTGAGCGCGACGGCGCCGATCGCGGTCGCGCCATCGAGGAACTGCACGGTGCCAGTCGCCGCCGATGACGGCGATACCGAGGCGGTGAAAGTGACGGCTTGGCCGTTGAGCGACGGATTCAGGGAGGATGTCAGAACTATACTCGTGGCCACCTTGACAACAACCACGGATATGGCGCTGGACGTGCTGGCGAGGGTGGCGCCATCACCGCCATATGACGCCGTGATGCTGTGTGTGCCTGTCGCCAGGTTTGCAACCACCAGCGTGGTGGAACCGCCGTTCAAAAGTGGAGCGCCGATGACGGTTCCGCCATCGAGGAACTGCACCGTGCCAGTTGCCGAAGCGGGCGACACCGAAGCAGTAAGGGTGACGCTCTGGCCGAACGAGATGGTTCCGCTGCTGGCGGAGACCGCCGTCGTGCTGGCTGCCTTGTTGACAACCTGGGTTACCACCGGCGATGTCGCGGCGGCAAAGTTATTATTGCCCCCATAAGACGCCGTGATCGAATGACTGCCGCTGGATTGGAAGATCTTATATATCACGGCCGTTCCACTGGTCAATGTCCCAGCGCCAAGAAGTGTGGAACCGTCGAAGAAGTTTACGCTGTCGCCGTTCGGACCGGCCGAAATGGTCGCAGTTAGGGTCACCAATTGGCCAACGTTGGACGGATTCGGCGAGGTCGTGACGGTGATGGCAGGCGTCGCCTTCGCAACGTTTAAGGTCACTGAGCCGTTGCTGGGGATATATATATTGTTGGAGTCGAGGAACGTGGCGACGACTTGATGTGTGCCCGCGCTGGAGGGTACGTACGTGACCGAGGCGACTCCCGAAGAAAGCGGGACCGTCCCCAGGCCGGAACCGCCATCGTTGAACTGCACGGTTCCGGAAGCTGTTGAGGGCGAAACGGTGGCGGTGACTGTAACCGATTGACCGTAAGTCACCGGCCCGGTCGCGATCACCGAGGTTGTCGTCGGAGATTGGATCTGTTCGCTTAGAACCGCCGATACCCCCGCTATTACGTTTGCATCGCCAGCCCACGAAGCCGTCATCGAGTGATAACCAGCGGTCAGGGCGGTCGTGGAGTACGACGCGCCCCCGGTGCTCGATGTAGGGACAGTAGCGAGCACCGTCTGGCCATCCAGAATCGACAGCATGGCGCCAGGCGATGGCGGAGTCATCGACATATTGAACAGGACGAAGGTACCCACGGTGGTGGGGTTAGCAGTCGACGAGATGGTGATCACCGGAGTGGCCGGCGATATTGTCTGGATCAGAGGCGCGGAAGTACTGACCGAGGTGAAGCTGTCACCGCGGTAATTGGCGGTAACGGTGTGACTGCCACCGGTCAGCGTCGATACAGTGAATTGTGCCGTCCCCAGGCTGACGGATGCGCTACCCAATATCGCCCCCCCATCCAAAAACTGTACGGTTCCAGTGGCGGATTGGGGCGAGACCGTCGCGGTGAAAGTCACGGACTGGCCATAGGTGGAGGGCGATCCGCTGCCGCTGAGCGCGACGGTACTCGGACTCAGGACCGTGACGGAGAATGTCCACGAATTCGCTCCATAGTTGGCGTCGCCCGGATACTGCACGGTGATCTGGTGGGTGCCTGTCACTCCGGAGGAATACGTGAACGATGCGATTCCGTTGACCAGCGGTAGCGTGGTCAGGAGTATAGAACCCTCGTACAAATTGATCGAGCCGGTCGCAGCGCCTCGGCTGCCGGTTATCGTGATGGGTATGGTGACCGGCGTGGAGACGAGCACCGGATTCGGGACGGTGGCGCCGAAATTGGGGGTTGCCAAGCCACTGCCAGTGACAGGGACGGCGATCGAGCCGGAGCCATTGTAAGTGCTGTCGCCGGTGTAGACCGCCATGACTTGATAGCTGCCGGCGGGCAGGCCCAGGGTGTTAACCGTGGCTGTGCCGTTGCTCAGAGTCGCGCTTACCAGCGCCACGGGCGGGCCGATCGTTGCGTACTGCATGAACTGGACGGTTCCGGTAGGGATCGTGCTGCCGCCGATGGGCGAAACAGTCGCGGTCAGAGTCGTGGCGGAAAGAGTGAGGCTGCTGCTGGTGTAGAGCAGAGGCGAGGGTAGTGGCACGCCGCGAACACGGCAGTCGATGGAATCCGACATCAGAAGCTGGCCGGTACTCGTAAAAGCCACGCCGGCAACGCCATCGAGCGTGGCGAGAGTCGCAGGGCCATTGTCGCCGAGGTTGCCGGGACAGGTTGTGGTTCCGCCGCCGCCCCCGGCAGCGGACGACGTTTGACCATGCGCTCCGGCCCCGCTGCCGGCTACGCTAATGATGGCTCCCGTGACCGCGTCCACCCGCCGTACCCTTCCCGTGCCATCGGCGAAGTAGAGGTTGCCGGCAGGGTCGGCTGTCACGTTGCTTGCGAACGTTCCCAGGGCCGCGCTAGTCGCAGCTTCGCCATCGCCGTTGAAGGTTGTACCCCCGTTGCCCGCCAGTGTAGTGAGAACGCCAGCGGTTACTCGCCGGATGGTGTTGGCGAAGACTTCGGTGATGAGAAGATTCCCCTGCAGGTCGAAGCTCACGGCCATCGGCACGGCAAGGCTTGCGCTGATCGCGGCGGTGCCATCGGGAGAGTGCGCGTTCACGCCCGTACCGGCAACCGTACTCAGAATGCCGGTAGATGCATCCACGCGGCGGACCCGAAAGTTGGCGGCATCGGCGATGTAGAGGCTTCCCGCAGGGTCGAATGCCAGCCCCATGGGTAGGCTGAACGTTCCGGAGGTTGCCGGTCCTCCGTCACCGGACCAGCCTCCCGCTCCAGTGCCGGCGTAAGTCGTGATGATGCCAGTGGCGGCGTCGACGCGGCGCACGCGGTTGCCGCCCGACTCCGAGATGTAGAGGCTGCCGCTTGAGTCCCGCACCACGGCGGCGGGGGAGTTCAGCGAGGCCTGGACCGCCGGACCGCCATCGCCAGTGGACGCAGCGATGCCGTTCCCCGCGACGAGAGTCAGAATGCGCGTAGCGGCATCTACCCTCACGACACGGTTGTTGGCCCTGTCAGCAATATAGATATTGTTCAAGCTGTCGACGGAGATCATGCCCCCGGAAAACGAGGCGTTTGTGGCCAGCCCTCCCGTTCCCGAAGTGCCTGTTGTGCCATTGCCGGCAACGGTTGTGATGTAGCCATTCTGGGAGAGCAGTGTCGGAGCGAACGCAAGAACCAGCGCAAGCGAGAATTTCGGCATAAGTTTCAACGTGGCTTGAAGAGTGAGTATCCGTCAAAGCTGGGCGTTCGGGTAGTAGCCGAAGGTTAAGCTAGAAGCTAGAAGATCAAACGAATCGGAGCGCAGAGGCCGCAAGAACCATCCGACCGCCCTCCGGCATGCAAGAAGCGGAGAATCCTACACGCGCGCGCAAAAGTAAGCGCTTCCGCCTGGCTCTGCCGCCTGCCGAAGCTTCGAAGGCGGCTCGCGGGAGGGTTTTCGACGATGTGCGCCGGCGTGCTACCATCCCTTTGCATGCCTACTAAAATTACCTGTATGAACAACGGGCCCATTCGCATTGAGGGCGAGTTCGAGATCCTGGATCCCGCGGGAGCCTCCTTCGGTCTGGCTGGCCGAACCGTGATCTCCCTTTGCCGCTGCGGTCACTCGGAGAACAAGCCGTTCTGCGATGGTAGCCACAATCGGGTCGGATTCTCCCATACCGTCACCGCCCGCGAATTGCCCCCGCCTAAACCCAAACTATAGATTCTCGAAAGTTCTGAAATGGTGCCCCATGTGAAGGCCGGTCACCGCCAAATCAAATATTCTTAACCCCATGCCTCTCAGCAGGCTACAAGCAAAACCGGCCCTTGCCGCCACCGTTCCGGTCTACCCTCTCTCATACAATTGAGATGGAGGCCGCGCCCAAATTGGCAGCGCGGTCTCCGTTGCTCTTTGACATCCTGCTCAAATCCAACCTCGGGCCCCACCAGCCCGATACACCTTGCACTCGTGTTGCCTGCCCGTAAGTTGTTGTGTCGCATCTTTGCCGAATGCCCGCAAGATGCGACAAAAACCGCGCCTCGATTTTTCCAAGAACCACAAATTCTGCAGCTTAGAAAGTGTGCGCAATTTGCAATCAGTCTCGCAGGATGCGTCACAAACCCGACCGGAGCCGTGCCACTGCACCCAGGTGGATACCCGGTCGCCCGGGCGCTCCTTCGGTTTGGCCGAACCGTGATCTCCCATTGCAGCCCGCGAATTGCCCCCGCCCAAGCCCAAACTCCGGAAATCTGCAAACACCGGCACGAACCCGTGCTTGCAGAAAGTTCCACAATTGTGGCTCATTTGGGCCATTCGCCAACGAGGTGGTAACATAGCCCCTTCCTTACACGCCATTTGGGATATAAGATCGGTCTATGCCAACACCCATGCGCCATCGTTGCAAGGTATCCTCAAATCAATTTAAGTGGCTTTGGAATCTGGGCCTTATCGTTTTGGCCGCGATCTGTCTTTACGGCTGCTCCAACGGCGGCGCGTCGGCGGCCGGATCGGGTGCTCCCTCAGGTGGTGGGGGTGGTGGTGGCAAAGGCGGGCGCAAAGGCATGGGTGGCGGCGATGTCCCGGTCACCGTGGCCTTGGCAGCCGAGAAGAATGTACCTGTGGAAATCCAGGTCATCGGCAACGTCGAAGCCTACTCCACGATCTCGGTAAAAGCTCAGGTAGGCGGGGAACTCACCAACGTTGCCATCCACGAGGGCGACTTCGTGAAGAAGGGGCAGGTGTTGTTCACCATCGACCAGCGTCCCCTGGAAGCCACATTGAACCAAGCCATTGCCAACGCGGCGAAGGATGAGGCAAGTCTTGGCCAAGCCCAAGCCACGCTTGCTAAAGACCAGGCTCAAGCCAAGTATGCCGACACCCAAGCCGCACGTTACGCTCAGCTCTTCAAGGAAGGCGTCATCTCGAGGGACCAGTCGGAGCAACTCCGGGCGAGCGCGGACGCACTGGCACAGACGGTCGTGGCCGACAAAGCCGCCATCGAAAGCGCCCGCGCGGCCATCGGGTCGAGCCGGGCCATGGTGGAGAACGCGCGTGTGCAACTCGGCTACACCGTGACCCGCTCCCCGATCAATGGGCGCACCGGCAACATCAGCATCAAGCAGGGCAACGTGGTAATGCCCAACAACCAGGAATTGATGACGATCAACGAAGTGGAGCCGATTTACGTCACGTTCGGTGTTCCGGAAGCGCAGTTGCCGGCCATCAAGCAATATATGGCGCTGGGTAAGCTTCCGGTGCGGGCACGTCCCCAGGACGATCCGGGCGGTGAAGAGACCGGCACGCTGACTTTCGTGGACAACACCGTGGACGTAACCACTGGCACGATCAAGCTCAAGGGCACGTTTCCGAATATAGACCACAAGCTCTGGCCGGGACAGTTCGTGCGCGTGACTTTGCGGCTCACCACCCAAGCCAATGCCGTGGTGGTGCCGAACGAAGCGGTGCAAACCGGTCAGAACGGAACTTTCGTGTACGTCGTGAAGCAGGACAAGACCGTGGAATCCCGTCCCGTGGTGACGGGCGCCCGCGTCGATCAGGACATGGTGGTGGATAAGGGTCTGGAAGTGGGCGAAACCGTGGTGACCGAAGGCCAGTTGCGTTTGGCGCCCGGCAGCAAAGTAGTGGTGCGGGACGGCAAGAAGGGCGGAGGCAGGGGCAGGTCGCGGGGCTAGTGCTAGCAGCGCTAGTGCTGGCAGGCTAGAGGGGGCTCGGCGTGAACATTTCTGAAAACTTCATTCGGCGGCCGATTGCCACCAGCTTGATCATGGCGGGAATTGGCCTTTTCGGCGTGATTGCTTACCAGGCCTTGCCGGTCAGCGATCTGCCACAGGTGGACTATCCGACCATTTCGGTCAACGCCGGCCTTCCGGGCGCCAATCCGGATACCATGGCGTCCTCGGTGGCGACTCCTCTGGAGCGGCAGTTCACAACCATCGCCGGCCTGGACTCGATGATTTCGACGAGCAACCAGGGTTCCAGCAACATCACCTTGCAGTTCAACCTGGGCCGCGATATCGACGGCGCCACGGTGGACGTGGAGACCGCCATCGCTGAGGCCATGCCGCTGCTGCCCCCCGGTATGCCTACGCCGCCTTCCTTCCACAAAGCGAATCCGGGCGATTACGGCATTCTCAGCATTTTCCTGACATCACCCACCATGCGGCTCTCCGACCTGGACGAGTACGCCGAAACCATGGTGGCGCAGCGCATTTCGATGGTGTCCGGCGTGGCCCAGGTGCAGGTATTCGGCGCCGCCAAGTATGCGGTCCGGGTGCAGGTGGACCCCAACATTCTGGCATCGCGCAAGATCGGTCTCAACGAAGTCGATCAGTCCCTCAAGCTCTGGAATGTCAACATCCCTACCGGGACGCTCTATGGACGGCAAACGGCGTACAACGTCCAGGCCAATGGCCAGCTCATGCGAGCCAAGGATTACAAGCCGCTGATCGTGACCTACCGGAATGGCGCGCCGGTGCGGCTGGATGAAGTGGCGCATGTGATCGACAGCGTGGAAGACGACAAGAACACATCGCTCATCTACGGGGGCGAATACGGGAAAGAAGGTATGCGCGGCGTGAGCCTCCAGGTGATGCGGCAACCCGGCAGTAACACCATTGAGGTGATCGATCATATCCGGGAATTGCTCCCTGTATTTCAGGCGCAAATGCCGCCCGCCGTACACCTGGGTATTCGCGGCGACCGTTCCAAGAACATTCGCGAAGCCTTCCATGACGTTCAATTCACCATGGCCGCGACGCTGAGCCTGGTAATCATGGTGATCTTCCTGTTCCTGCGAAATTTCTCGGCCACCATGATTCCCGCGATGGCCCTTCCGTTCTCGATCGTGGGCACGTTCTCGGTGATGTACCTGTTGAATTTCAGCATGAACAACATCTCGATGATGGCGCTGATCCTGTCCATCGGGTTCGTGGTGGATGACGCCATCGTGATGCTGGAGAATATCGTCCGCCACATCGAGCACGGGGAAAGGCCTTATGTGGCCGCGCTCAACGGTTCGAAAGAGATCGGCTTCACCATCGTTTCCATGACGCTTTCGCTGGCGGCGGTCTTCATCCCGATTCTGTTCATGGCGGGCATTCTGGGCCGCCTGTTCCGCGAGTTTGCCGTCACCATCTGTACGGCGATTCTGATCTCCGGCATGGTGTCGATCAGCCTGACGCCCATGCTCTGCAGCCGCTTCCTGCGGGACACGCGGAACGACAAGCACGGGCTGATTTATCGCACCCTGGAAGCCGTCTTCAACGGGATGCTGCGGGTTTATAGCACGACCTTGAACTGGGTGCTGCACCACCGCCCCGTCATGCTTGCCTCGTTCGTGGGTGTTTTGATGGTCACCGGGTGGTTGTACACCGTGGTGAACAAGGGGTTCATTCCGGACACCGATAATGACAACTTCTTCGTGCAAATCGAGGCGGCACAGGGCACGTCCTACTACCAGATGGTCAAGTACCAAGCGTTGGTTTCGTCGATCGTCGTGCAGGATCCGGACGTAGAGACCTTCTACTCAAGTACCGGTGGCGGCGGCATGGGTTACGGTGGTTCGGCCAACACCGGCCGCCTGATGGTCAATACCAAGCCGCGGCGTCAGCGGAAATCGACGATCAACGACATCGTGAACCGGCTGCGTCCCAGGGTGGCCGGAATCCCCGGGCTGAAAGTCTTCGTCTCCATTCCGCAGGCCATTCGCGTGGGCGGGCGCATGTCCAAGAGCAGCTACGACTACACGCTGTATGGGCCGGACACGCAGCAGCTCTATACCGAAGCTCAGAAGCTGGAGAAGATTATGTTGGGCATTCCGGGTTTGCAGGAAGTGGCCAGCGACCTGCAAATCAAGAACCCACGAGTGAACATCGTCTTGGACCGCGATCGGGCGGCGGCGCTGAACGTGAACTACAACTCGGTCTCCAGCACGTTGTACGACGCCTTCGGCCCGCAGCTTGCCTCGACCATTTACGCGCCGACCAACCAATACCGCGTGCTGCTGGAGATGCTGCCAGGCTATCAGAGGTTCACCGACGGCTTGAAGATGATTTATCTGAGATCGGACACCGGCCAGTTGGTGCCATTGAATGCAGTGGCCAAACTGGTGGAAGACGCAGGCCCGCAGACCATTCCGCACTCCGGCCAATTGCCTTCGGTGACGCTTTCGTTTGCGCTCAAACCCGGAACGTCGCTGGGCGAAGCCACTAGCGAAATCGAAGACGCAGCCAAGGCCGAACTCCCGGCTACCATCACTGGCACGTTCCAGGGCACGGCCAAGGTTTTCCAGGATTCCATGAAAAACATGGGGCTGCTGCTGATTGTAGCGATCGCCGTGGTCTATATCGTGCTGGGCATGCTCTACGAGAGCTACGTCCATCCGATCACGATTCTGTCGGGGCTACCTTCGGCGGGATTCGGCGCCCTGCTGACCCTCATCCTGTTCAAGGTGGACCTGAGCATCTACTCGTTCGTGGGACTCATCATGTTGATCGGCATCGTGAAGAAAAACGCCATCATGCAGATCGATTTCGCCCTGGAAGCCGAGCGCAAGGAAGGCAAGGCGCCGGCGGAGGCGATCCATGAAGGTTGCCTGATTCGTTTCCGGCCGATCATGATGACCACCCTGGCCGCATTACTTGGCACGTTGCCGATCGCTGCCGGATGGGGCGCGGGCGGTGAAGCCCGTAGGCCGTTGGGCTTGGCCGTCGTGGGCGGGCTGGCATTCTCGCAGTTGATGACTCTGTACTTGACCCCCGTGGTGTATACCTATATGGCGGCAATCGTAGAACGGTGGAACGAGTGGAAGAGGCGCAAAGGGACGAAGGCCCTGTCGCCCGTGATGCAGGCGGGAGACTGACCGCATGAACATTTCCCAGACCTTTATTGAACGGCCCATCGCCACCAGCCTGCTGATGGCAGCTATCGCGTTGTTCGGCGGAGTAGCCTACCGCCAGTTGGCGGTGAGCGACCTGCCGAACGTGGACTTCCCTACGCTGCTGGTGACAGCGAGCCTGCCGGGTGCGAGTCCGGAGACCATGGCCGCCGCCGTGGCGACGCCTCTGGAAAACCAGTTCTCCACCATTGCCGGGCTGAATTCGATGTCGTCCTCGAACTCCCTGGGCAACACGCAGATCACCCTGGAGTTCGACCTCAACCGCAGACTAGATGGCGCCGCCGTGGACGTGCAGGCGGCTATTACCCAGGCATCGCGACTCCTGCCGCAGGGCATGCCCACGCCGCCGACGTTCACCAAGGTGAATCCGGCGGACCAGCCGATCCTCTACATCGCCCTGACTTCGCCCACGCTGCCGCTCTGGACGCTTGACGAATATGCCGAAACCCGCATCGCCCAGCGTATCTCGATGATTTCCGGCGTAGCCCAGGTCCAGGTGCTGGGAGCGCAGAAATACGCCGTGCATGCGCAGATGGACCCGCACGCCATGGCCTCGCGCCAGATCGGCATGAACGAGGTGGAAACCGCGCTGAAGAACTGGAACGTGAATCTCCCCACCGGCGCCATCATCGGGCCGCAGCGGGCATTCACGTTGCAGGCCAGCGGCCAGTTGCTGACGGCTGCACAATACCGCCCGGTGGTCGTAGCTTACCGCGCGGGCTCGCCGGTGCGCCTGGAAGAACTGGGCAACATCATCGACAGTGTAGAGGACGACAAAACCGCGTCCTGGTATTACCGGCACGATTTCAACAGCCGCGCCATCATTCTCGCCATTCAGCGTCAGCCCGGCACCAACACCGTCGAAGTGACGGACGGTCTCAAGAACCTGCTGCCGCTGTTCAAGGCCGAACTGCCGCCCTCGGTCAACATGGACATCCTGTACGACCGCTCCGACACCATCCGCGAGTCGTTTAACGACGTCAAGTTTACGATGGTCCTGACCTTGGGGCTGGTGGTTTTGGTGATCTTCCTGTTTCTGCGCAATGTGTCGGCCACCATCATCCCCAGCCTGGCTCTGCCGTTCTCCATTATCGGCACCTTCGCCGCGATGTACATGTTGAACTACAGCCTGGATAATCTGTCGATGATGGCCCTCATCCTTTCCATCGGTTTCGTGGTGGATGACGCCATCGTGATGCTGGAGAACATCGTCCGGCACATCGAGCTGGGCGAGAAGCCGCTGCTGGCGTCGTTAAAAGGGTCGGAGGAAATCGGCTTCACCATCGTCTCCATGACGTTATCCCTGGCCGCCGTGTTCATCCCGGTGCTGTTTCTGGGAGGCGTGCTGGGCCGGCTGTTCAAAGAGTTCGCCGTCACCATCACGGTGGCGATTCTGATCTCGGGCGTGGTTTCGGTGACGCTGACGCCGATGCTCTGCAGCCGTTTTCTGAAGTCGGCGCACGAAGAGAAGCGGGGCTGGTTCTACCGCATCACCGAGAGGTTCTTCGACGGGATGCTGCGGGTTTACGACAACTCGCTCAAAATGGTGCTGCGCCACCGGCCCCTGATGATGGTGAGCTTCGTGGCGGTGCTGGCGGCTACCATGTACATGTTCGTGAAGATCCCCAAGGGCTTCATTCCCGACCAGGACACCGACCAGTTGACCATCATCACGGAGGCTGCGCAAGGCACTTCTTATTACCAGATGGTGAACTACGAGAAGCAGATTGCCGATCTGGTGTCCAAGGACCCGAATGTGGATTCCCTGATGGCGAGCGTGGGCGGCACCACCGCCTCCCAACTCGGTGGACCGAATTACGGCCAGCTCGTAATCCACCTGAAGCCGCGGGCGACGCGCGCGCTCGGCGTGAACGATCTCATCAAATCGCTGCGACCCAAGCTGGCGGCTTTCGCCGGCGTCAAATCTTACCTCCAGAATCCCCCGACGATCCAGATCGGCGGCCAGGTCACCAAGAGCCTCTACCAGTTTTCGCTGCAGACGCCCGACAAACCGGAGCTCTACGCCCAAACCGAGCGCCTCACCAAGCTGGTTGAACAGTTGCCTGGCTTGGAGGATGTCACCAACGACGTGGCGGTTACCACGCCTCAGGTAAACGTGACCATCGACCGGGACAAAGCCGCCGCCATGAACGTGAACGCCTCCCTGATCGAAAACGCGCTCTACGACGCATATGGTCCCCGCTGGGTCTCTACCATCTATGGCTCGGTGAACGAGTACAAAGTGCTGCTGGAATTGGAGCCGAGATATCAGGCCGATCCGCGCGCGCTGTCCCTGCTCTACTTCAAGGCCGCCAACGGCAAGCTGATCCCGCTCGACACCATGGCCAAGATCGACAGCAATACCGGCCCACAGACCATCAATCACTACGGCCAGTTGCCTTCCGCGACGATTTCGTACAACCTCAAACCCGGCGCCGCGTTGGGCGAGGTGGTGGATCAAGTGCAGGAGATCGCGGCCAGGGAACTGCCGGATACCATCAGCACCAACCTCCAGGGCGCCGCCAAGGCCTTCCAGAATTCGTTGGGCAACCTGTGGGTGCTGCTGGTGATCGCCATCATGGTGGTGTACATCGTGCTCGGTATTTTGTACGAAAGCTACATCCACCCCCTGACAATTCTTTCCGGGCTGCCGTCGGCTGGTTTCGGTGCTCTGCTCACGCTGGTGCTGTTCAAGATGGACCTGAGCATCTACGCCTTTGTCGGCTTGATCATGCTGATCGGCATCGTCAAGAAGAACGCCATCATGCAGATCGACTTTGCCCTGGAAGCCGAGCGCCACCACGGCCTGTCGCCCGAGCAAGCCATCTACGAAGGCTGCCTGATCCGTTTCCGGCCGATCATGATGACCACGATGGCGGCGCTGCTGGGCGCGGTGCCGATCGCTCTCGGTTACGGGGCCGGCGGCGAAGCCCGCCAGCCGCTGGGGCTGGTGGTGGTCGGCGGCCTCCTGTTCTCGCAGCTGGTGACCCTCTACCTGACGCCGGTATTCTACATCTACATGTCGGCGATCCAGGAGAAGATACAGTCGTGGAAGAAGGGCAGGAAGCGGGTTGCCGAGGTTGCGCCGGTAGCGGGGTAGGCCGTGTTACTTGTTCTGCCGCGCGGAATAGCGGTTTAATTCGGCGATCAACTTGTGGGCCGCCGCGGGCGTCTTGGCCCCGCTGCCCAGGATCTGTTTGCTGGTCCAGCGCTGGCCGTACATAGCCTGATTCTCGTCCAGGTCGTTGCGCAGTGTCGCGCCATCGAGCGAGATCCCTGCAAACAGCCCCTTGGACCGCGACCACGACAAGATCTCCGCCGTCATGAACGCATCCGTCTGCGCCGTCGCATTGCGCCCCACCGGACCCGCCGCCGCCGTGGCATCCGCCCCAATCGTGAACTTGCTGCTGCTCAGCCGCTTCATGCCGCGGGAATTCATCACCAGCAGGATCACATCGGTGGACGAGACGCCAATCTGAAATCCAACGCCGCCGCCTTCCACCCGCAGCGCTGCCGGAGGCCCCCAGCCCACCCCGCCCGCCGCGCGGCAAACCGCGAAACCGCGCCCGTACTTGCCGCCGATGCCGAAGGCAGCCTTCTTCAAACCGGGAATCAGGACGATGCAGGGCGCCTTGTTCAGCAGGTCCTGGGGGATTGCCTTGTCCGGCGCCGACATCACCTCACTGAAGAGGCTGGCGGAGTCGTCGAGGCGCTCGGCGGTTTTCGACGTCTCATCGGCGGCCAGGAAAGGGGCACAAACCAGGAGCAGGGCGAGCATGCGCATGGTTTTATGGTAGCGCACGGAGAACACAGGTCCGTGCCGCTACTGGGGCTTCGCGCCGCCTAACGACGCGGTGGCGAGCATGCCGCCAAGGCCCATGGTCTCCACCGCCGAGGAAGGAACGATCACCATCGAGCCCCGCTCCTTAATCGCTTCATAGAGCATGTTCATGGCGCGCAGATGCATGGCTACCGGGTTGTGCTGGTACACCAGCGAGGCTTGGCCAAACTTGTCGGCGATCTCGGTCTCCGCCGTGCTGAGTATCACGCGCGCGCGCCGCTCCCGCTCCGCCTGCGCTTCGCGCGACATGGCGTCCTGCAGCTCCTGCGGGATTTGTACGTCCCGAATCTCCACCGATTGCACGGTAATGCCCCACGGGTTGGTCTTCTCGTCCAGAATGCGCTGCAGTTCGTGGCCAAGCAGTTCCCGCTCCGCCACCATCTGGTGCAGCTCGTGCCGGCCGATCGATTCGCGCAACGCCGTCTGCGCGCTGAGCTGGATGGCCTGCGCGTAGTCCTGAACTTCCAGGATGGATTTCTCCGCATTCCACACCATCCAGAACACGATGGCGTCCACGTTCACCGGCACGGTGTCGCGCGTTAGCGTGGATTCGGCCGTGACGGCGGCCACCCGCACGCGTTGATCCACGTAGCGGCTGATCGTGTCCACAATCGGGATCATGTGGAAGAGCCCGGGTCCTTTCAGCCCGGTATATCTGCCGAACCGCAGCACCGCCACGCGTTCCCACTGGTCCGCCACCCGGATGGCGAACAGAAAATACAGGCCCACCAGGGCAAGGCCGATCAGGGGCGCGGAGTTGCCGGACAGCACGGTAATGCCTGCGCCGGCCAACACCCAAATCGCGAACAGGGCCCTTCCGACGTTGCTCAGGCGGAGCCCCGACTGGCCGCTCATTGCATCATCTCCTCTTCTTATCAACATCGATGGAACGCTCATTGAGTACCTCCATAAGTTCTTCCACGGTGAAACCAGCAGACCCCGCGCGCGACACAAACTCACCCACAAGCTGGTTGAGCTGGCGCTGCCGTTCCACCTCGTCGCGCTTCACTTTCCGGCGGCTGATGAACGTGCCGGTCCCCTGTTGGGTTTCGAGCGCCCCGCGGATTTCCAGTTCGCGGTAGGCGCGCACTACGGTATTGGGATTGATGGCCAGATCGACCGCCACCTGGCGGACCGTTGGCAGTTGATCCTCCGGCAATAGCGCTCCCGCGGCAATACCGCCCATTACCTGATCGATGATCTGGCGATACACGGGGACGCCGCTTTGGAAGTCCAGCCGGAACGCGAAGGCCTTTCTTCCCGTCTGTCCCATCTGTCCCGTGATGCTCATCTAGAACTATAGTGTACTAATTGATTGATACATGTCAAGAGTTTTTTCGCTACCTGCAGCTTTTGCTCTAAGATGGGACACGGATGCCGCCCATCAAGCTCCCGGTCTGTCTGTTTCTTTCAGCTACGCCGTTGTGGACCCACGTGATGAGTATGAGTTCGGGCGACCTCACCGTGGAAGGCGCGCGCGCCCACTACGAACTGCGCATGCCGCTCTACGAGATGACGCACGTGCAAAACCCGGAGCAGGCCCTGCTGGATCACATTCGCTTTGCGGGAGCGGGCCGCGACGCCAGTCTGGTGGCCAGAGATTGCCGTGCCGACCCCGCCCGCGACCTTTATCTCTGCTCCGCCGACTACCGGTTCGCGGCGCCCGTGGAAAGCGTCGACGTGCAGTGTACCTTCTACGCCGTCACCGTGCCGAACCACGTCCACCTGCTGCGCGCCGAGATGTCCGGCAAGCGCGACGAGGGCGTGTTCGACCTCACCTTCACCCGCACCACGCTGCGCTTCCGGCCGCCCACGCAGGCGGAGATCGTCGTCACCCAGTCGGGCGCCGGAGTGGTGCGGGCGTTGAGCGGCCTGGTGCAGATCCTGTTTCTGGCCGCCCTGGTCCTCGCCGCTCGAAATGCCCGGGAACTCCTGCAGCTCACCGCCACGTTCCTGGCCGGACAGGTGGCCAGCGTACTGATCGTGCCGCATACCACCTGGCAGCCCGCTCCGCGCTTCGTGGAAGCCGCGGCGGCGTTGACCATCGCGTATCTGGCAGTGGAGATTCTGCTCCTGCCGCAAGCTGGCGCCCGCTGGCTGGTGGCCGGCGTGCTAGGCGGTTTTCACGGCCTGTACTTCCACCTGTTCCTGCAGACCACGGGCTACTCCGCGGGCCTGGTGTTAGCGGGCGCCGCACTGTCGGAAATCCTGGTTATCGCCGTCTTAGCCATAGCGTTTTCGCGAGTGGGCCGTTTGGCCAGGGCGTTGCGCCCCGTGCCGGTTGCCGCCGCGGGATTGCTGATCTTCGGCCTGGTCTGGTTTGCCATGCGGTTAGTGGCGTAGGCGTCCACGCCGTGGCGGAATCGCCGGCGGCACTCACGAATACAATGAAGTATGCCTTTTGTGTCCACTCCCGAAGCCATCGAAGAAATCCGCGCCGGGCGAATCCTGGTGGTGGTGGACGACGAAGACCGGGAAAATGAAGGCGACCTCACCATCGGCGCGGAAAAGGTCACGCCCGAACTCGTCAACTTCATGGCCACTCACGGGCGCGGATTGATTTGCCTGACGCTGACGCCGGAGCGCTGTGACTTCCTGCGCCTGCCGCTGATGAGCCCCACCAATACCTCCAATTTCGGCACCGCCTTCTGCGAATCCATCGACGCGCGCGACGGCGTCACCACCGGTATCTCCGCCGCCGACCGCACCCGCACCATCCTGCAGGCCATTGACCCCGATTGCCGCCCCGCCGACCTGGCCCGTCCCGGGCACGTCTTTCCCCTGCGCGCGCGCGATGGCGGCGTGCTAGTGCGCGCCGGCCAGACCGAGGCATCCGTGGACCTGGCCCGCATGGCCGGACTGTCGCCGGCCGGCGTGATCTGCGAAATCATGAATGAAGACGGCACCATGGCGCGGGTTCCGCAGCTCAAGGAATTCTGTTTGCGGCACGGCCTGAAGATGATTTCCGTGGCCGAACTCATCCGCTACCGCATGAAGCACGAGCGTTTCATCCACCGGGTGGCCGAGGGGTGCATCGCGACCGAATTCGGCGAATTCCGAAGCATCGCTTATGCCAGCGATCTCAACCCCGAATACCACCTGGCCCTGGTGCGCGGCGACATCGTAGGCCGGGAGCGCGTGCTGGTCCGCATGCATTCCCGCTGCCTGTTCGGCGACGTGTTTGCCTCAACCAGTTGCGACTGCGCCCTCCTGGTGCGCGGGGCGCTGCGGCGGATCGCCGGGGAGGGCGCCGGGGTGCTGGTCTACCTGCACGAGACCGGACCGGGCTTTCGGATCGAGCGCGAGCCGTACGGGCAGCCGCGCATGGTTTCGCACGGGCGCGACTTCATGCACTACAAGGGTGAGGCCGGCCAGCGGCAGCTCCAGCACGAGCACGGAATCGGCGCCCAGATCCTCTCCGACCTAGGCCTCCATACCATCCGACTGCTCACCAACCACCCGCGAAAAATCGTTGCATTGGAAGGCTTTGGCATTGAAATCGTAGAGCAGACGCCGGTCTCGTGACACAGGAAGTCAACGCTGCTCCGGGCCATCAGTTGGTGTTTTGCCCGATTTTTGCCATATGGAATCTCAGTCCTCTACACTTCATACGTCATAAACTGGACATTAGCGAATTGCGGAAATTCGCGGGCGCGTAGGGGCAACGCACCAACCCTCGGCAGCAAACCGATCCTAGAAATCAATCCCTATTCAGCCGTCCGTCGAAGGCAGGTCCCGATTCGAACAGCACCCCGGAAGCAGATTCCTCATGGAAAATGGAGCTTTATGTAGAGTAGCTGAACTGTCGGCGGATGCGCGCCATGCAATGGAAGCCATGCTGGGGCGTCCACTGCGCGACGATGAGGCGATTGCGGTGAACGTCTACAAACCGGCGCCGACTGGCGCTGCTCGAGAGGAAGCGTCCCGACGTCGGGGACGCATCGCCAAAACCGCACTAAGAGGACAAGGCACTCCAGAATCCGAGATCGATACTGCGATTGACGAAGCCGTGGGTCATTTACGCCACCACCCCGAATGAGGGTAACACCCGATACCGGGATTCTGGTCCGGATGAATGTGAAAAGCCGCCGGTCCTGCGCGGCGTTGGCTCGATACGATTCTGGACGGCCGCATGAACTGGTTCTCTCTTAGTTCTTGTTGAAGGAAACGGCTCGCGTCTTAGCTGACCCCGAAGACGATCCGGTTGTCTACACAGCAGCCATCGGCCGGGCCGAGGTCCTGTGTGCGATGGATCGCCATCTCTATGGCCCCGCCGTGGTTGATTTTTGCCGCGAGCGAGGGATCGAAATGATCGAAATAATGAATGATGTCGAGCTAATGCAAAGGCTTCGAACCCCACGGTAACTTCCAGAGGTATGGCCCCAGTTCTACTGGAGCGCGATCACGCCTTTGCACAGCAAAGCAGTGGCCCTTCTGGCCCAATCCTGGTTAGCAATGTTTGCACGGAACAACCGTCGGGCAGGAAGTCGAGCTTTGCGCAACGCAACGGCGGCCAACTCCAGAAGTGGATGCCTGGCGATCTGGAGATAGCGCGGTCCAATGGCTTCTGCGAGACTTCGGATCTAGGACAGCGATTATTTCTCGGTGACTGTCGACGTCTGGATCATCGATGTTCATCACGCTGACAATGGCGCCGCGGTCGTGCGCCCTGGCTGCTGCCTGCGAAAGCCGCACTTGATCGGGCCAAGAGAAAACATCGGGCTCGTACCGATCGAAGCGTCCACGCCCGGCCGAGCGCCGGCTCGAAGTCCCCGGCGGTGATGGACACCGCTCGGCGCCGCAGCAGCTATGCCGCCGATTGAAGAAGCTGCTTCCGGTAAACGGGTTCTGGAGTTCGGCTGCCACCTCCAAAGGGCACGTTGAACTCGCCGCGCCGATTCGTGCGATGGATGCCGCCGAAACAGGTCCGGTTCAGATACCGAAATCGGAGAGCACGCTCAAGTGGATCCTCGGGTCTCAAGGCGCGAATATGGTAATAGGTCGTGCTGTCAACCGCCAGGCGCGCTAACGCGTTTTCAAGCCTGGAACCGTTCTCAAGGACCCTTGAGACGAACTCACACATGCCTGGAAGAGGATGGAGTTCGAACCGGTGCTGGGCTGGCTCGCGGACTTTTTGCGCCGGTGCGAACGTGTGCAAAACCACGGTTCGCCCGCCGCTGGAACCAGCTCAAGCGAAGTGAGGCCGCCGGCCCTGCTGCGCGGATAGGTTCCGATGGTCAAACTGAGCCGTCCGGCCGCGCCCGCGGATCTGGCGCCGAACCAATTCGAGTGGGCAACGCCGATCACCGGGGCGCCCTCCTCAAGCCCGACAAGGAGACCCGGAGCCTTTCTTCTGGTGGAGCGGCCCGGATGCGGAAAAGGCAACACAGACCAGGAGGTCCGTGCACTGCTAATAATGGGGTAGAATCCGCGTCAGGGTAGATATGAAGGCACAAATCCTCACCACCGCGACCATTTTGACAGTCCTCACGGGCGCGCTGCCAGCCGCCGATCCCGTGCTTCTCAACCTGGTCGGTCCCGACTCCAAGGTACTGGCTGGCGTCAACGTGCAGCAGGCCAAGGGCACCCTGTTCGGCCAATACGTGCTCAACCAAATTCAGTCCAGCAACACCGATATGCAGCAGTTAGTCGCGCTCACCGGGTTCGACCCGACGCGCGACGTGAACGAAGCGCTGGTGGCTACCACCGGTGCGCCCGATACCGGCCTGGCCCTGGCGCGCGGCAGTTTCGACGTGGCCAAGATCACGGCGGCGGCGAACGTCAAGGGCGCGGTCAGCGAAGTTTATAACGGCGTGACTATCCTGGAGGATCCGAAACAGACGCACGGCGTCGCCTTCCTGGATTCCACCACCGCGGTGGCGGGTGACGTGGCTTCGGTCAAGGGCGCCATCGACCGGCAGAAAATTGCGCAACCGCTGGCTAGCAGCGCGGCGGTGCAGATCAACCAGTTGAGCACCACTCAGGATGCCTGGGTGCTCTCCACGGTGTCGCCTTCTTCCCTCGTCCCGCCGCAGACGGGGCAACCCGGGGCCAAGGTCCCGCCGGTGTTCCAGACCGTGCAATCGGCTAGCGGCGGCGTGAAGTTCGGCGCCAATGTGGTGTTCACGGGCCAGGCCACGACCGACACCGCGGCGAACGCCTCCGCCCTGGGCGACGTGGTCAAATTCCTGATCAGCCTGGCGCAGCTGAACGCCAGCCAGAATCCGCAGGCCGCCCAACTGGCGCAGTCGGTGCAGGTAAGTGCCAGCGGCAACTTGCTCACGGTGTCACTCAGCCTGCCGGAGGATCAGTTCCAGCAGTTGGTAAACTTCGGCCAGAAGAGCGGCGCGGCGCATGCCACTCCCCGGCGCGCACTCCGGGACACTTCTCCTCGCAAATAGGTGTAGGTGCACAGCGGTTTCTCTCTTTGTGGGTTCAGATGCCGGGCCGGTTCCCTCGCGGGGCCGGCCCGTTTTGTCTTCTCGCTAGACGGAAGGCTTCACGTCGACGGCTTTCAGCGCGCTGAAGCCGTTCGGCGTCTTGATCAGGAGCGATCCGGTGCCGGCTTTGCCGGGAACCATCGAGACGGTGAGCTGGGTGTCGCTGTCAAAGTGCACTTTCTCGGCGGGAATATCGGTGGGATCGGAATCGCCCGGCTTGGTCCAACGCGCTGTCATGTTCGGCTGGAAGTTCTTTCCGGTCACCGTCAGCGGGCCCTCGGCCGTGCTTTCCTTGAGTTCACTAACCGCGGTGATCTCAGGCGGGTTTGCCGTGAAGCGGATCTCCGAATACTGGGCGTCCGGATTCATGATGCGAAAAACGTGCTCGCCCTTGGAAAGGTCCACGTTGGCTGCCGCCTGGTTGATGCGGATCTTGAGCTGCGAGCAGAACGTCGGATCCTGGGCGCCCGTCTGCGGGGTCGATTCGATCATCTGCTGCGCGGTTCCACCCGCGTCCTTCTTCTGTTGGTCGGTGAGCAGAGGAAGCTTCTTGCCGTCGATGAAGTAATCGGCTTGATTCGACAAGCCATCGCCCTGGATGGTCACCATCGGATTCACGGGGCTGTCGGGGGCCGGCAGCGAGACGACGACCTCGCCGTACTCGGAGCCCTGCGACTT
>Ga0209698_10001225_pt1 | contig 29765 bp, 26 predicted proteins | sample LitLauG_LLR_2012_FD_187203 | JGI IMG/M metagenome (GOLD analysis project Ga0209698, IMG submission 187203) | Freshwater sediment microbial communities from Pennsylvania, USA - Little Laurel Run_MetaG_LLR_2012 (SPAdes) (version 2) | ecosystem: Environmental > Aquatic > Freshwater > Creek >... | reverse complement strand
CGCCCACCCTGCATTTAGCCAACCTGCGGTCGCCATGGACCAGGTCCAACCCGATTCCCAGCCCGCTGCACGGCAGGCCCTCGTACGTTCCGCGCTCAGCGCTCCGGAGGACGGCACAGACGACGGCATCGTGGAAGTCGCTCCCGACACCTCCACCCAGCCGGAATTGAACCGGCGGTCCCGCGCCACTGATCCCGACAGCGATATCGTTCATCCCCCACCCCTCGCCCCCGGTGAACTCGCCGAAGGAACCACCATTCGCGTCCGCTTACTTGAGCGCCTTTCCACGACCGAAAGCAAGACTGGGGACGTATTCCGCGCCCGCGTTGCCTCGGACGTCGTGGAGGGCGGCGAAGTTCTAATCCCCGCTGGTGCTGAGATCGACGGCAAAGTCGCCAATGTTTCCACTGGTCATCCTGGCGGTCACGGCTCCATGCACCTGAACCCCGACACGGTCATACTTCCCGCCGGTGCTCGTTATCGGCTTTACGCGCAGGTTACCGGAACGCCCGGCTCCAAGACCCGCGTCGGCAGCGAAGGCACAATTAACGGAGGCTCGCGTTTGAAACGCGACGGCATTGAATACGGTGGTGGAGTGGGCGCTGGCGTCATAGCCGGTGCGGCCCTTGGTGGACCCGTGGGTGCTCTCACTGGGTCCCTGGTCGGCGCCGGCCTGGTCACCGCCCATCTGCTCATCAGCCATCCCCAGGCCAACCTGGGAGAGGGCACGGTCCTGATCTTCACGCTCACCGAGCCGCTTCATTTGGTTCCCGCCGGCCCCGGCGCTAACTAGCGCGCCATTGGACGATCGTGCATTTGGAGAGCCCTCGGCGGCAAGTCTACCAGGGGGAGAGCACGAGAAATGTGGCAGGGTGAAACCATGGATGCGAGTTGCCTCCAAAGGTTCCCGACCCGAGGGCCAGTCCGGAACGGGAATTCGCCCCCTGATTCTCATCCCCTCGCATTTACACTTGAAGATCGTGAACCACCGCGAGGGAACCGCTAGACATTTATGGACAAATTCGTAATTCGTGGCGGCAATCCGCTGGTGGGCACCATTCGCGTTTCGGGGGCCAAGAACTCGGCTCTCCCCTGCATGGCCGCTGCGATCCTTACTGAAGACCCTGTCACGCTCGAGAACATTCCGCAAGTCCGCGACATTGAGACCGAACGCAAGCTGCTCGCCTCGATGGGCGCGGAGGTTGGCCCGCGCGAAGGCCGCGCCCACGACCGCATCACCATCAACTGCCGCACCCTCTCCGATCCCGTGGCTCGCTACGAGATCGTCAAAACCATGCGTGCAAGCTCCCTCGTCCTCGGCCCCCTCGTTGCCCGCACCGGGATGGCGCGCGTCGCTATGCCCGGCGGATGCGCAATCGGAGGCAGGCCGATCGACCTCCACATCAAGGGCCTTGAGAAAATGGGCGCTGTCATCACCCAGGAGCATGGATACCTTGAAGCTCGCACCGATCGCCTCCGCGGCGCACATCTGGTCTTTGACAAGATCACCGTTACCGGCACTGAGGATCTGCTCATGGCCGCCGTCTTGGCAGACGGGGAAACCGTCATGGAAAACGCTGCCCGCGAGCCTGAAGTCACTGACCTCGCCGCAATGCTCACTGCAATGGGCGCAATGATTCAGGGAGCGGGTACTTCAACGATAACCGTCCGGGGCGTAACAAACCTGCACGGCGCGCGCTATCGAATCAATCCCGATCGCATTGAAGCTGGAACGTTTCTCATCGCCGGCGCAATCACCGGCGGCGACCTCACCGTCTCCAACTGCAATCCTGCTCACCTCGGCGCCGCCATTGCCAAGCTGCAAGAGGCCGGTGTTTTCGTCGATATCCTCGGTCCCGAAGCAGTGCGCGTCCGCGCCAGCGGGACTCTCCGCGCCGCCGACATATCCACCGAAGAATATCCCGGCTTCCCAACCGACATGCAGGCGCAGTACATGGCCTTGGTTACACAGGCCGAAGGCGTCAGCCAGGTTCGCGAGAACATCTTTGAGAATCGCTTCATGCACGTGCAGGAGCTGGTCCGCATGGGCGCAAACATCAAGGTGGATGGAAGCACCGCTACCGTGCGCGGCCCGTCGCGCCTCTCCGCCGCCGCTGTCATGTGCTCCGACCTGCGCGCTTCAGCCTCGCTGGTGCTCGCCGCCCTGGTCGCCGACGGAGAGTCCATCCTAGACCGCGTCTACCACATGGATCGCGGCTACGAGCGCATCGAAGAAAAGCTGCGTGGTGTCGGCGCACAGATCCGCCGCATGGGAAACATCTTTCCTGCCAGGGAAAATGAGAAGAGCAACGGATAATTCTCCTGCCCTCTCTGAATGAATCGCAAAGACAATCAAATCGATTGAATTGGCAGAATAGGAACGGCTCCAAGGCCGGAGACCGGGCCTTGCGAACTCCTTTCGGTTGGCATGCAACAAATGTTCAAAGAGACGCGGATATCAGGGCACTCAAGCCAATTGAAATGACTGAGCAATGCGGTACATCGCATTGAAAATGTCCAGTGTTACAAGGAGACATGCGCGGTTTTCGGCGTTTCCGCAACTCATCTCGCCTTTCCACGTTGATGTTCGCGAATAGCCGGAGCGTACTGTGTCTTCCGGAGACGCCTAACCCTTTACGAGGTGAATCACCGTGAAGAAAATCGCACTTGCAGTATTACTTGCAATCGCTCTGGCTCCTGTGGCTTCGATCGCTCAAGTAATGATCCGTATCGGGCCGCCGCATGACGTGTACGAGCGTCGCGGACCGCGTCCTGACCGGGGTTCCGTCTGGATCAACGGGTATCATCGCTACGACAACGACCATTACGCCTGGACCCCAGGCCGCTGGGATCACCCACCCCGTGAACATTCGCGCTGGGTCCAAAACCGCTGGGAACACCACCATGATGGCTGGGTCATGGTCGAAGGCCATTGGCGGTAATCCGTAAAAAATGAAAAGGAAGGCAAGGCCAACGCCTCGCCTTCCTTCTGTTACTCCTGACTTACCCCTCTTCAGCTGATCTCGATCACATCCGTCGCCGAGGCTGCTGCAGCTTCCGCCTGCTCCATCAGCTTCTCTGCCACAGCATAGAACTCCGCGGCTTGCGGACTCTTCGGTCCAGCCAGCGCCACCGGCAGTCCATGGTCGCCGCCTTCCCGAATCGCCGGAACCAGTTCAATCGAGCCCAGAAACGGAACACCGAACTGCTTCGCCGTCCGCTCCGCTCCGCCTCTTGAGAAAATGTCAATCTCTTTCTGGCAGTGCGGGCAGGTGAAGTGGCTCATGTTCTCCACCATTCCGAGCACTTCAACGTTCACTTGCGCAAACATCTCGAGCGCCTTGCGCGCATCTTCCAAACTCACGTCGCTCGGCGTTGAAACAACCACCGCGCCCGTCAGCGGCACAGTCTGCACAAGCGAAATCACAACGTCACCCGTGCCCGGCGGCAGATCTACGATCAAGTAGTCCAGTTCGCCCCATGTCACCTGCTGCAAAAATTGCCGGATGATCTGATGCAGCATCGGACCCCGCATCACCAGCGGCTTGTCGCCCGGAGAGATATAGCCGATCGAGATGGTCTTGATCCCGTGCGTATCGTTGGGCTGAATCATGTTGCCCTCGCCCACCCGCGGCTGCTGTGTCGAGCCCATCATCAGCGGCACGTTCGGGCCATAGATGTCCGCATCGATCAGCCCCACCCGCTTTCCCAACTTTGACAGGGCGATGGCCAGGTTCACAGCGACAGTGGTCTTGCCCACCCCGCCCTTGCCAGAACCAATTGCAACGATCTTCGAAACGCCTGGTAAAGCCACCGGCGTAGGCATGGCAGAGGAATGCGCCATAGTTTTTGATTGCTCCTTTTCTTGAAACTGTCGTTAAATTTGTAGGGTGCGATTATCGAAGAATTGACTCAGGTCAGAGCACTACTTCAGTCGTGATCTGCCTGACACCAAAAGAACACTGGACTCTTAGACCCTGAGGTCCAATTCACGGTCGCCGCAGCTGCTCACGATTTGTTCTCTCCCGCCTCTTCCTGCGCCGCCGTCGCCAGCCGCTCTTCTTTGCGCCGCGCGTGTTCTGCTTCCCTGTGCTTCCGGCGCCGCAATGCATCTGCATGACGGCGAATCTCGTCCGGCGTCTCAGCCAGAAGCTCTGGAACCCTCTGTCGCCGCCCATTTTCATCGATGGCCACAAACACAAGGTAGGCACTGGCCACATGCACCACTTCGCCATTCCGCGTGTTTTCCGCCCACACTTTCACGCCTACTTCCATCGAAGTTGTAAACGCCCGGTTTACGCTCGACTTCAGGGTGACCAGATCGCCCAGCCGTACCGGCTGGATAAAGTCGATGTGGTCCATCGCAGCCGTAACCACGTGTGTTCGTGCGTGACGATAAGCGGCCATGGCGCCGGTCAAATCGATGAAGTGCATCAACCGCCCGCCGAGCAAGTTGCCCAGAATGTTCGTGTCGTTGGGTAGGATGATCTCCGTCATCTCCGACTGCGTGCTGGCCACTGTCCGCACCATCGGGTTCGTTCCTGGCTCGTTCATAGTGCCATCGCTCCGTTCACCTTGCCTGCCCCGCTCTGCGTCGTCCAGATACAATTGAAACAGTTGGCGGGCGATCCGGCCGGCGACTTCGGCCAGCCTCACAGTTCCAGTTTCGGCAATCCCCGTCAATTACGCAAATCCCATGCGGCCTTCCATTCGCAATCAAGGCCGGACTCGAGCGAGATGGACAAGATTGCCGGGCTGAAAGAAATTCTCACTCTGGACCCGAAGAACAGCTTTGCCCGCTACGGCGTCGCCATGGAACTGGCCGGCCGCGGCGAAACCGAAGCCGCGCTGGCGGAATTCTCCACATTGCTCACTAACGATCCAAACTATACCGCCGGCTACTTCATGGCTGCGCAAACCCTCGCCAATGTTGGGAGGAATCCGGAAGCCATTGAGCGCCTGAAAGAAGGCGTAGCTTGCGCCATGCGCACCGGTAACAATCATGCTCTCAGCGAGATGCAGGCAATGCTCGACGAACTCGATCGCTAGGGTAACTCAGGATTCGTTCCGCAGGCCGGAGATCGGAGAGTCGCAACTTCTCCGAGTGAAACTCGACAGTTTTCCTTGCCATCGAGTGTGCTTGACTCGAATTGGTTATAGATTCTCTCGGAATTCGGGTTACTCTGTTAACTACATCTGGGATCACGGCAGGTTTTATGGAACATTTACGAGACGCCGTGTAGTCTTCAATCATCAAATAGCCGTCTAGAAAATATTATGGCCAAATTCTCCATCGTCGTGCCCTTTCACAACGAGGAAGAAAACGTAACCGTGATGTATGCCCGCCTGAAACAGGTCATGGAACAGGTGGGAGACAGCTTCGAGATGGTGCTGGTCGACGATGGCTCGAGGGACCGCACCTATAAACTGCTCGAAGAGATTGCTGCGGTTGATAGCCGTGTCCTCGTCGTCAAACTGCGCCGCAACTTCGGCCAGACGTCGGCCCTCGCCGCCGGATTCGACCATGCCTCTGGAGAATTCATCCTGGCCATGGATGGCGATCAGCAGCACGACCCCAACGACATTCCCGCCTTCATTGAAAAGCTCGACGAGGGCTACGACGTCGTCTCCGGATGGCGCAAGGATCGCATTGACAACTTTTTCATGCGTCGCATTCCGTCTCGCTGCGCCAATTGGCTTATGGCCAAGCTCTCCGGCGTCGATCTTCACGACTTTGGCACCACTTTCAAGGCCTACCGCCGCGAGGTCATTCACAACATTCCGCTCTACGGCGAAATGCACCGCTTCATCCCCGCACTGGCAAGCTGGTACGGCGCCTCCATCTGCGAGATACCCATCCGCAACACCAATCGCGAATCCGGCAAGAGCCACTACGGCATCGGCCGCACCTTCCGCGTATTCTTTGACCTCCTGACCATCCGCTTCCTGCTCAGGTACATGAGCCGCCCGCTGCACTTCTTCGGCGGCCTCGGCCTGTTGGGCATGCTAGGAGGCAGCACCTTGGCGCTGATTCTGCTGGTCATGAAGATTCTCGGCCCGGGGATGGATGTGATGCGCCTCCACGGCCCATTGTTTGTCATCGCTTCCGTGCTTATCGTTTCAGGAATTCAGATGCTCGCGATCGGCTTGCTGGGCGAACTCCAGGTGCGCCACTACTACACCAGTCAGCATCCTGCCTCCTACACGGTCGATCGCCTCGTCCGCCTCGTTTCCGCTGACGAGCAGAGCCTCCTGTCCGAGAGCAAGGAAGACAACTTCTAAGAGCAGAGAACAAGAGAACAACGGACCAAGTGAACAAGAAGGCCAACCGGAGTTCTTCCGCTGGCCATTTACTTTTGTAGCTTTCCCCGTAACCTCGTTCCGCTGTTCCGTGCATTTCCTCTTGCCCCACCCCGCCCCAAGGGTTCATGCTTACCCTGATATGAAAGCTATCCAGATCAACGAGACTGGCGGGCCCGAAGTACTTCAGCTCGTCGAGTTGCCCATTCCCCATCCCGGTCCCGGACAGGTGCTCATCCGCATCGAAGCCACTGGCGTGAACTTCATCGAAATCTATTTTCGCAAGGGCCAGTACAAAGCCTCGTTTCCTCTGATTCCCGGCAGCGAGGCCGCGGGAACAGTCGAGGAACTCGGTCCAGGCGTAAACGGATTCAAAGCAGGCGATCTCGTCGCTTCGGTCTCCGTGGTCGGTAGCTATGCCGAATATGCACTCGTGCCCGCCGCGCAACTGGTAAATGTCCCCGACGGCCTTGCGCCGGAAAAGGCCGCAGCCGCCATGCTCCAGGGTATGACCGCACATTACCTCGCCTACTCCACCTTCCCCCTTAAAGCCGGAGACACCGTCTTGGTCCATGCCGGTGCTGGCGGAGTCGGTCTGCTGCTCACTCAAATCGCATCGCGCATCGGCGCACGGGTCATTACTACCGTCTCTACCCCCGCTAAGGCCGAGATCTCCCGCGAGGCCGGCGCCTTCGAAGCGATTCTCTATTCCGGGCAGGACTTCGAGGACGAGGTCAAGCGCATCACCGAGGGAAAGGGTGTCGATGTGGTCTACGACTCCGTCGGTAAATCGACCTTCGAGCAGAGCCTTAACTGCCTTAGACCCCGGGGCCTCCTGGCCCTATTTGGCGGCTCCAGCGGTGCGGTCCCGCCCTTCGACCTTATCCAGCTCAGCGGCAAGGGATCGCTCTTCATCACCCGCCCCACCCTGTGGCACTATATCGCCACCCGCGCGGAGCTCGAGCATCGAGCAGGCGATGTGCTCAGCTGGGCCGCGAGCGGGCACCTCAAACTCCGCACCGAGCACATCTATCCCCTCGCCGATGCCGCCCAGGCGCACACCGACCTCGAATCCCGCAATACCACCGGGAAGCTTTTGCTCGAACCGTGATGAGGCAGGGAACAGGGAACAGGGATTAGGGAACAGGCAAACGAGGTTCGGTGCCGCAGGTTTCGATTTTGATACCTGGGATTAAGTAATCCATGAAATTGAGCGGGATGCGAGGAACTTCGGTTCACAACACCATCGAGAACTTCTTTATGCCAACAATCTCGATCGCTCCAACCGACCGCGTTTTCGTCCTTACCGGCGCAGGCATCAGCGCGGAGAGCGGCCTTCCCACCTTCCGCGCAGAAGACGGCCTCTGGGCCGGCAATCGCATTGAAGACGTCTGCACGCCCGACGCCTGGGAACGCAACCCGGAACTGGTCTGGCAGTTTTATTCCGCCCGCCGTGCCGCCGGCGCAAAGGCCCAGCCCAATCCGGCCCACTTCGCGCTGGCCGAGCTCGAAAAGCAAATCGGCGATCGCTTCTTCCTCTGCACGCAGAACGTCGACGACTTGCACGAGCGAGCCGGTTCCACTCGCCTCATTCACATGCACGGCGAACTAAACAAGGCCCACTGCGAGCACGAATGCGGCGAGCCTCCCGTCGAAGACCACTCTAACTATGCGAGCCTCGCCGAAGTCGGTCATTGCACATGCGGCGGTCGCCTTCGCCCTCACATCGTCTTCTTCGGCGAGATTCCTCTCGAATTGGATCGAATCCAACGGGAGATAGCCAGAGCTACTCTGATGCTGGTCGTCGGCACCTCGGGCTCTGTCTATCCCGCCGCCAGCTTCGTCCACTGGGCAAAACAGAGCGGCGCACGCACCGTCTACATCGGCCCCGAGCCCCCACTCAACGCCCACGCCTTCACGCACGTAGTCGAAGGCAAAGCGGGTGAAGTCCTACCCAGCCTATTCCAGATCCTGTAAGCGAATTTCCGCGCTCAAATCCTCTCAAAAATGAAACTTGTACCTGAGCTCCGCCGAAAACATCCGCGGATCGTTGTAGTGGAACCCGCCGATTGTGATCGAGTTATCCGTTAGTACCCGGTGGTTGGTCACATTCAGCACCGACGCCGAAACCCTCCATCGCTCTCCCAGCGCATGTCCCGCCGACACATCGAAGGTGGTATGCGCCGGCAGCTTGTCACCCTGGTAAGGGCCAAGGCCCGACCCCGCAAGCCCATTCGTGAATCCAGACCCGTAATAAACGTTGCTGGCAAACCAGGTGTGCAACGGCATATTCGCAGTGAATCCCGTATTCAGCGTATTGCGCTGATCGTGATCCACTTCAATGTAATTCGGTCCCTTGGCGCACGCCGGGTCCGTTGGATCGCTGCAAGAAAATCCGCCGATCACATCGCCGCGCTGCTCCGCGATCTGGTTCGCGTAGGTCACATGAAACTGTCCCATTCGCCACAGCGCCGGCGAGCGCAGCGTCATCTCCCATCCCCGCATCAGGGCTCCATCCACCGCGATCGGAAAGTAGATGTTCGACTCGCCCACGTTCGAATGGTCCAGGAAGTTGCTCACCCGGCTCTTGAAAGTATCCACATCTAGCACCCAGCCCCGGTAAGGAATCTGAACGCCGAACTGATGCTCCTCATCGCGTTCCGAGGGCAGAGGCACAAACGTGTTTTCACCCGGCTGGTTGGTCACGTAACCGAGGAATGAATTCGAAACCGTCTCGATCGGCGCCGGCTGGAAGAAGTGACCGTAAAACCCTCGAAGTACCCAATTCAGCCGCGGAATTCGTACTGTTGCGCCGATCCGCGGATAATTCGCGGTCTCGTTGAACCCGCCGTGATATAAGGAAAACCGCATCCCGCCCAGCAATGTAATGTACTGGCCCACACGCAGGTGATCGGAAATATGGAACTCCGCCAGCCCGACGCTCGCCTGGGCACCTGTGTTGGGAATGCTGCTTGCCACATAGCTCTGGTCGTTGATTAACAGTCCGAACAGGTCCTGCTCATCCTGGTAGAACGTGTATATCCCGCCCGAGAAGTTATTCGGCCCTGCATCCACGCGTAGGTCTGCCTGACCGCCTGCGTAGTTCGACCTTTGGTGCCAAGTCGTTGCCACGGGGTTGTCTGCCGCCGGCGAGTTGTAATTCGCCTCGTTGAAGTGATAGAACGGTGCCACTGAAACCAGAGCCTTCGGCGAAAAGGTATGCGCCCAATCCAGAATCACGAACGAGTCCTTCTCGGTCTGTCCGTCGCGCAGACCGTAGGACTCGTAATACTGGCTGGCCTGCTCCCAGTCGTTCGGATCCGGATCGTATGGAATCTGAAAGTAATCCTGCCGGTACTGAGCATTCAGTCGCAATTGATCGTTTCCACCTTGATTGCGAATCAAAGAAAGGAACCCGCTCTGCGAATTTGTGGCGTCGTGGTAAATGGCGCTTACCGGCGTGGACAGCCCATAGTTGGAGCGCGAACCGTTCAAGCTCGCATACCACGCCGTCTTCCTGGTGTGATCGCCCAGCGAGACCTGCGCCCCGCCCGTGTACAGGTTCCCACCCGAAAGCATAAGTTCGCCATCCCGGTTGCTTTCGAATCCGTTGCGCGGCAACACATCGAAGACCCCATAAGTCCGGTCTCCCACATCGGCCCCATAGCTGCCCCTCTGCGTCTCCAGCGAATCGATGTCCTTGGGGTCGATCTGCGGACCCACGTTCGAAGCAATCTTGGTGTTGGGAATCGCGACGCCATCGATCAGCCAACTCGTCTGGTGCCCGCCCCGCATGTGCAACATGTCGTGCGTCATATAAGCGCCGGGCACATAGTCGGTAATCATCTCCATTCCGATGGTGCGGCTTGCCCCAGGCGTCTCGTCTATCATCGCTCGCGTAATCAGCGTCGACGGCGTCGCCGTATCGGCTGCACTCGCCGTCCCATTCACCACAACCGATTGTGTTGACGGTCCGACCGCGAGCGCGATGTGCAGCACGGGATTCGTACCCGAAGCCAAAGTCACGGTCTCAGTTTCGGGCGCAAATCCGTCATAAACAACCGTCAGCCGATACACGCCGATCGGCGCCTGCGGCAATTCAAACTCGCCCTCGGCATTGCTCGTCGCACGCAGCACAAAACCCGAGTTGGCGGCCTTGAGCGTCACCTCTGCGCCGGTGACTGGCCGGTGCTGAGGGTCATGCACCACACCATGCACATTCGCGAATACGGTGGCGGAAGCGGGAAGGGAAGCGGCCATCAGAAAAGCCGCCGCCATCAACCAATAATGGTGTCGCATTCGGAAGGAACCTCCAGTTCGATCGTGCTGGCCCGCAGAGAATCGAAGCGGCGTGGAAACCGCAGCGCACTTTGTCTGGCGGGAGTGGAGATGCGTCGAGATCGGACCGTGCGTTCCGGGAAAGAGTCCCCTTCGCGCGCGCTTGAGCAATCGGTCCGCTCAGCCAGGGAATGGACTGAGCCCTTCGCCCTTCAAAATCGGGGCGCAGTTCTCAACGAGTTTTCAGCTCAGGGTCGAAGCTGGGGGTCCGCGCCCGGCATGGGTGCGGAGTGAATTGATGCATGCGTTCGTCCGGCTGGCCAAACTCAGGCGCGTCTGCATCGGCAGAACTGGCAGGTTCGCGGTCGACGCCGCCATCGCATGAGTCGGATTGGATGGCCCTGCCGTGAAGCCAGGAAAAACGGGGCAGGTCATTGGCGCGGTGAGCAGCGGCGTCGTACCTGATGCCGCCGAAGCCAACATAGCCGCCACCGGCGCAGTCATGGCGCAGTGATGCGTTCCGTGCCTGCGGCAGCAGGCCGGCAGACTCGAGTCGTCGCTGGCTTCCAGCGTCCCCGCAAGAGGCCACAACCCGAAGAATAGAATCCAGAAAATGGATAGCCCGCGCCGCATCGTAACCAGATAGTACACGAATTCCGTTTCGACTGGTTGCCTTTCGTCAATTACCGGGGCAGGGTATTCCGGTCGTTTATCATCGAACTATTCGGTATCTCTTTTCTGTTCAATTCACTTCAAAGGAATTCACAGTGTCTGAAGCCAAGGTTCCCCCATCGCCCGGCGAGCATTCTGTCGCTTCCCCACCTGGCTCCTCCGTCCGCCGCCCGCTGCGCGTCGCGCTCTTCGGCTTCGGTACGGTAGGCAGTTCCGTGGCGCGCATTCTGGTTGAATCTAAGCCCCAGGGATTGGAACTGACCCATGTCTTTAACCGTGACGTCGCCCGCAAGCGCGTTCCTTGGGCGCCGGCGAGTGTCGCTTGGAGTGAGGATGCCGATGGCGTGCTCGCATCTGATGTGGATGTTATCGTTGAACTCGCGGGGGGCCTCGACCCCGCAGGCAACTGGGTCCGCCGCGCGCTCGAAGCCGGCAAGAGCGTTGTCACTGCCAACAAAAAGCTCATCGCCTATCACGGCATAGATCTGGAGCGCCTCGCCGCGGCCAAAGGAGGCCATCTCAAGTACGGAGCGGCCGTTGCGGGCGGCATCCCTGTCATTCCCGGCCTCGAGCAGGGCCTCGCCGGCGATCGCATCGAACGAATGGAAGGCATCCTCAACGGCACCTGCAACTTCATCCTCAGTAAGATGGACGAAGGCGCCGAGTATGCCACCGTGCTCGCCGAGGCGCAGGCCAAAGGCTATGCCGAAGCCGATCCCACTGAAGACGTCGGTGGCTTCGACGCTCGTTCCAAACTCGCCATCCTCATGCGCCTGGCGCTCCGCGTCGTCGTCGATCCCGAGGAGATCGTCCCCCAGTCCATCACTGCTGTTTCGGCCGTCGACTTCAGCTACGCCCGCGACCTGGGTTGTACCATTCGTCAGGTGGCACGCGCTCAGCAGGTCAAGGGCCGTGTCGCCGCCACGGTCGGGCCCATGCTTGTCGATCTCCGTTCGCCCCTCGCCTGGTCGCGCGGCACGGAAAACATGGTTGTCCTCACCGGCCACTATGGTGGCGATGTGGTCTTCTCCGGTCACGGCGCCGGTGGCCATCCCACCGCGGTTGCTGTGGTCAGCGATCTGCTCGCGCTCGCCCACGATTCCCGCCGTGTGGAAATCCCCTCGATCCCCGCACGCCTGGGCGCCGAATTCGAGGTTCCCCACTACATTCGTTTCACCGTCGTCGACCGTCCGGGCATCGTGTCCGAAATCACCGGTGCGCTGGCCAGGGAACGCATAAACATTCGCGCAATTGTGCAAAAGCCTGGCTATCCGCAGCACGCGCTTCCCTTCGTCGTCACCGTAGAACCCTGCAAGTCCTCGGCAATGCAGCGCGCTATAGCCGCCTTTCGCACCATGGATTGCCTCATCGAAGATCCGCTTGATCTGCAGATGCTTGAGTAACCGCCCGCAGGCCGCGCCACGACATGGGCTTCGGCACTTCATGAAAGATAATCGAAATCCGAAAGCAGCTTGGGAGGTCGGGCAATGATCGGTAGAAGTTATCGTTGTGAAATCTGTGGAGAAGAGAGCGACAAACCCATGCACTGGGTTGTCATCAACTGCAACAGCGCCCAGTTAACTATTTACAAATGGACAAAAGAAGCCGCCGATGCACTCGGTGCTCGCCACTATTGCGGCGAGGCCCATGCCCAGGTCTATGTCAGCCGGTGGCTCGAGGCCGCCTGCTCCTGAACCGAATCGAATGAGATCGCGCGCTTATTCAGTCAAGATGCGTATACGCAATCTTCCTGAGCGACCTGCGCGTAGTGAACGGAGTCGCAGGATCTGCGGTTGCCTCGTTCAGCCTGCCAACTTGAAGCGCCTTTGAGCCCATTGTCGTCCGCATGGGAGGCAACTGCAATCGAATGGCGGAACCTCATCCGAGGCTCCCACAGCGGGCCACCCCCGTTGACTCTCGGATTACCAGTTCCGGACTCATCACGATCTCCCTGGGAAACTCCCTGTCACCGTTAGCAATCCGTTCCAGCAGCACCTGCGCGCCGTGCTTACCCATCTCCGTCAACGGCTGGCGCACCGTGGTCAGTGAAGGCGTCGCATACGCCGCCGACTGAATATCGTCGAATCCTACCACCGAAACATCCCCCGGCACGTCGAGTCCGGCGTCCTTCAGAGCCCTGATCGCGCCGATCGCCGAAATATCGTTGAAGCAGAAGATAGCCGTAAAGTCGCGAGTTTTTTTAAGCAGCGTCTGCATCGGCTTATAGCCGATCTCCGGCGCCATCGGGTGGTATCCGGTCTTCATCGACCACCCGTCGGAGTCGATACGAATCACCAGCGACGGATCGATACGCAGCCCCATCTCCCCGGCTACTTGCTGAATGGCCTCCCACCGGAATTCGGAATCCGAAATTGCCCGGGGGCCGCGGATGAATGCGATATGCCGGTGCCCCAGGGAATGCAGGTGAGTCAGCGCCTGTTCGGCGGCCAGATGATGATCGAGCACGATGTTGGTCAGGTTTTCAGCCTTGCTGTGGCCCGAAATCGACACCACCGGTACCGGCACCTCAATCTGATCCGCAGGCGTGTTCAGCAGCAGGAACCCGTCCACTGCCCGCTCCACCAGCATCCTGGGATATTGCTCGATCAGCTCCGGCTTCCAGTCGTGACAGGCCGTGAAGTAGAAGTAGTGCGCCGCCGTCAGTTCTTCCACCACGCCGCTCATTACGCTGGTAAAGTAACCCTCGCTCAAGTCAGGAGCTAGCACTCCCACGCTCATTGACCTGCGCTGCCGCAGCGATCGGGCAAAGTAGTTGGGACGGTAGTTGAGCCGCTCTGCCGCATCCTCCACCCGCTTCCGCGTCTCCGGCGGAATCGACTTCGCAGAGGGCGAATTATTCAAGACAAGCGAAACGGTGGTCTGGGAAAGCCTCAAATGCTCGGCCAGCATTCTCAGGTTCACATGTCCCGGTGGCTCCAGCCTTTTGCTCTTTGCCATGATGGTGTTCTAACACGTTTCATTTCCGGAGTAAACGATTTCTTGTTGAGCTACATCGATTTGCCGCCTGAGCTTGGTTTTCAATAAATTCAGCGTGCCCCAGGTCTCCTCCGCCGCGACAGATTGAGCTTGGAAAATTACAAATCTCGACCGACGCCCGTTCCCCTTCTGGGTACCCTCAGGGTCGGCCTTCTTTCTGACGAAAATGTTGGAAGCCAGATGTCCTGACATCTAATTGCTAAAGGCTGAAAGCTGACAGATGGCCCGTTAGCGCGCCTCGATCGTGTTCTCCCCCGGCTTCAGCGGCCAGACCTTGCCCTTGAAGACGAAGGTTCCCCTCAGCCCGTCCGGCAGAGTAACCTTGGCGTTTAGCCCCTCCCCTTTGCGGCTGTAGTCCACTTTGATTTCGCCCTCGGGATGCGGAAAAATCGCCGTAAGCGATGGCAGTTTCCCCAGGTGGGGCGCAATGCGCACCGTCGCGAATCCAGGGCTCGCTGGCTCAATGCCTGCCACCAGCGTCAGCAGATCGTAGATCGGGTGGGCCGTCCATGCATGCGAGTCCGACCGTGTGTCGCCCGGTATCTCTGGCCATGTGCTGAAGTGCTGAGCCAGCAGCTTCCTCCATGGATCGATCGAGCCCAGATACTCGTCGGCCATGCCCGCATGTTCCAGCGCCCGCGCCAGGTAGAAACGAAAATAATACGAGGCGCTCAGAATTCCTGTCGGTGTCGTTCCAGGATCAACGGCCAGCATTCGCCTCAGCACTCCCCGCTGTGCGTCCTTCGGCACCACGTCGTAAAGCACGCCAAGAATGTTGGCCTGCTGGCTGTAGGCATTTTCTCCCGGCGCGTCGGCCAGCATTCCTCGCACCCTGTTCCAACACCTGCTCAAGAGGCCGCTGCGCACGTGCTCGACGCGGGCTTGGTAGGTTGCCGCCCGCATCGGATCGCCCAGTCCCTTCTCCAGTGCCGCTGCGTCTTCCAGTGCCCCAAGGTATTCGAGCGTCGTCACGCACGACTCGCCCTTTGCGTCATAAGTCGGAATCGTGCCGGAGGGAACCCAGTCGATGAAGCTCCACCATGGAAGCTTTTTTAGCAGTCCATCGGGCTGCTCGTATCCTGCAAACCAATCCATCACCGTACGCGTCCCTGCAATCGATGTCCGCACTGGCTCCGGATCGGGCCGATATCGCCAATAGTCGCGCACCATCCCCACCCATAAAAGCGAAAATGTCGGAATCGTTTGTGGCAGGGAACTCGGATAACGGCTGCGCGTAATTCCATCCGGAAATCGCGAGTTGTCGAACGCTTCGATAGCCTGCCGTGCCAGCCGGTCGTCCCCGGCAACCGCATACGAGATCAGCGCCTGGATCCGCGTATCACCCACATACTGGAGTTGCTCGTAGTACGGCGTGTCCATGTACGTCTCGTGCGCGTCCAGCCGAGCCGTCCGCCAACTGATCTGCCAGATGTCGCCAAGTTCAGAGTCAGGAGATTGGAATGCGGCGCGTTCCTTGAATGGATATGCCGTAAACCGCGCCTGAAGCGAATCTAGCTTCAGCGGCTCAGCCCCCGTCTGGATATCAAGGTCGAGATACCGCCACGTCCGCCACCACAGCGACTCGAAGATCCGGTTAGACCCTCCGTCGGGAAGAAAGCTGTCCTTCAGCCCGCGCGCCATCCGGTCGCCCACCTCATCGCGATCACCCTTGTGCATGTCCTTGTCGTAGAGCGCCTCAGAATAAGTGAGCCAGATCTGCGCCCCCTTGCCACCCGACACCGTCAGAATTGGGTACGCGGTGATCAATGTTTTGCGGTCCAGCAGCAAGTGCACATGGCTTCCCGCGGGCACTGTCACCGGCTCAGCGGGAAAATGATCCAGGGCTGGTACCTCCGCTCCCCGAATCAGGTTGTCTACTCTCACGGTCGAGCCCACACTGGTCGACACATATTCCATATGTGGAAGCTCATCCGGCACCAGGTCCCAGAAGTTGTCGCCTGTGGTGTCGGCGGAGTGGGCCTTGCTCACGGACGGAAAAATGCTGTCCCGCATCGGCGAAGTGACTTCAGCCCAGTCCCCGCTGGCATCCGACTCCGATTGCCAATCCCAGTCGTAAAGCGCCGCATCGATCTGCTCGCCCGGACCAGAAGCGAAGTAAGTTTTCAGGTCCACAGAGCTGCGGTCCAGCGCGCGGTGGCCGTTCTCAATCTCCACCTGCCAGCCCTCGGGTGTGCTGACTCCCCCGGATCCAGTCGCCTCGCTCTCCAGTAAGAACGCCGCCCGGTCGCTCATCTGCGCAACCGGCGCAAAGACCCCCCAGTTCCAAACCGTCGCGGTAATCAGGTTCTTGCCCTTGTGCAGCAGCGGCGCCAAGTCGAATCGTTCATATCGCCAGTGCGCCAGGTCGCCGCGGGCCGGCCCGTCGCCCACTCGCTGCCCATTTGCATATAGAACAAACCGGTTGTCCGCGCTCACGCGCACCGGGTAGCTGGCAGGAACCGCTTCCAGCGCCAGCGCCCGTCGGAAATGCAGCACCATGGGCTCTCGGAGAGGGGCCGTCGGATGGCTCACCCACGACGCCCGCCATTCTCGATGTGGCCCATCGGCTTGACTGGCGGGCTGGGCCAGGGTAAGAAAAGCAGGAACAAACAAGACGATGGCGGCAACTCTTGGAGCAGAACGCATGACGCAGGCCTTCCGGATTCTAATCAAACAGCTTAACGGAAACGGTGACCTTTGTTGGAACATTTTCCCGCGCCTTGCCGGCCACTGCTGGTCCAAAGACGGATTTTTCCTCTCCTATGCGCTTGATTTAGCACACTTGTAACCTAACGTTCACATTTGCCCGGTAGCCTACGTTTGGTGATCGCCAACGTGCCGGACATTCGCATCTCCCAGGCGCAATTTCAACCCGAACCCGCTCCCACAGACGGCCAGCCTCAGGTGCCGACGGCTCCTGCCGAAGTTTCAGCGATACGCAGCTTTCTCCTCGCCCGCGGAAACTCGGCCTTAGCCGATCGCGCATTTTCCTGGTTGATGCTGCTCTGCGCGCTCAGCATCTTTGTCATTGTTCTGCTCATTGCCTTCGAGCTGGTCCAGCGGTCTCAACTCACCTGGCACAAGTTTGGCTTAGGCTTCTTTTACAAGGTTTTTTCCGATTCCTATTCGAACACGCCCGTCTACTGGGATCCGGTGAACGAGTTGTTCAGCGCCCGCCCCTTTGTCTACGGCACGCTTGTCTCTTCGTTCCTAGCCCTGTTGATGGCGATTCCACTCGCCGTTGGCCTGGCCATCTTCCTCACCGAGATGTGTCCGGGCTTCCTTCGCAGTCCCCTTGCATTTCTCACCGAACTGCTGGCCGCCATACCCAGCGTCATTTATGGGCTCTGGGCCGTCTTTGTGCTCGTGCCCCTGCTCCGCGAACACGTAAACCCATTGCTGATTAAAACGCTGGGCTGGACCGGCCTCTTCGATGACAGCAACCCCACCGGCCTCGGCTATTTCTCCGCGGGCGTCATTCTGGCCGTCATGATTTTGCCGATCATCTCTTCTCTTACCCGCGAAGTCATGATTGCGGTTCCGCACTCGCAGCGCGAGGCCGTGCTGGCCCTCGGCGCCACCCGCTGGGAGATGATCCGCATGGGCGTGCTGCGCAATGCGCGCATCGGCATCGTCGGCGCCATAATCCTTGGCCTGGGCCGCGCGCTTGGAGAGACCATGGCGGTAGCCATGGTCATTGGCGCTACCCCTGAGATTCATCATTCGCTTCTCGCCAATGGAAGCTCGATGGCCACAGTCATCGCCAACGAATACGCAGAGGCTGTCAGCGAGATGCATCTGAGCGCTTTAACCGAAATTGGCCTGGCGCTGTTCTTGGTCACCATCGTCGTCAATGGCTTTGCCCAGGTGTTGATCTGGGCGGTTACAAGGGGTACGCCGGCTCAGGCCCGCTGACAAATTGGAGTAAGTCCCGGAGGACTTTCATAAGAGTTCCCAGAGGAGAATTTGGTGAGTAGTGACGCCTTCAAATTCCGGTCCAGCCTCCGCACCGCGACTGACGGCCTGGTCACCGTGCTGGCAATTCTGGCCACGCTGGTTGTCATCGCTCCGCTTGTGGCTATCTTCGTGTACCTGCTTTACATGGGAGCCAGCTCGCTGAATCTAGCCTTCTTTACCCAGATCCCCAAGCCGGTCGGCGAAACCGGCGGCGGCATGGCCAACGCCATCCTCGGCTCCGGACTTCTGCTTGCTGTTGCCAGTGTCATCGGCGTTCCTATCGGCATTGGCGCGGGCATATTTCTCTCTGAGTTCGGCCGCGGATCCACCCTGGCCAATGCAATTCGTTTTACTGCGGACGTGCTCAACGGAGTTCCCTCCATCGTGATGGGCCTCGCCGCTTACGCGTTGATCGTCGTTCCGAAAATCCCCTTTCTGCCCTTCACCGGTCACTTTTCGGCATTTGCAGGTGGCGTGGCCCTGGGGTTCATGATGATCCCCACCGTGTGCAGAACCACTGAAGAGATGTTGCTGATGGTGCCAAATGCGGTCCGCGAAGCAGCGCTCGGCCTGGGCGTGCCCAATTGGCGTTCGGTTCTCTCCATCACCGTCAAGACAGCTTCGCCCGGCATCATCACCGGCTGCATGCTGGCCTTTGCCCGCGTCGCCGGAGAAACCGCTCCGCTCATCTTCACCGCCCTGGGCAATCAGTTCTGGAGCGCAAATCTGGACAAGCCCATCGCCGCATTACCGCTTCAGATCTACGTCTACGCGCTCTCGCCCTACGACGATTGGCACCGACTCGCCTGGGCAGGTTCGCTCGTATTGATCATCTTGATTGTGCTCGCCGTCTCCCTGGTGCGCTATGTCACCAGCCGCGGCGTTTTGAAAGGGGCTAGCTAAGTGGGCGTCGGTATTGAGGTCATCAACCTGAACGCGTGGTACGGCACCAATCACACGCTTCAGGATATCAATCTGAACATTCCCGCCAACCATGCCACGGCACTCATCGGCCCGTCCGGTTGCGGAAAGAGCACCTTCGTGCGCTGCATCAACCGCATGCATGAAACCAATCCCATCGCCCGCGCCACCGGCACCGTGCGCATTGGCGACCTCGACATCTACAACGACGCCAAGCCTGTCCAGATTCGCCGGCGCGTCGGCATGGTCTTTCAGCGCCCCAATCCTTTTCCCACCATGTCCATCTACGACAACGTCGCTGCTGGTCTCAAACTCAACGGCTACTCCAACCGCCGCGCCCTCGACGAGACCGTTGAACGCTCGCTCAAAAACTCCGCCCTGTGGGATGAAGTCAAGGACGACCTCAAAAAGAAATCCGGCGCCAGCCTTTCCGGCGGACAGCAGCAGCGCCTCTGCATCGCCCGCGCACTTGCCGTCGACCCCGAGGTCCTCCTGATGGACGAGCCCGCCTCCGCTCTCGATCCAGTTTCAACATCCAAAATTGAAGACCTCATCTTCCAGCTCAAATCGCAGTACACTATTGTGATTGTGACGCACAACATGCAGCAGGCCGCCCGCGTTGCCGAGAAGACCGGCTTCTTCCTCAATGGCCGCATGGTCGAGTTCGACTCTACTCACAAGATCTTTACCAACCCGAGCGACAAGCGCACTGAAGACTACATTACCGGCAGGTTCGGATGACACGCATTCGCTTTCAGCAAAGTCTGGACGACCTGAAGGAGAACCTGCTGGTGATGGCAGGGCTCGCCGAACAGGCCATCCAGCGCGCCATTGAGGCCTACAGAGTCCGCGACCTGTCCATATGCGACCTCGTCAGCCGCAGCGAACTCGCCATCAACCGCCTCGAGCGCGACATCGATCAGGCTGCCCTCGACTTGCTTGCCATGGAACAGCCCATGGCCATCGACCTGCGCTTCATCCTCAGCGTCATCAAGATCAATGCCGACCTCGAGCGCGTCGGCGATGCGGCCAAGAGCATCAGCGACCGCGTTCGCCACATGGAAAAAATGGCCGCCGTAGATCTGCCCGTCGATATCCCCAGGATGGCTTCCCTTGCTTCTGAAATGGTGCGCAAGAGCCTGCAGGCCTTCATTGAAGCCGATGCCGAGCTGGCCCGCACTGTGCTCACCATGGATGACGCCGTCGATGCCATGAATCGCGCCGCCTACAAAGCCCTCACCAAGCTCATGGAAGAGGAGAGCCATCTCGCTCCCCAGGCACTCAACGCGCTCATGATCTGCCGCAGTCTCGAGCGCGTCGCCGACCATGCCACCAACATCGCCGAGGACATCATCTTCTGGGTCCAGGGCTCCGATGTCCGCCACCACAAGAGCGTCATCCTCGACGGCAACGATCCCCACGCCATGGGCTGAGAAACTGAAAAGCCCCGCCGCGGCGGAGCTTCTCACATTCCCAATCTTTCCAGCCTTACCGCGCAGCCACAACCTTCACGCCCATCGCGTTCAGCTTGGTGCGCGCACTTGCCGCCTCGGGCGTCCGCGGATGACGCTGGATCAACAACCGCAACTCGTGAATACCCGCATCCCGCTTGTTCGTGGCCAACAGCGCCAGCCCCTTGTGCAGTTGTGCCGCCGGTGCCTTGGGATTGCCGCTGAACCCCTCCAGCACCAGGCTGTAGGCATTCACAGCTTCGTCGTAGTTCTTTTGCTGGTATGCAATCTCGCCCAGATAAAACTGCGCCGTCCCCGCCAGATCGTCCAGCGGATAATAGTGCAGCACATCCTGGAACTCCCCGGCCGCCAGGTCGTACTTGCCGGCGTTGTAGTCGCGCAAGCCGCTCTGATAGGTCTCCTGCAGTGGCGGTGTCTGACTGACCGCGGGAGCACTGGGTATCGGTCCCCCAGCCGGAGCGCTTCCTGGTACCGCGCCCCCGGCTGCCGGAGTCCCATTCGCCCCCGCCGCTGGTTGTGGCTGAGCTTGCATGTTCTGCAACTGGGTTTGCAAATCCTGAACTGTCTTGTCCAGCTTGGCGATGCGCGACTTCAGCTCGTCCACCGAGTCGTTCAGCGATTGCACCTGTCCGCTCACAGTGTCGGTCTTGGCGTTGATCGCCTCGTTCTGCGCATTCAGCTTCTGCTGCAGGTCGCTCACGGTCGCGCTCATCTGCTTGGCCTGGTCCGCGGTTTGCTGCGCCAGGTTCTGCAACACGCCAAAGCGCGTGTCCAGCGTCGACTGCAGCCGCTGCACCATGTCCAGCAATTGCTGCACCTGGGTTTGCAGCTCGATGATCTCCTTCGAAACCGCGTGCGCCCGCGCCGGTACCAAAGCGATTACGGCGGCAAATAAGCCCACCGCCAGAAGACGATTGCGAATTGTGCCTGCGATCTTCATACTTCTTCCATGATAACAACAACCTGCGGCAGCTCCTCAATCGGGCGGAACTGCAGCTCGGTTGAGTCTGTCGTTCACTGCTTGACAGCGTGACTACATCGGGACTGCGATTGGGTGCCCCATTCATCGCGGCTCCATCGCGATGAGTGGATATCAACATTGCCGGTTGCCGGGTGCCGAGTGCCCCCCGGTCTCGATTTTGAGACCGGAGATCGAACCACCCTACCGATCCATTGTGAATCCGGCCCGCCGATTCTGCTGCCAGCACGCCTCGTTCGACTCCGTACAGAATGGTTTCTCCTTGCCGTAGCTGACCACGCGGATACGGGTGCCCGCGACGCCCGCCGTCACCAGTGCGTTCTTTGCGGAGTCCGCCCGTTTCTGTCCCAGGGCCAGGTTGTACTCGTCGGAGCCGCGCTCATCGCAATAGCCGCCGATCGCGATCTTCACATCGGCATGGCTCACCAGGTATCCGGCATTCTTCGAGAGCGTAGCCTGCGCATCGGTGCGGATTGCATCCGTGTCGTAGTCGAAGTAGATGTCCTGCACGCTGGCCTTGAACTCCTCTTCAGCGCTCATGGTGTTGGACGGCACCTGCACCGCCGGCGGCGAATTCACAGTCACATTCGCCACAGCTTCCGCTGACCCGCCCTCGCCGCGTGCAACAAGGTGGTAATTGGTAGTCATCGTCGGCGTCACTGTCTTGACGCCCACCGACGGGACATCGCCAATGCCGTCGATCGATACCGAGGTGGCGTCCGTCGTCCGCCAACTCAGCTGCACCTGGTCTCCGGCCGAGATCACCGTAGGCGTGGCCGTCAGTTGTGCCGTTGGAGCCGGTGCGGCTGCTGGTGGCGGCGGCGCCGCCTGCGGAGGAGGTAAGGTCTCTTTCTTCTTGCACCCCGCAACAGCGGCTAGAGTTACAAGCAGGACAATTGGTACAAAGAATCTGGATCGTAAGTTCAATTTAGTACTCCTTTCCGAAATCTCGGAATTTCCTCGCCGCAATGCCTCAATTCCGGCAATAGCTCTCGCTGGAACTGAGGCGACGATAGAATCATAGTTCATCAATCCGGCATCGTCTGGGCCCGTCACTCACACCCGTGACCCAGCGCACGCGGCCCGTTTCTGGACCGCGATTCACTTCCAGCTCCAGTTGGGCATCGAGTTGTCGCCGGCGTGCGTGAGTTGCTGCTGATGCGTGCCGTCTGCCAGCATGGTCCAGATCTGGGGATGCTGGCCGACCGTCCTCTGAAACACAATGTGCCGTCCATCGGGTGCCCACGACGGAAAATCGTTGCTTCCCGACTCGTGCGTTATCTGCAACCAGTGCATGCTCGCGATCTCGAAAACATAAATATCCTGCCCCCCTGGATCGCCGGGCCCGTACTTGCGATTCCAACTGAAGGTGAGCAGCCCGCCGTTCGGCGCCCATGATGGAGACACTGCATAGCCGCTGTCGGTCAGCCTCTGAATGTTTGAGCCATCCTGTCCCATGGTGTAAATCTGCGGCTCGCCCGTTCGCCCGCCCACAAAAGCCAGTTGCGCATTTGTCCGCGGATTCCACACCGGCGCAACGTTAGGTCCTTGCAGCGAAGTCACCCTGTGCAGGTTGCCGCCGCTTGCGTCCGCAACCCAAATCTCCGAGTCTCCCGATCGCGACGACGAGAACGCTATCTTTGAACTGTCGGAAGACCACGCCGGTGAAAGATTGCTCCCTCCTGCCGAGCCTGCGGGAAAGCTCACCATCCGGCCCAGTTCCAGGGAATACATGCGGATCGACCACCCCTCCCGGCCAAGCGACGAAAACGCAATCCGGGAGTTATCGGGTGAGATGCGCGGCGAGAGCGAAATGCTGCCCAGGTGCGTGATCTGGTGCTGGTTTTGCCCGTCGTAGTCCATGGCCCAAATCTCTTTTGACCCGCTCCGCGTACTCACAAAATAGATCTTCGTCTCTGCGATTCCGTTGATTCCGCCGCCAAGTCTGTAAATGATTTCGTCCGCAAACCGATGCGCAACGGTCCGCGCCATGTCTTCGCTGGCCGCCTCGTTGTACTGCTTGCCCAGCACCTGCGGATTGGTCTCGTTGCGTGCATCGAACAGCCAGCCATACACGGCGAGCCGGCCATTTGCAAGCGACAGCGCTCCAAACGCGACCATCGCCGCATTGGCCGGTGCTGCCGACCACTGGCTCAGCACAATTTCCTGCGGCGACCCCGGCATCGCCTGCGGCGCCAGGCTCTTCGACACTATATCGAATATTCCGGCGCTCGTTAGGTCGCTATACAGAGTTGCGTCGAATACTGCTTTCAGCGCCGGTGTCTGCGGATCGTTCCCCACTGGCTTGAAGTCCGCCGCGGCAATACGAACCGTCGGGTTGCTCAGGTTGGTCCCCGTATGCACCCAGTCCTGCGCTGCCACTCTGGCCGCGTTCCAACAGGTCAGCGAAACCGCAACCACGGTCAAAATCCGGAGAAATCCCTTCATGCGATGCGCAATCCTTCCTTTGAATGATTGAACGGGTCGAATGCCCGCTTGTGCAGGACCTGTGTACTTTGATGCCGATTTTGCCGAATCGTCAGTATTCACAGTAGTAGGAGACCTTCAGCGTGTTCTGGTTGTAAGCCGAGGGCAGTGACCCAAACGTATCCACGCGCTGCACGCCGCGCTCGCAAGAGCGGTCCAGCGTAGGGCTTCCGCTTGAACGGTCCAGTTGCACATTCGACGGACTTCCGTCCCTGTGAATTGTGAATATCAGGTAGACGCGCGCCCCTTTCGGTGTGCGCGGATCAACCTCCTGCTTGAACCAGCTGCTTGCCATCTTGTTGTTGATCTGGTCCACATACCAGCCGAAACGACTCGCAAAATCGTTGTCTCCCACCGCTGTGGGCCCATTCGACCCGGTCTGCGGCTGCGTCATCCGTGGAATCACCGTTCCCGTCTGTTCTCCATACATCGCCTGGTTGTCCTGCTTCGGCGGAGGCTGATGCATCTGCGTCTTCGGCGTGGTCTTCTCCTGCGGCTTCACTTGCTTGCCCAGAATAGGGATCGCTTTCTCGTCCACTTGCTTCTGTTCCTTGGGACTGGGCAGTGCCGGCGCCTGGCTGGGCTTCTCGGTGGTCAGCACATTCTGATTTAGCGGCTGATTGTTGGGCAGCGGAATTGTATTGCTTACCAGCGTCACCTGCATTGCGCCCCCCGAGCCCTGGTTGCCCCACAAGTTGTGATGAAACAAGCCGCCCAGAACCGTGTAGAGCAACAGCATGCCGATCAGCAACCCATGCAGCACAAACGACCCCATCGCCGGCCCGGCAATCGGCTCCGGCGTCAACGCCCGTTCCAGCTGCTTGCCGCCCTCCAAAACAATATTCATGCTCTCGCCTGGTTGCTCAACATGCCGTAAAAACCGGGTGTCCCACCCTCGCTGCGTATTTGTCTTTGCCGGGTGCACAATGTCTCGCTCTTGAGACATGGGACTCAGCGAACTCAATGCCGGCCATGTTCAGTTCCCGCCCGCCGCCGGGCTCTTCGCCTCCAACGGCTGCGTCACAATTGATACGTTCGTAATTCCCGCCTGCTTCACCGCATCCATCACGCTCGCGAAAGCCCCGAACGGCACTGTCTGGTCCGCTCGCAAATAAATCACCTGCCGCGCGGGATCTGTCCCGGCTTGTTGCAGCCTCTGCGGAAGTTCGTGAATATTGATGGGCTGGTCGCCCAGAAAAATCTGCTGATCGTGGTCGATCGTCACCACCATTCGCTGCTCAGTGATCTGTTTGACCGTCCGCGTTTTCGGTACATTCACTTCAATTCCCGATTGCAGCACCGGCGCCGTGATCATGAAGATCACCAGCAGCACCAGCACCACGTCCACCAGGGGCGTTATGTTGATGTCCGCCAGCGAACTCCGCGTCTGGCCGTTGCTACTTGTAAACGCCACGTTCAGCCTCCCGCGGCAACTCAATTCCTGCCGCGCGCGGCGGCGGCGGCGGAGCAGCCGTTCGCAGGGGAATCTCCTCCAGCGAGTTCAGCAGCTCCCTGCAAAAATCGTCGATCGCCGAAGCAAATATCCGTATCCGCGCCGTCAGTTGGTTGTACGCCACCACAGCCGGAACAGCCACAAACAGGCCCGCCGCCGTCGTAATCAGCGCCTCTGCAATGCCCGGCGCCACCGCCCGCAGCGTACCCGATCCCGCAGTGCCCAGCCCGTGGAACGCGTCCACCACGCCCATCACAGTTCCGAACAGCCCGACAAACGGGCTCGTCGAAGCGATCGTCGCCAGCCACGGCATCCGTCGCTCCAGGCTGGTCACGGCCTCGCTCGCCGCCGTCATGGCGGTTCTTTCCAGGGCCGTCACATTCTTCGGTGGTCCAGAGCCCCCCGTCTGCCGTTTGTAGGTTTCGTACACATCTTCAAATACCTGCGCCAGTGGGCTCGCCTGGCATTCACCGGCCAGCGCCGCAATCTCCTTCAGTTGCGACGCCTTCCTGAACGCGCGAACAAATCGCTTGCTCTCCTTGGTCGCCTTTTTGAAGGTCGAGAGCTTGCCCAGAATCACCGTCCACGAGTAAAGGCTCGCGACCAGCAAAAGCAACAGTACGCCCACCGCAACCGGGCCGATGTTGCCCATCAAATCCGCCAGCGCGCTAAAACCCGTTGTTCCGGTCGGCGGTGCCGCGGGGCCGGCGCCGCTGTCAGACTGCAAGATGAAGACAAACGCAGCAGTTAAAATCGGCATTTCACCTCAATCTCAACGGTATCAGACCTCATGTATCCCTCCCAAGTGACCGCTCTGGTCCCACCGCGCCAGCACCAGCCATCCCCGCAGTCCCGCCATTCATGCTATGCTGCGCTCGGATTCGAGTTGTGCTTCCATATGACTGTTGAAACTGCAAAAGGGGGCGAAACTCCCTGAAAAGATTGTCATCCTGAGCGAAGCGCAGCGGAGTCGAAGGACCTGCGGTTGCTTTTGTTCCTCCACTCGGTTCCACCAACCGCTCCGTGTACCATCCTTTCGCTTTTTTCCGGCGAAAGAGTGGGACCGGACAAAAACCAAAGCCGTCCCTCCAGGGGAGGTCTTTTCCAGGATGCTCGTCGAACTGCGCGCTGAAAACTACGCCGTCATCGATCACGCCATCGCCCAACTCGGCCCCGGCCTCAACCTCCTCACCGGAGAAACCGGCGCCGGCAAATCTATATTGGTAGATGCGCTCGCCCTCCTTATGGGTGGCAAGTCCTCGGTAGATGTTGTCCGCCACGGCGCGGAAAAAGCCGTGGTAGCATGCGTCTTCGAGTCCACCCCAGGCGCAGAAAACATCCTTGAAGAGAACGGCATCGACTCTGAAGGCAACGACATCATCCTCCGTCGCGAAATCCTCACCAGTGGCAAAGGCCGCGTCTTCGTCAACAACCAGCCCGCCACAGTCGCCGTGCTCAAGCAATTAGCGCCCGAACTCGCCCTCGTCCATGCGCAAACCGAAACACAAACCAGCTTCGACCAGGCTCAGCAGCGCATCCTTCTCGACCGCTTCGCCGGCATCTCCCTCGACGCCGTTGCCACCGCCTACGCCAACTGGCACGCCGCCCAGAACAAGCTCAACGATCTTGTTGAGGGCGAGCAAGACCGCCTCCGCATGGTCGATCTATGGAGCTATCAGCGCAAAGAGATCGAGTCAGCGCAACTCCAGCGCGGCGAAGACGAAGCCCTCGAAACCGAAAAGCGCGTCCTCGCCAACTCCGAAAAGCTCTATGCCGCCACGCTTGGAGGTTTTGACCTGCTCTATGAGGGCGGAGCCAGCGCCGAAGTCGCTCTCCGCGCCGCCCTCCGCAACGTCGAAGAGCTCGCCCGCTTCGACTCTCGCTTCACTGAAGCCGTTCAGCAGCTCACTTCAGCCCGCGCCACGGTCGGTGACGTCGCCGCCACCCTTCGCGACTACGCTGAAGGTATCGACGCCTCCCCCGAGCGCCTGGCTGAAATCGAAGACCGCCTTGCTCTCCTCGACCGCCTCAAGCGCAAATACGGCCAGACAGTCGCCGAGGTCATTGCCTTCGGCGAAGACGTGGCCAAAAAGCTCGCCGAAGTCGAAGACCGCGACGAGATCCTGAAAGCCCTCCGCGCCGCCCTCGATGCGGCCGCAGCCGAATACCGCAAAGCCGCCGGCGCTCTCACCACTCAGCGTAAAACCGCCGCCGCCAAGCTCGCCAAACTCGCCGAAGCCCAGATCAACACCCTAGCCATGAAAGTCAAATTCGAAGTCAACGTCCATCCCGCCAATGCCCTTGCGGAGGATTCCGATACTTCGAAAGGACGCGATCCGGAGGGAGGCAGGGGTTTCAAACCCCGCACAAAGCCAACGGAGTCAGAACGGGCATCAGCTCCGGAAGGAGCAAAGGGCATGAAGGGTACGGGCTTCAGCCCGTACGTTGACAGTACAAATTACGCCGGGGCTTTAGCCCCTGAGGGAACTGCCCATTGGACCACCACCGGCTGGGACACCGTCGAATGCCGCATCTCCACCAACCCCGGCGAGCCGCTGAAGCCCCTGGCCGAAATCGCCTCTGGCGGAGAAATGTCCCGCGTCATGCTGGCCCTCAAAGTCGCCGTAGAAGAGAACTCCGCCAAGACCAACAAGAAAAATCCCACCCCCCGCACCCTGGTCTTTGACGAAATCGACATTGGCATCGGAGGCCGCGCCGCCGAAGCCGTCGGCCAAAAACTGAAATCCTTGAGCCGCGGCCAGCAAGTCCTCTGCGTAACCCATCTCCCCCAGATCGCCGCCTTCGCCGACCAGCACCTGGCCGTAGAAAAACGCGAGCAGGACGGCCGCACCAAAACCCAGATCCGCGTCCTCGACGACCGCGCCCGCACCCACGAAGTAGCCAGAATGGTCTCCGGCGCAAAAGTCACCGAAACCAGCCTCCAACACGCCGCGCAAATGATCGCCTCCAGTCGGTGAGACGATTGCTCCCGGTTGTGAGTTCAATGGTCACTGGTTAGTTTTCGGCTGGAGAATAAATATGTTCGAGATGATTGGCTTGTTGTTCGGTTTGGCCATACTCTGCGGACTCGCCCTGTTGGCGGGCGGTGTTTTCGCGGCCTTGGTTTGGTTTCTTTTCTGGGGGCGCAGACGTCCGAAGTTCTGGATCTTCTGTGCAGGTGCCATTCCGCTTGCAACTCTTGTGTACGTGATCCTTTGTGCTATTTGCATGGAGATATTCGTTCCCAACCAGCCCAATTTCTTTTTTGGGGATTTCGCAGAGCCAGTGCCCAATGGCTACATTCTCACTGGCCTTGGAAAGATGCCCGAGTTCTCCTATTTCGAATCAACTCCGCCGATGGTGCACCAACCGCCGTTGCTTGGTGGCGTTAGGCGGTTAGAACTTGACGATCAGATTGTCTACGGGGCATACGGCCATCTCGACAACCAGCCCTATGATGGGGAGAACAAAGATCGAGGCTACTTCGCCTTTGATACGCGCACTGGAAAAGTAACGAACTTCAAGACTATGGGGGAGCTCAATGCCGCTGCTGGACACTCAGTTCACTTGGTTGAATCTCAGTTTTTCCGTAGTCGTAACCCAGGAAGACTGCTCCTTAGGGAAATCGAGAACGCCATCTTCATCGGTCCGCCCGTTATTGCTACGTTCGTCTTTATCTTTTTGGTGTTGCGAAGGCGGCTCAGAAATGAAGAGAGAGACTTCAATCAATAGCCAGGTGCCCCAGGTCTCGCCTCTGAGACCAGGGAATCGATCCCGCCCACGGCTTATAATAAATCTTGTATAAAACCCCATTCCGCTGTACCATCGAGCAGATGGCCACGACGGACGAATCCCCATTGGTTGCGGAACTACACTTCGAAGGGGATTCGCTGGAAGTGTTATCGGCGTTCCCGGCGGCTGTCAGGCGCAACCTTGGCTTCTCTCTCCGCGAGCTTCAAATGGGGAAGCAGCCGGCCTGTCAGGCGCGCAGCATGAGTCCCATTGGTCCCGGTGTATTCGAGTTGAAAGAAGCCGATGAACGGACGTGGTATCGGGCCATCTGCCTCTCCAAAGTTGGAAATATCATCCACGTGTTGCATTGCTTTGAGAAGGACAGCCGCAAAACCGACCGGCGGGACATTGAGATAGCGCGCCAGCGCTTGAAGCTGGTAAAGCAGAGATTGAAGGAGCAGCGAGCCGATGAAAAAATCAGCGGAAAATAAGCCCACCCACGTCGTCAAAGGCAACA